>MDSV01169352.1_pt1 | contig 20802 bp, 19 predicted proteins | sample 810851 | NCBI WGS metagenome assembly MDSV01 (sample SAMN05326640, study PRJNA326480) | marine metagenome | isolation source: seawater | place: Atlantic Ocean: North East | collected 2012 | reverse complement strand
TTTTTAATGGTTGTTCTGAAAGTAAAATTGATAAAGGACGATTAATTGCACCAGTTATATAAACATATGCACTATTGTATTGCTCAATCTTAACGATTGTTTCGGGCTCTTGATAAAAAGTTTTTAATACTTCATTTATAAATGATTGAGCTTCCTCCTTAGTTTTACCATCTATAACAACTTGTCCGGCATAAGGAATAGTTACATCTCCCTTTGGACTTATAGTATATGAACCATCAATATCATCAATATCTGTGATTGATACATTTATAACATCCCCCGCCCCTATAGTATAATAATACTCATTTTCTTGCATTAGTTTAATAATTTTTTCATTTTTATTTTTCTTTATTTCCTCAAATTTAGGTAGCGATGCTGTATTGATCTTGTTTAAATTATGAAATTTTAAAGTTACACCTCTTTGTTCAAGCCCAATTTTTTTTGGATTAGAGCTTTTTGGCTCACTCTTAAATCCTGTCGAATTACTGCAGGCTGAAATTAATATAAAGGAAATTAATAAAATTAAGTTATAAATGTTTTTCATATGCAATTTAATTTTATTATGGGGCATTATTTATCTTTAAAACCTTATAAAATATATCAGTAAAAAATGGTGCGAATCTTAAGATCATATTAATTCACTTATATATTATTTTATTAATTTTTGTTATAAACAATAATATTGAGTAAAATTAAATAAATTATATATAAAATATATTTAAGTATGAAAATTTTAGATTGCACACTTAGGGATGGGGGTTATTATACTAATTGGGATTTTGATCAAAAATTAACAGATAACTATTATAAATTGATCAAATCACTTCCTATAGACATAGTGGAAATTGGTTATAGAGGTAACCCAATTAAGAAAAATGCTTACTATGGTGAATATTATTTCTTAACAATTAGTAATATAAAAAAAGTAAAATCCATTATTGGAAATAAAAAAAAAATTTCCATAATGATTGATTTAAAAGATTGGGACAAACCGAATGATCTTAAAAAAAATTTAAATAAATGTAAGGGCGTTGTTGATATTGTAAGATTTGCAATTAATCCAAAACAAGTAATAAAATCTAAAAATTTTTTAAAAGTTACTAAAAGCTTGGGATTTAAAGTATGTGTAAACTTAATGTATTCACATATAATTTTGAAAGACTCAAAATTAATAGAACCAATTTTAAAACTTAAAAAATATTTTGATATAATTTACATAGTAGACTCTTATGGAACATTAGTTACAGGAGATGTTAAAGAAATAATTAAAAAAATTAAAAGTATTAATAACAAAATTCTTATAGGTTTTCATGCGCATAACAATTTAGAAATGGCACTATCAAATTCAATTGAAGCGATTAAAAATAATATAGACTATTTAGATTGCACTATCACAGGCATGGGTAGAGGTGCAGGAAATCTGAAAACAGAACTTATATTAACATATTTAAATCTTAAAAATAAGATGATGAAAATAAACAATTATAGAAATATTGCTTATGTAGTTAATCAATTTGAGGAAATGAAATTAAAAGAAAAATGGGGGACAAGTCTTCCTTATATGATTTCTGGTGCAACTCAAAATCCACAAGCCGAGGCTATGCAACTAATTAAATCTAAAAGATATAATTTAGGTGATATAATTTCATTTCTAACAAAAAAAGAAAAAAAAAATATTATAATAAAAAAAAGATTATCTTTTAAAAAGAAATCAGTTCTAATCATTGGTGGTGGGGATACTGTTAAAAAAAACTATAGTTATATAAGAGAACTTTTAAAAAAAGATTTAAGTATTTATATAATATTTTCTAGTAGTAGAAATGCTGATCTATTTAAAAATATAAAAAATCAATCAATCCTTTGTATAACTGGAAATGAAATAAATAAAATTAATAAAAAAAGATTAATTAAACAAAAGTTTTTAGTAAATAATATTATTGATGATAAAACTATACTTCCCAAATATTTAAAAAATTTTCATAAATTGAAAACAAACAGTCTTGATAAAAAAATAAATAATGCACCTTTAGCAATAGCGCTTTCGGCTGCTAAGGAAGTAAATGCAAAAAATGTTTTTTTAATAGGCTTTGATGGCTATGAAAAATTAGATAAGATAAATGATTATAGTTTATACAATGAAAATCAAAAAATTTTCAATTTTTTCAAAAAAAAATTAAATTTAATATCTCTAAGCGATACCACTTATGAAAATGTTAAAAAAAGTTCAATTTATAAATATATAAATTAATGATCATAGACATTTTTTTACCATGCAGAAGTTCTAGCATGAGAATAAAAAACAAAAATATAAAAAAATTTTCAAATATAAAATTTGGTTTATTTGAACTTAAGATTTCACAATTAATTTTAGTTAAAGGTATAAGAAATATTGTTGTCTCTACAAATGATAAAAAGATAATAAATTTTTTAAAAAAAAAAAATTTAAAAAAAATTATAATTGATAAAAGACCCAATAATCTTTGTGTAAGTTCTACAAGTACAGATCAAGTAATCAAATACGTGCCTAAAGTAATAAAATCAGATCATATACTTTGGACACATGTCACCTCACCTTTTTTTGACAATAAAGAATATGAAAGAGCTATCAATATATATAAAAAAAACCTTAAAAAATATGACTCATTAATGGGTGTAACGAAAATTCAAGATTTTATTTATGATGAAAAAAAACCAATTAATTTTAATAAGAAAAAAGAAAGATGGCCTCAAACTCAAAACCTTAAAAAATTATTCATTGTCAATAATGCCATATTTTTATCGTCAAAAAAAAATTATGTTAAATATGATGATCGCATAGGTAAGAAGGCTTATTTAATGGATATTAAAAAAATAAAATCTTTTGATATAGATTGGCCAGAAGATTTTAAAATAGCTGAAAATATATATGAAAGCCTTTTTTAAAAAACTAAAATATACACCTCATGAAATAGCCGATGCTATTGTTATAGATTTAATTAATTTATTTGAAAAAATTAATTTTTTATATCGAAAATTTACAGGTAAATATTTTTTTCTAAAAAAAAATAAAATTTTAAAAAACACTCATAAAGAAGAAAGAATATTTATACTTGGTAATGCACCATCACTTAACAATTTTGATCTAAAAAGATTAAAGAATGAGATAATAATAATGGTAAATAGATCTTTTGACCATCCTGATTATGAAATCATTAAACCAAAGTATCACATATTTGTTGATCCAAAACTAGCAACTGGAGTATGGCCATTAAGTTACTTAGATGAAATTTATAAAAAAAATCCCAATGTGAAATTAATTTTTAATTCGGAGTGGTATTATCTTGAAAAATTTAAAGAATTTAGAGACAAAAAAAATGTGTTTTGGGTAAAAAGTAAATCAGTTTCTTTGTTATTTAATAATTTTAATAATAATTTATCAGATAATATTTCAACAATGGGCGTTATTGGGCATGCTATAAGTTCTGCAATTTATTTAGGTTCAAAAAAAATATATATTTTAGGTGTTGAGTTAAATGGGGTGATCAAATTATTAGCTGATAAAGATAGTCATTTTAGTGGTAAAGATCCCGATTATATAAACTATACATCATGGGAATGGGCTAGAGCTCTCGATACTAGCTCAAGAGGATTCAGAATGTGGCATAGATTTAACGATCATTGTAAAAAAAACAAAATTGAATTGATAAATTTATCTAAAACAGGGCTTATTGATTTTATGCATAAAGAAGATTTTAATAGTCTATTCAAATAAATGAATAATAAATTAGCAGTAATAATACTGACATTTAATTCTGAAAAAATCATAAAAAAAACAATTTTAGCAGCAAAGAAGGTTAGCAAAAATATAATAATTTTAGATTCTTATTCAAATGACAAAACAGTAAAGATTGTAAAAAGATTTAAATGTCAAATATTTAAAAGAAAGTTCACTAATTATTCTGATCAAAGAAATTACATAATTAAAAAATGTAATAATTTATATCAATGGCAGTTACACTTAGACTCTGATGAAATATTAAGTTTAAAACTGATTAAAAACATTAAACAAATTTTAAATGCCAATCTAAATAACAATAGCTACCTTGTAAAAAGAGAGGTTTATTTTTTAAATAAAAAACTTTTATTTGGTGGTGCTTCGAATTGGCATTTAAGACTTTTTCCCTCAAAAACTACAATTTGTGAACATAAGAAATATGATCAACATTTTATATCAAAACTCCAAACAAAAAAAATTAAAGGACCTTTAATAGATCATAATATAAAAAATTTAAGTGATTGGACCAGTATGCACAATAAATGGAGTTCGATGGCTAGTAATGAAAAAAAAATAAATTCCACAAATTTAGTAAAATCTAATTTTTTTGGTAACAGTATTGAAAGAAACCGCTTTATTAAAAATACAATTTCATTATTACCTATTGGTATTAAAGGTTTCATTTTATTTGTTATAAAATATTTTTTACTTTTAGGATTTTTAGATGGCAAAGTTGGATTTATCTATAGCTTCTTAAATTCATTTTGGTTTCATACTTTAAGTGATGCCAAAAAATATGAATCATCAATAATTAAGATCAATAAAAATAGAAAATAAAATTTATAATTATGTTTAAAAATAAAATAAAAATTTTAAGGATAATACATACTTTAGATCCTACTTCTGGTGGGCCACAAAATGCAATTTTAGATAACACAATTTCACTTCAAAAATTAGGAATTAAGGTTGATATTTTAACTGGTGATAATAAAAAAATTAATTTACCTAAGCTTAAAAAGATAAAGGTTTTTAATAAAGGAACTGGATGGTTTGGTGACTATGGTTTTAATATAAAATTGTTTTTATGGCTGTTAAAAAATAAAGATAATTATGATTATTTTATAGTTCATGGTCTGTGGAGTTTTTACACACTAGCTTCTAGAATATTACTTCATAAAAAATATTTTGTCTTTGTGCATGGTCAATTAGATCCTTATTTTGCTCTTAATCACTTCAAAAAAATTAAAAAAATTATTTATTGGATATTAATAGAAAGAAAAAATTTATTATCTTCTAAGTCATTATTATTAACATCTACTATTGAAAAACAGTTATTAGATAAAACTTTCGTAAATACAAATGGTATCACAAAAACAATTGTTAAATATGGAATTTTGAATGAAAAAATTAAAAAAAAAAAAGTCACAGATATTTTTTATGAAAATTTTCCTCATCTTAAAAAAAAGAATTTTTTGTTATTCCTTGGAAGGTTTCACGATAAAAAAGGGTGTGATATTTTAATTAAATCATTAAATAAACTAGCTACACAAAATATTAGATTTAATATCCTGTTAGCAGGACCAAACAATGAATACAAAGATGAACTTAAAAATTTATCAAGAAAATATAAACTTGAAAAAAATTTATTTTGGTCTGATGCTATATTTGGTGATATTAAATCTGGTGCAATTTTAGCTTCAAAAGGTATGGTTTTGGCATCTCATGGTGAGAACTTTGGTGTTTCTCTAATTGAGTCATTAAGTTTAAATAGACCAGTTATAACTACTAACAAAGTAAATATATATAAACAGATATTGAAATATAAAGCTGGTCTTATCTCAAATAATAATGTCAATGACTTTTCTAAAATATTGAAACAATTTTATTTTCTAAATAAAAAACAAATTCTTAAAATGTCTAATAATTCTTATAGATGCTTTGATGAAAATTTTAATTTGTCAAAAAAAGATAAAAATTTTTATAAATTATTAAATCATAATAAATGATATTACATTTTTTTGATATAATATTTTTGAATAAAAATATTTAATCAAATAATGTGCTGAGCAAATAACGATTTGTTAAATCTCATATAGTGTAGAACGTATAATAGAGTCTTTACCTAAAAAAGTGGTTTTGATTTCACATAAATTTTTAAATGATTTAAAATTTAGATCAAACGGTTTTTTGTGCAGCTCCACTCCACTATCTATAGACAAACGAATATTTGCCCCAGTGTTCTTATCTAAATTTGCCTTAAAGTTTTCTTTAAATGGTAACTGTTCTGTGACTAATAAAAATTGGTAAGGTTTATCTTTATTAAGTTTATCTACAAATTTCTTTATCTCATCATTGCTGAGGTGTTGTAATACTTGCCTAACAAAAGCTATGTCGCCCTTTGGTAGTTCGTTTATTGAAACATTCACTATTTTAAATTCGAGATTTTTGAAGTTATATTTATTTTGATTTCTATCTATAATAATTTTAGAAATATCACATGCAACATATTTTTTACAAAGTTTTACAAATGATTTTCCTATATTAAAATCTCCACAACCCAAATCTACAATTGTATTAAAACTATTTATTTTAAGAAATTTAGATACCGACTCAATATATGGATTCACTAAAATATCTCTATGAGAGCCACCCCCACTAGAAGAAAAACCGTTGTCATCTATACCCCAAATACTATCAGAATAAATTTTATCAAAAACTTCTGTAGAATTCATTCCTTTATATTCTTTATCTAATCCAAATACTAAATATTGAACTTTTTTTATTTGCTGTCTAACCTTAAGGGGTAATAGGAATTTAATAATAGATTTCATATACATTATATTGTTTTTAAATTTATTTTTTTTATAATAGTTTTTATAGTTGATAAATAATCAGCTTTTACTATCTTTGTGATTTTAATATATCCGTTATTAGCAATTTTTCTTCTTTTGCTATTATTCTTTGACAAATTAATACATTTTTTATAACATTCATTAGCATCTTTAAAAAAAACTGCTTCCATATTTTCTTTAAATAAAATTTTATGCTCTTTTGTTCTTTGTGCACACAATAATGTTCCAATAGCAGGTATTTCGGTTGATCTCTTAGTTATACCATCAAAATTTCCTGCTGATGGTAAGCATATAGAAATTTTTGAGCATTGTATTAATTTTGAATACATTGGATCTTTAATGTGACCTAAGGTGATGTTTGATTTAATTAAGGAATAATTCGGGTCTTTGTACCACCTTGTTCCATATATTTTTATATTGAGTCCAAGATCTATCAATCTTTTAAAAAAAACTCCTCTATCAGGAAACCACGTACCGATAAAAATTACTTCACTAGATAGTTTATTTTTTTCTTTACTGGATATTTTTTTTTTACAATGAATATTTTTTTGATAAGGCGGAGGTATTAATAAAAAAGATTTAACTCCATGTTTCTTACCCATTATCATCCTAGATCTTTGAAAAACAACAGTTAAATCATAATAACGAGCTGCATCTAAATACAATTTCCAACGATTTTTATCTCTTTTACTAAACGGGTTATCTTCTAAAAAAACAACAATTTTTCTTGCTTTTTTTTTTAGATTTAAAATTAATTTTTTGCCAATACAATCACTTGTCATCACATAAATTAAGTCATATTTTTTTTTTATTCTTGATAAAATAAAATTATTTAGAAATGGCTCAAATATTTTTGGCGAAATATGATGAAAAATTTTACGAAAAATAGATGATGATGAGAAAAATTCTTGGCAGTCGATAACATCAATATTCTTATAAATTTTCTTAAAAGATAAATATTGGAAATAACCCCCATGTTTTAAACTGCCAATAAATAATATTTTCATACTTTATTTTTATCGAAATTTTCAACCATATTATCAAGTTTTAAAACATAATCTGTCCATGTGTAATTTTTGGAAAATCTTAATGAATTGTTGGAAAGTTCATTTAATAAGTTATTATTATCTGCTAATAATGTAAGCTTATCTGTAATAGCTTGAGAGTCTCTTATTGGAATTACATAACCACACTTATTTGAATTCACATACTCCATAGCACCTGTATTTTCAGACACTATAAGAGGGCAGCCTGCTGAACTTGCTATTAATGTCGTCATTGCCAAACCTTCTTCCAAACTTGGTAACACAGACACATGGGCGTTATTGAAAAATTGATTTAATTTTTTATATTCTACAGGGCCATAGACATATATATTGTTGTTATTGTTTTTTTTAATTAAATCTCTAAAAAATAGCTTATCCTTTGTTTCTGCACCAACTATGTGTAATTTTTTATTGGGGTGTTTAAATTTTTTAAATCCATCAATCAAATAATGTAAACCTTTTCTTATCGATAATTGACCAACAAATAATACATTAAATTCATCATCTCTTTTTTTAAAATTTTTAATTGGAAAAAAACTACCCTCATATGATCCAAAATTAATTACCTTAGATTTAAAAACTTTATTTTCTATAAAGCTGTTTTCAACAAATTTTGATGGTACTAAAATGATATCGGAGTTTTCATATTCAGCTAACTCTCTATCTACAGCCCATTTACTAATAGGCATATAATCTAATCCAAGATTTTTATATTCTTCTTCCAGAATTTTATTTTGAAAAACTATATGTGATGAGGTTCTTTCACAAATATAAATTTTATTTTGTTTTTTTATTAATTTTCCAGTTTCCAGACCTGTAGTAGACAAACTTATAAATACGTCTGCGTCGTTAATAAATTTGCTAGCTTGATAATCTATATTTTTTGAATTTATTTTATTTAAATAATTATGTATAAATTTTAACTTATTATTTTGTGGTACAAAGTGCCTTAAAGCGTTAATAAAAAAACTTGAATGAATTAAATTTTTAGGAACTTTATTTCCTTTTAATTTAAACCAGGGACTACCACATACTAATTTAACTAGTTTTTCATGTTTATATAAAACCTTTGCTACATCTATGTGATGAAATTTTTTTGAGTTAGATAGTAGATATTTAAATTTATTCATTATTTTTATAAAAAAGAATATCTCTTTGTTTAAAGTTTGTGTTCTTAATACTAAGCCAATTATTAGCTTTAAAAATTTCAAAATTTAAATCTTTTAAATATTCTATAATTATTTTTTCTGTTGGTTGATTTTGATACATTTCATTTTCTGAAACCTCTAATAAAAGATAATCAGTTTTATTTAATAAATTTTTTGCTCCCTTTAAAACCTCTAACTCATATCCTTGAACATCCATTTTAATAAGGATAGGATGAGGAATTTTTTCATTAAGAAAAATTTCATCTAAAGTGCTAACTTTAATATCCCTCTTTTCAATAACATTATAATTTTTACTTTTATTTGTATTTGATACAACTTTTAAGAAAGAGGAGCTATCCATACGGTTTGTTATTAAAAACTCTTTAGAACAAATAGAGCTTCCCAAAGCCAAGTTATGAAAAGTTATATTTTTTTTATATTTATAAAATTTTTTTTGTTTATTAATCATTTCAATTATTGGTTCAAATGAATAAACTATTTTATTTGGGAAAATTTGTTCCATGAGCAAAATAAATTGTCCTTTATTTGAGCCTATATCAATAATTGTTTCTGGAGCTTTTATATCTTTAACAAGTTTTTCTAGCTCTACAGTTGCATATATGCCATGAAACATACCCTTTAACCAGAGCATAGATCTACAAAGACTTATAACTTTTTTAAAGAACTCATTTATCACTTTAATTTACTATAAAACTTAAATGAAAAATATCCAATAGCAATAAAAGAAGTGAGTGTGCCTATTAAGTTCATTATAATCATAAAGTTGTTTATTGACATCTCTATTTTGCAGCATACGTGAAGTCTATATTTAAAACATAAAGAGTGCTTAGAATAGTTGTAACAAAAATCCAAATTCCAAAATTCTCAGTGTCCAAAAAAAATAACATTAATGATAAATAAATAATTTGAATAATGATTTGAACTGAAAAATTTAAAAATAAAGAATTAAAATTTTTCTTTATTCTACTAAATTGAGATAATGAAAATTTAAATAATATATTTTTTTCATACTACAATATATATAATATATACTTATACTGTTATGGATAAAACTAGGATAATTAAGATTTTTAACATTAATTTTATTGAGGCTAAATTTGATGTTATAAAACGATTGCTTGATAAGGGAGGTTTGCTAGTTGCTCCCTCAGGACCAGGTTTAGCTTCAATTGAAAATGATATTAAATACCGCAACTCATTAAAGAATGCTGATATTGTTTTATTCGATAGTGGGTACTTATGTTTATTGTTAAGGATAATCAAAAAAATTAAAGTTAAGAAATATTCTGGTCTATTATTCTTAAAAAATTTTTTATCACATTTAAAAAAAGATGATAATAAAATAATTTTTTTAATAGACCCTTCAATTGATGAGTCTGAGGCAAATAAAAAATATTTTAAAAAATTAAATATAAACAAATTGTATCAATACGTTTCACCAATCTATAAAAAAAATAAAATTTATGATAGAAAACTATTAAATAAAATCAGTAAACTTAAACCAAAATATATAATTATTAACTTAGGTGGTGGTGTACAAGAAGTCCTTGGATATTATTTAAAAAAAAATCTTAATTATAAACCTTCAATAATTTGTACTGGTGCTGCAATATCCTATTTGACTAAAAAACAAGCAACAATTCCAGATTTTTTTGATAAAATTTTTTTAGGATGGTTAGTTAGATGTTTATTTAATCCGTCAAAATTTATACCTAGGTATTTATCGGCATTAAGATTGTATTTAGTTTTTACGAATAACAAAAAAAATATCAACATAACTCAAATTAATTATGGAAAATATAAACGAAAAAAATAAATTTAAGAATATTTTTTTATTTACTCTATACTATACTTTTATTTTATCATTTTTTGTAAATGAATTAATTCCACATAAATTTAATGTGTTGATTTATATGGCATTGATACCTTTCGTTTATAGTAAAAATGTTTTTAGTCTAAAACATTATTTTAACTTAACTAATTATTTTTTAATTAATTTTGTTGTATTGATATTTTACATTTTTGAACTTAGCACAGTACTAAACTTACTACAGGTATTGGTAGCTACATTTTTTTTTTCATGTTTAGCTTATGGAATTTCTGCAAAAAATAATATTAATGAATTTATTGAAATTTTAATTGAAAATCTTATGATAATATTTTTTATATCAATTATCCTTACAACAATTTTAACATTAATCGGATATCCATTTATAATAAATTATTATTTTTGGAATACATTTTCATCTGATGGATCTGAAGTTTTTAAAATTCTTACAAAGAGCGGTACCGGACACTCTTCAGCTAATACAATCTTGCCAATTTTATTTTGTTTAGCGCAATATAATTTTTTTAAAAAAGATAAGAATAAAAAGTTATTATCTTTATTTTTAATGATTCTTTTTGCCTACCTTGCTTATTTAACTAAATCTAGAACAACTCATTTTTTAATTATTTTAATTTCGTTAAGTAGCTTCACTTATCTTGGCTTTTCTTGGTTTAAAAAATATTTCAAAATTATTATAATTATTATTGGTTTTTTATTTTTATCTCTGTCAGCAAAACCTACTTACTCTTACAATTCGTTTGAATTTAAAATTTTAGATTTTGTTACATCATTAGATCCTTTTACAAATGAAGAAAAAAAACTTAACAATACAGCAGTTTTTTTTTCTGGTCGGGATAAGCTAAATCAGTATTTGTTAAGTGAAATAAGTAAAAAACCATTTTTTGGTATTGGTCACACTGCTGATGTATTTAAATATGGAGTAAGATCTGACCTTAACATTGCCTATGATCTTAAAAAATCAGCAAGCTCTGAAAGTATAATAGTAATAGCAGCTAAATATGGTTTACCTTATTTTTTAATTTTAATGATTTTTATTATTTTTATCCCTTTTACTTTTTATAACTTAAAAAAAAATGAACTTGCACTTTTTCAAAATTTTTGGTCTATAATTTTTATTTCCGTAATGTCTTCGGGTGGTCTTTTGAGTATGTATGGAATATCAGGTTTCTATTTTCTGATACTTTGTATTTTATATTTTTTTGGAAAAACAAAAAATGTTTATTACTAATTATTTACTTAAACACTTATTTAATCTTGATCTAACTTTTTATGTTTTATAATTCCTTGTTTTTATTTATTCAAATTAACATAAGTTATTAATTATACGTATGAAATATTTTGTAAAAAATAAAATTCGAGACTCAAATATATTATTAGATATACTTCAAAATAAATTTCCAAAATTTAATGATTCAGTTGTAAAGTGGTAATTTTAATAAACCCTATTTTTGTACTTCGATCCATTTGGCTTTACCTGAAATTGTTTTTGGTATTTCATCCACCTTCGTAAAACTAAAAATATTTTTATCAATACTATTAAACTCTTTACAAATTTCATTAAAAAAACTCACTGAAATATCAGAATCATTTAATGATACATATTTTATTTCTATAGCCAAATTTTTCTTCTGAATAACTTTGAAATTTATGACACCTTTTATCGACTTTAAAATATGGGTAAAAAATTCACTATGCGTCTCTAAAATATTATTTCCGACCTTTATTTTTATAAAGTCATTTTTTCTACCTAAAATTTTTTTGATTTTTAAGATATGATGGCTATCATTTGACTCTATTAAATCATCTGTTTTATAATTTATTAGTGGGAAAATTCTATTATTTATAGTTGTAATATTTAAAACATTTTCATCATCTTTAACCCCAATAAATGTATCCCAAAATAGCTCCATGTTATCTGAACTTTTCTTTGAGTATGCTATTACACCTGTTTCGGCCATACCATATTCTATTATACAGGGAACATTAAATATCTTTTCAATCAAATTCACTTCATAGTTAGTGACTGTTTCAGATGTAACTACTATGCCTTTAAGATTTGAGTGATTTTTAATATTTAAATTATTTTCATCAATGTACTTTGCAATTTTATAAATACTACTAGTATAACCCATAATCATAACTGGATTAGATTTCTTTAATATTTGATAATATTTTTCTATTGAATTTAAAGACATATCATACGCACTTAGTCTTTTTGTGTTAATGATCCAATCATAAAGCAATCTTTTATATTGATTAATTTTCCCTTTTATTCCATCTCCAAAGAGGTGTGAATGCCCCCATATAAAAATTATCCTATCTAATGGCTTTATGCCCCACCAGCCTCTTGCTAAATATTGGTTGGCGTAACTATTTAACAATTCCTCATCAGATATAGGGAATCTGGTAGGTTTACCTGTGCTTCCACCAGTAGAAATTACGTTGTAATTTTTTAAAGATAAAAATATTGAATCTTGATTTTTTTGTATATGTTTTTTTTCTAATACAGGAAAATATTTTAACTCATCCAAACTTTTTATAAAGTTTGGTAAATTATATTTTTTTTTCCAATGTTGATAAAAGGGTATCTCGATAATCGCCTTATGCCAAATTTTATTAAAATGATCAATTTGGTACTGTTTTATCTCATCAATAGATCTCGAAATAAAGTATGATTTTTTTTTATGTTCTAGGATTTTTAACCTCTTTTTGAAAAAAGAATTTCTTAATATATGGTTGATCATAGCTTTATAAATTTTAATTCACGAAGATAAATTAAAATGTCTAGATTTGTCATTACAAAACAACTTTAAATTTTTTTGAAAGCTCATCTTTATATATACTAATAATACTTTTGTGCATTTTTTCATAATCAAATAGTTTTGATCTAATTAAACCATCATTAATTTTTTTTTGATAAAATTCTTTATTAATTAAAAGTTTAATAATACTTTGTGTCATTTGTTCGTCATTTGTTGGATCACAGGTTATTCCTTCTTCACCAACAATTTCTGGAATTGATGACGTGTTACTAGTAACAACTGGTATGCCAGTTCTCATAGCCTCTATAGCAACAAGTCCCATCCCTTCGTATAGAGAAGGTACCAAGGCTACATCACAAATTTTATAAATGAATGGTAATTCTTTTTTATCAACAATAGGTATTTTATATATCTTATTTACAATATTATGATTATTAATTTTGTTAACATCTCCTTTATGACCAATCCACACTATGCAAACATCAAAATTCTTATCTAATAAATTTTCTAAAATTTTAATTGATGTAATATGGTTTTTATAAAATCCATTTCCACTAATAAGTATTTTTTTTGGCTTAATAGGTATCTTATATTTTTGACAAATTTTTTCTTTATCAATAGAATCTAAGTTAAAATATTCCTTTGGTATATTCATGTGAATTACTGTAATTTTTGATTCCAAGCAATCAGTAAGTTTTAAGATATCTTTTTTAGTATTGTGGCTTACTGCTATAATTCTATCAAAATATTTAAAGTGCTTTGTTGAATATCTAAATAAGTATTTTTTATTCTTATCTGATTTCTTTCCATAAAAATTATATATATCTTTCAGCGGTTTTCCCTCATAAATCAATGGAATTAAATCGTGTACTGTTAAGATTTTAACTTTACTCTTAATATTTTTAACAAGATGCGCATAACTATGATCAAGTACATGCGTTATGTCATAATTTGGCAATTTTTTTATAGATAAGGGATAACCAATGTATCTAGCAAATCTTAGTTTCCAATTATCTGGCATAAGCTTAAAAAATGGATGAATTTTAGGCTTATGCTCAGTGACTTCAATTTTACTTGAGTAGTTTTTTTGATAATGGATTAAATCATCAGCATATTCATTCATGCTAATACGTTTATCTTCATCAAAGTTTCTTAAATAATTTATCTTCATGTTAGTTTATTATATTATACAATAATAATAAGTTTGAATAAAACTTATAAATAAATATTATATTTTTAAATTAAAATGACTAGAACTCTTAGATTGCCTTCTTATTTAAAACCAATCTATGAAACAGACTTAATTAGAGTTGGGCAAAAAAAAGACGGTGGTTATTTAATACCAAAAAAAAGTCTTGAAAGTACAACAGTTTTATATTCTTTTGGTTTGGAGGCTGACTGGTCTTTTGAAGAAGATTTTTACCATCTAACAAAATCAAAAATTTATTGCTATGATCATACTGTTAATTGGAAATTTTTTTTAAAATTATTCTTAAGTAACCCAAAAACAATATTAAAATTTTTCCAATATAAATTTTTTTTTGATAATAAAGATAAATTCCATATAAGAAAAATGATTTGTCCAACTAAAAGTTACAGTCCTTCTCTAAATGAAAACTCATTAGCTGATTTAGATTCTATTATAAAGACTACTGTGGATAAAAGAAATTTTTTTAAGATTGATATTGAAGGGCATGAATATAGAATTTTAGATCAAATAATAAAGTATTCTTCCTCTATGAATGGTCTTGCTATAGAATTTCATAATTGTGATTTACATAGTGATAAAATTAAAAATTTTATTAATACTTTTGAATTGCAATTAGTACATATTCACGTTAATAACTGGGCTTTAGTAAATTCAGATAATTCTCCAAGAGTTATTGAGCTTATCTTTTCTACAAAAGATTTTAATAAAAAAATAACAGTAGAAAAAAAATATCCAACAGCTTTAGACAAGCCCAATAATATAAACCACGAAGATTTAGAGGTTAAATTTATTTAAAATCAAAAATGTAATTCGTGTCCCGTCTTAGGACACTTTAAATGCATACAATGAACAAAATTAGAGTCCCTGGAACTAAAGTTTTGAATTTTTTTGTTAGGGTTTACTAATTTCAAGAATTAGTGTGTGTGGATTCTCAAAATCATTTTCATGTTCAAAGTTCAAGCATTGATTAAATACCTCTGGTTTTTGAGTTTCTTTTGTAGGTAAATATTTTTTAATATTAATAAATCCCACACTTTCTAAAATTTCTTTCAAATGTGAAAATGTTAATATTGTTAAATGTTCGTTTCTACAAAAAATAAAATTTTCAAATTTTCCTCCAATACTATTTCTTTTGTCAGGGAAATTTGAAAACCACTCATTATCATTTTCCACAAATTTTTTTATTGCTGCATCTCCATTTGGTCCACCAAATCTATAAATACCACCTGGTTTTAAAATTCTAAAAATATCAAAAAAATGAGATTTTATATTTGGTAAGTGCTCTACCATATGATGAGAGTAACAATAATCGACACTAGAGTTTTTAAAAGGTAATTTGTTTCTTAAATCTAACCATAAATCACATTTTCCGGTAAACATATTGGCATCGACGTTAATCCATTCGTCTATGTAATTTTTTTTTCCAGGTCCTAAATGTAATTTTAAAATAGAATTTTTTTTAAATGAATTGAGATATTTAAGTCTAAATAAGTTTATTTTCATTAGTGGAGAGGCAATAAAATAAAAGAGATTTTTTTGATATCTTTTAAGCATTTATAATTAAAATATTATTTTATTTTTGTAAGAAAGTCATCATTTGAATTACTTTTGAATTTGACCATAATTTAGATGAACAAAGCTAAACAATTATTAAGAAATTTCAGATAAATTAATACTTAATAAATTAGAGAATACAGATTTGCCAAGGGCAATGGAGCTTACATTTTCATCTCAGGAATTTAATAAAAATGCAATAATCTTACCAAAGCATAAAATCATTATTAACTAAAATTGTGAGTTAATATTTTTTTTAATTTTTACTAAATATTTGTATACTTCGAAATCTTTTTGTAAAAAGTTTTTTAAAATTTCATAATTTTTTTCATTTATTGTATCTTTTTTTGTCGTGCCAAATTTTATATCTAATAATCTATCTATTTCTTTCTTATTATTTTTATCAACTTTTTCAAAAAATTTTCTAATGTCATCATGCAAAGTTGAATAATCAAAAATATAAACTGGAGGATTTTTTTTAATACTATTTACATCCAAAAATGTTGATAAACTTTCCTGAAGGTGATGCGATAATCTTATATAGCTAATTATTTTTTTTGATGGAAGTTCATTTATTAATGAATTTATATTTGGAGAGTTTTCAAAATAATTTATATAAAAAGTAATTCTTTGATTTTGTATAGTATGATAAAAAGCACTTAAAAATCTGTCAACAGGATTTCTTATACATATTACATATTTTTTATTAAAATTATATTTTGGCTTAACAAAATGATTATTATGTTTTATTTTTACATTCAAACTCATGAAAATTTTTCTTAAAAGAGTAGTTCCTGAGCGTGGAACTTCTATTAATTGTAAATTATCATTTTTTGTTAAAAAATATCTTGAGTTATAAAAAAAATATTTAAGATTATCATTTAAATAATAAGCTAATTTATTTTTTTTTAAGATTTTTATAAAATAAGACATTTTAGATGTTTAAGATATTTTTAAAAAATAAATGTAATTTTATTTTTTTAATTTTGATTCCATTTTTTTATTTCATTTTTAATCTACTGTAAATGAAGGTACTTTGACAAGTTATTATTATCGATCCAATCAAATTAAGAGTGAATAGTATATGTAAGTTAGTAGTGAAATTAAAAATTATAAATGTTAATACAATTATAGTTAAATTTATAATCATGTCATAAATAGTAAAAGATAAAAAATTGTTAATTGATTTATTTACAATGTTAATAGAGCGAGAAAGAATATCAAAACTAATACTTAAACAAATTAAACTTAATAAAACATAGTTTATTTCATACGCATCTCTTAACCAATAATCATAAATCATTTGACCTATTGAAAGAGAAATTATTAGAAAAATTATAATAAAGAGTAATACTAATTTAATAAATTTTTTGTAAAAATTTTTAAGTAATATAAAATTTTTTTTAGAATATAATTTTGTAAATTCATAAAATAATACTTTGTTGACTACACCCCATATCCTTAATGGCATAAAATAGAAAAGTGTTTTAGCGGTGCTTACCATGCCCACCACTGAAGCATTAAAGAAAAGTCCAATTAGCAGTATTTGTATACTATGTTTTAATAAAGAAGATAAAGATTCAAAATAATAAGGCATTGATAGTTTAAAAAGACTCTTAATTTTATCTGTTGAGACTAAAGAAAAAGAAAACGATAACTTTTTATTATTATATTTTTGAAAAACATAAAAATAGGAAATGAATCCGATAATAGATGTAATTGTTAAAGCATATGCAGCAAATAGTAAATTTGGCTCAAACATACCAAAAACTAAAATTAAAATTTTTGATAAGATATTAAAGAAAATATCAAGATTAGTTTCAATGTATAGTTTACCCTTATAAATTATACCAGTTACAAAAATACTATTAAATATTTTTAAAAAAAAGGAAAAAAAAATACAACCTAAAATAATTCTTAATTCAGATAATCTAAAATTTTTTAGAATTTCAATATTTAAATTGTAAAAATATAAAATTAATATGGATGAAAATAATAAAATAATAATTAAAAAAATTGTTAATATTAAACAATTATGAAATATTTCATTAACTTTTTTCTCTTTATTTTGATTAAATAAGATAGACATTTCTGTTTTAGCAGCTGAATTTATGTTAAAATTTAATATTGATAAGGCAGAAGGTACAGATGTTAAAAAAATCCAAATACCAAAATTATTAAGCCCATATAAAAATATCATCAAAGGTGGAAAAAAAAATTGAATTAATATAAGTGAGGAATTTAATGATATTTGTGAGATAAAGTTTTTTATGATTCTATCAAGCTCTTTTTTTGAAAAATTTTTGAAAAAAGAGTTTAAAGTTTTCATAATTTAGCTAATCGTTTAATTCGATTTGGCCAACTAGATTTAAAATCTAAATTTTTATCATCTATATAAAAATCTGAAGAAGGTTTTCCAAAATATATCTTATGAAACTTGACTTTCCATTTTTTAAGTTGATTTAATGTTATCCCTTTAGCTTTTTTTTTTGCTAATCTAGGATTGTCATTAGTTCTCCCCATATACCTCGCAGTATAAATTTTTATTGTATGTCCTTGATTATAAAGATCGTTTATACATTTTATATTTTTTAAAATTGGTTTAGATTTTTTGTAATCAGATTTAATAGTTTTACAGATTGTATTGTCTATATCAAAGCAAAATGATTTTTTCATATCATATATTTATAAAATATAATTATACCAATATATAGAGTTTAAAGATTAAAAATTTAATTAAAGGTAATAAGAGTTCCTACCAATATTGCCCCCCAGTAAGCAGACAATCCTAAATATAAACTAGTTTTAATTTTATTTTTTTTGATTTTAGAGGGTAATTTTTTAATCAATTCAGGCATGCTTAATTTTTAATAACATGGCAGTATTATTTGTCAAATAAATATTTAATATCCAAAAAATTTTTTTTGCTTAATTTTACTTTGTTAGTAAATGGTTGCTCCAAAAATTTTTACTTCTTCCCCCTCTAAACCGATCACTAACCTCCCTAGGAACTCCCCTGGGATTTCTTTATTTGTTTGTTTAATTAAGATAGTTACATGATCACCTCTTTTTAAGGTGCCAAAGGGCTCGTAAGTCTCATTTAAGTTAGTTATCAGCTTATTATTTGCCCATTGTTTTCCAAGTTCAACCTCATTAGCACCAAAAAGCATTTGAGTAGAAAAATCTTTTGTAAATCCACCATAATCTTTCATATTTGACGATCTTACTAAGTTTTCCCAAAATGGCTTTCCGATTTCAAAAATTTCTTTGTCTGATTTTGCCAAAAGATCCATATGCTTTTAACTCTCTTGAATTATGAGGTTTTTAAGAAGCTTTTTTCTTCTCGTTCTCATCTACAATATGATAGACAGGAACTTTTTCCATTGAAAATTTGCCGGTCTTAGGATCTCTTCGTGAAACTGTTAAGCAATGCCAATTATCATCATCTAATTTCATGTGGTCACCTCTATAATAATATCCCGGCCAACGAGTTTCCTCTCTAAATAGAGTATGTTCAGTAACACATTGAGAAGTCAAAGCCCGATGTTTTAACTCCCATGCTCTCATTAATTGATGGTAATCCTCAGCTCCTACTTTTTCTAAATCTTCTTCTAACCAAGCTAATAACTCTAAGCCTCTTTTTAGCATATTTTCATTAGTCATGTAATTAGTAGCAATACCTCCAACATATTCATCCATTATTCTTTGGAGCCTTTGTAAACCTTGAATCGGAGATATGTAGCTTGGAGAAACTGTTCCTCCGGTAATTTCATTTTGAGCCACAGTGTATGTCTCTAAAGGCTTGTAAACTTTAGTCTTAAAATTCTCACATTGTTTATCTGTAACGTTGATACCGTCGGCTTTTTGATCTTCTATATATTTAACTGCCGCTTTAGCAGCTAATCTACCTTCAGTAAAAGAGCCTGATGAAAATTTATGAGCACTTCCACCTACTGTATCTCCTGCACCAAATAAACCATCAATAGTCAACATTCTATTGTAACCCCAGAAATATTCTGGTGGAGATAAATCTTCTGGTCCACTTACCCACGCCCCTGAACAAGTAGCATGAGAACCCATCACATAAGGCTCAGAAGTAGTTAATTCTGGATTAGTATACTTTGGATCAATATTTTGAGAAGCCCAAACAACTGCTTGACCAACTGTCATACCTAAAAAATTTTCCCAACCAACAGTTTCTAAATGAGGATCTTGAAACGCTTCTGTTGTTACCATTTGAATTGGCCCACCGCCTGCCATTGTTTCTTGGATAAATGCATGATTTCTTAAACACGTTGGAGTAGGATGATGATCGATGTACTCTCCAACTAATTCTTTTGTTTGATCGTACCATTTCTTCTCATAGTTCTCTCCATTAGCATTCTGAGTATAAGTTTTTAAATGCAAGAAATATGCTCCTACAGGACCATAACCATCTTTAAATCTACATAAAACAATTCTGTTTTCCATTTGAGTCATTTTCGCACCTGCTGCAATAGGTAATGCATAAGCAGAACCATTACTCCAAGGAGCATACCAAGTTCTACCCATTCCTTCACCAACTGCTCTAGGTTTAAAAATATGTGAGGCTCCACCTGCTGCAACA
>MDSV01249002.1_pt1 | contig 20803 bp, 17 predicted proteins | sample 810851 | NCBI WGS metagenome assembly MDSV01 (sample SAMN05326640, study PRJNA326480) | marine metagenome | isolation source: seawater | place: Atlantic Ocean: North East | collected 2012 | reverse complement strand
TCAATCGTCTGCATTGGCCGTGTCGTGCAGATGCGCCAGTGCCTCGACTGGATGGGACAGCTTGCTGGTGAACCGGTGCGTGACACTGACCCGCTTGGCATGCGGACAATCCCGGACACCGCCTGATGGCAGACAACGGACTGGTGATTGCCGGTCTTGGTTCGGGCAGCGGCAAGACAACCCTCACCCTTGGCATGCTGCGCGCCCTGACCCGGCGCGGCACGGCTGTTGGCGCAGCCAAATCCGGTCCCGATTATATCGACACGGCATTTTTGACGGCCGCCTGCGGGACCAACGCGGTCAATCTGGATTCGCACGCCATGTCACAGACCATGTTGTGCGACCTCGCCCGCCGCCAGGCTGCCCCGTTGTTGCTGATCGAAGGCGTTATGGGGCTTTTTGACGGCACCGATGGCGGCAGCGGCAGTACAGCAGCCCTTGCCAGCGCACTGGGCCTGCCCGTTCTGCTGGTGATCGATGTCCGGCATCAGGCACAAACCGCCGCTGCGATCGCTGCGGGGATCGGGACTGTGCTTGCCCCGGCCGGCCAGCTTGCCGGTGTTGTGCTGAACCGTGTGGCATCGGACCGGCATCAAACGTTGATCGCCGAAGCGCTTTCCACCCATGATATCCCGCTGTTTGGCAGCCTGCCTTCCAGCCCCGATATAGAGGTGCCATCGCGGCATCTGGGACTTGTGCAGGCGGCTGATCTGGCTGCCGAGAACGTGCTGGAAACGCGGCTCGACGCGGCAGCCGATCTTGTGTCCGAACATCTGGACCTTGACAGCATCATGGCGGCGGCGGCTCCTCTGACCAGACCCGAAACACCTGACAATGCGTCAGGATCAGCTGCTTCTATCCCACCAATTCCTATGCCGCCATTTTTGGCTCCACCGGGCCAGCGGATCGCCGTGGCTGCGGATGCCGCGTTTGGATTCGCTTATGCGCACATGCTGGCATACTGGCGCGACGCAGGTGCGGAAATTCTGCCGTTCTCGCCACTTGCCGATAAAGCGCCTGCCGGTGATGCAGATGCCATTTTCCTGCCGGGCGGTTATCCGGAACTGCATCTGCCACGTCTGAGCACTGCGTCGCGTTTTCTTGGCGGGTTGCGGGATGCAGCATCGAAATCGGTGCGCATATATGGTGAGTGCGGCGGCTTCATGACGCTGGGACAGCGTATCATCGACAAGGATGGCACCGCCTTTTCAATGGCCGGATTGCTGGACCTTGAAACAAGCTTTGCCGCGCGCAAATTGCATCTGGGGTACCGGCAGGTTGCCGCACGCCACGGCGGCTGGCCCGGCACCACGCCTCTGACCGCGCATGAATTTCACTATACAACGGCGACTTCTGCCACGGGCGACCCACTGTTTGATGCTGTCACACCATCTGGCAAACCACTTGGCCCGATGGGGCTGGTAAACGGCACTGTCAGCGGGTCTTACGCGCATATTATCGCCTGAGCCCAACTTGTGGCCCAGTCGATTTCGAGACAGATCGCCTATTGGCTGGACGCACGTCCGGTTTTCGGCCTCAAGACATGGGTATGTGCTGCGTCATACAACGCACTATCCCGAAAATCATCATCCTGAACCAGTCCGCGCCCGACAAAAATCAAGGCGGTCCTTGTGATCTTTTCAGCTTGCACTTTCTTGCGAATGTCAGCCAGCGTGCCATGGATATATGCCTCATCCGGCCAGCCCACCCGGTAGGCAACAATCACCGGACAATCTTCACCGTAGAGCGGGATCAGATCGCGCTCGATCTGGCGCAGGTTGCGTACTGAAAGGTGAATGGCCAGCGTAGCGCCTGTTTTCCCGAGACTGGTCAGCTCCTCACCCGGCGGCATGGCAGATGATTTCATCGCCGTACGCGTCAGGATCAGGCTCTGCGTGACCTCGGGCACGGTCAGCTCAATGCCAAGCGCCGCAGCGGCAGCGGCATAGGCTGACACCCCCGGCACAATCTCATATTCGATACCCAGCGCTTTCAGACGGCGAATTTGCTCGGCAATTGCACCATATAATGACGGGTCACCCGAATGCACCCGCGCCACATCCTTGTCCTGTGTTTGTGCAGTCTTGATCTCGCCAATGATGTCATCGAGTGTCAGGGATGCTGTATCAACAACATGCGCGCCCTCAGGAGTGGCTGCAACAACGGCAGCCGGCACCAGGGATCCGGCGTAAAGGCAGACATGGCAGCGTTCGATCAGGCGCAGGCCGCGAACCGTGATCAATTCCGGATCACCCGGACCGGCACCGATGAAATAGACCTTCATGTTCCTGTCTTCCTGCCTGTGCCCGTCATCTCATCATCAGAATCACCGGTTGAAGTCCGGTTGTCAGCATCTGTATGGTCATCCCGATCCAGATGTTTGGCATAGCCGCGCGGGGTATAGACCGCCTCGCCGCGGCCAAGCGACAAATGGCGCGAGGTACTGGCCCCCACCATCACCGTCGTCAGCATATCCACTTCATCGATATCAAGACTGCCAAGGGATCTGAATTTCAGTGCTTCTTCCGGCCGGCCCAGACTGGATGCCAGCAATACAGGTACATCACCGCCGCGATATTGCATCAGTATATCCCGCGCCGCGGCTAGCTGCGTGCGTCTGCGACGTGACACGGGGTTATAGAAAGCCACCACGAAATCACCTGCCCCGGCGGCGTGGATGCGCTTTTCGATTGCCGGCCACGGGGTCAACAGGTCGGACAGCGAAATGGCGCAAAAATCATGTCCCAAAATCGCACCTGACCGGGCCGCAGCCGCCTGCAGCGCCGAAATGCCGGGTGCGGTTGAAATGGCAACACGGCGGGCAGCGGCACTGACCCCGCCTGCATCTTGCGACCGGTCCAGCAGCTCATAGACAAGCGCGCCCATCGCATAGATACCGGCATCACCCGAACAAATCACCGCCACATCCTTGCCGGTGGCAGCGGATTCCAGCGCATAGCGACAGCGAGCCTCTTCTTCTCCCAGCTTGAAGTCACGCCGCGGAATATGGGCTGCCGCCGCACCAAGCAGGTCGATATAAAGGTCATAGCCAACAAGTTCATCCGCGCCCAGAATCATCTGCGAGGCTTCTGGTGTACGCCATTCGGCCTTGCCGGGGCCGATACCGATCAGCATCACCCGTCCGGGCTTGCGCCCCGGCAATGCAGGCAACGGGAAGGTTCCAGTTCGCGCCAGCGCCATGGTGGCATTTCCCGATTTGGCTTTCGGGTGGATCAGCTTTCCCTCCGGGCCGGCTGCCGCAAGCGCCGCTGCCTCTGCCACGCCATGCACCCCGATCTCGTCAAACACCACCTGCGAGGGGCTTTCCAGACGGTCTGTTTCAGCCGCAAGCACATCACGATCAAACACCCGTAGCGGCACGGCCAGCATAGATGCCAGCGCGTGAATTGCCGGTTCATCGGCCTTGATATCAGCGGTAACAACAGCAGCGATCGACGCCGCGTTGATATTGGCTGTCTGTAGTTCGGCCATAACAAGATCAATCACCTCATCAGCTGCCGCACCGCGCGCACAGCCAACACCCAGCAGGATATCCTGCGGGCAAAAGACAAGCTGCGTCTCGGTGGGCGTTCTTTGCTGACGGGTGGCGGTCAATGTCACAGCACCGCCGCGTGGTACATGTGCAAACCAGTCATTCAGATCCGGCAATGCCTCACCATCCAGAAAGGCCCCGTCGCCAGCCAACAGCTGCGGCATGACACGGGCAGCGGCGCCCGCATTCGCCAATCGCCAGCCAGTTGGTGGCTCATCCAGCGAAATACGCCAGCGCACATCACCGGCGGTGGTCATCGCCAGTTCAGCCGCAAGCAGCTCTGATACTGTGCGAGACAGTGTGATCGCACCATGATGCCCGCCAATCAGTGGCACGACATGTCGGCCTGATTCAGCAATCGCCAGCACCGGCGCATCACTGCTTTTGTGCTGCAGATGCGGGGCGACGGCGCGAATCAGAATACCGGCCGCACAGATGCCGATGATCGGCCTGCCGCTGCTGAACAGATTGGCGATATGCGCGCGCGCCTTGCCAAAATGATGAGGGGCTTGCGGACAGCGCAGCGCATGGCCGTGAATATCGGCATCAATGCTCTTTGCCAGACGTTGCGCCAGCAAAAATCCAGCCTCTGACAGGCAAATTATAACCGGGCGCTTGGCAGTGCCAGACGTCAACTGATCCACGGATCATCCCCTTTATAGACAAGGATCATTGAAAAATACGGTGCCTCTTCCGGCGCTTCAGCAAGGGCATGGCAGGCCTGATGCGGCAGCGATGCGTGACTGGTATAGAGCGATTTTTCAAGAAGCCCGAGCCGTGTCAAAAGCGCCCGAATTCGAGGCAAATGACGACCTACTTTCATAATGGCGACAGCCTCGGCCCCTTCGATACTGCTGGCAAGTTCCGCATTATCGAGCGGACCGGGCAGCACAGTCAGCCGGTCACTGCGCGCCACCAGCGGATGCACCTGTGCCGCTGCACAGGCAGACAGGCTGTTCACCCCCGGCACGATCTCAACAGTAAACCGGTCCCGCAACCGCACCAAGAGATACATGAAAGACCCGTAAAACAGCGGATCTCCTTCACATAGCAAAACCACATCGCGGCCAGCTTCCAGATGCGCGGCGATATCGTCAGCCGCGCTGTCATAGATATCCTGCGCAGGTGCACGGCCGGCGCGCATTGGCACAATCATGGCTATTTCGGTTGCCTGCGGGCGGATCGCATCGGCAACAATCGAGCGGGCAAAGCTTGCGCCGCTGTCAGGGGCCGGATAGGCAATCACATCAGCCGTTTCAATCAGATGCCAGGCGCGGCGTGTGACCAGCTGCGGGTCCCCCGGGCCTGTGCCAACCCCGTACAATACGCCCGTTGTTATTTCTGTTTCTGGCATGATCACGCCCCGCCCTGATGTTGTTGCTGCGGCGGCTTGTGCCAGACCCATTGCGTAACCGGCATCAACGGACGCCAGCCATGAAAGCCGCCTACCGGGTCAGCATGCTGAACAGACAGGCGCATCAGATCGCCGCCAGTCGACTGCCATGCCGACACCAGCAGGCTTTCGCTCTCAATCGTGACCGCATGCGCAACCAGCACTCCGCCAGCCCGCAGCCGCGCCTGTGCCAGTTCAATCACTGCAGATGACATCCCGCCGCCAATAAACACCGCATCAGGGTCAGGCAGCGCAGCGCATACCGCCTGCGGGTCACTGGCAAGATCAGCGGTGACGGTATTGAATCCGGCGACACCATGATGGTTGGCATTTTCAATTGCCATGACATGCTGGTCATCATTGCGATCAATGGCATGCGCCGTGGCACCGGGGGCAGCGCGCAGAAAATCGATGGAGACAGCCCCGGAACCGCTACCGATATCCCACAAGACAGCTTGCGGGAACGGGGCCAGTTTAGCCAGCGCGCTGGCTCGCGCATCCCGCTTGGTCAGCTTGCCATCATTGCGGAAGCTGTCATCAGGAGCAGCAACGCCGATTGCCGGCATATCAGTCCCGCAGGCGATGCCAATAATGTGAAAATCTGGCACCTGATCATGCTGCCAGCCGGCGGCAGTTCCGGAAAAACATACTTCTTCCGGCCCGCCCAGATGCGCCATCACATGTATTTGCGCTGCGCCATATCCCCAATCGCACAGGGCTTTTGCCAAAATGGCAGGGCTGCTGCCATCCTGTGCAATCACCAAAAGCCGTGCCCGCGGATAAAGCGCAGAATGGAGATGACCCGCCGGGCGACCATGCACGCTGACAATCCGACACGCCGCCAACGGCCAGCCAAGATGGGCCGCCGCCAGCTGCAAGCCAGATACCGCCGGCACAATCTCGCACCCCTTGCGACCCAGACGCCCTACAAGGCTGGCACCCGCGCCAAACCACATCGGATCGCCCGTGGTCAGCAATACAAGTGATTTATCAGAATAATCATCCAGTAAATTGAAAATATTTGAAAATGGCGTTGGCCAATCCAGAATTTCTTTACCGTCTGGCAGGTCAGCATGAAAGCGTGATGCTGCGATTATGCAATCTGCTTCGGCGATCCTTTGGCGCACATGATCGGGCAATGCGGTGACGCCCGCCTCGGTAACGCCTGCCACAGTAACACCTGCTGCAGTAACACCTGCCTCGCGCGGGCGCATCATCGGGCCTCACTGCCGACGGGATTACCACCAGCCATGCGTTTGCCAGCTTGCAGACAGAGCGCATTGATCACCGCCGATGCCATCGCCGAGCCGCCGCGCGTCCCATGCACTGCCAGCCATGACGTGCTGTCGCCCGCAATCTGCGCCAGCGCCTGTTTGCTTTCAGCCGCGCCAACAAAACCGACGGGACAGCCAATGATCGCTGCCGGGGCAATTTTGTCAGCCGCCATGATCTCGAGCACGCGAAACAGCGCTGTTGGCGCATTGCCGACAACCACCAGCGCACCGGCCAGACGCTCTCCCCACAGATCGACCGCCGCCGCCGACCGTGTTGTGCCCATATGGGTAGCCAGATCGGCGGTGCGCGGATCATTCAGCGTGACAACCACATCATTGTCAGCCGGCAGAAACCGGCGGGTGATGCCACTGGCCACCATCTCGCAATCACAGAAAATGGCTGCCCCGCCTGAAAGCGCTGCCACCGCCTTGTCTGTAAAGGCGGCATCTGCATCCAGATCATCCAAAATGTCGGGCATGCCGCACGCATGAACCAGCCGCACCGCCACCTCTGCAAGGCCAGCGGGCAATGCAGATATTGCCGCCTGTTCGCGCACAATGGCGAATGACTTCTGGTAAATCGCCTGCGGGTCTTTCAGATATGGCTGCATCAGAATTTCAGCTGTCTTCACCGCGCTTTGTCGGCACGCGGCTACGCACCGATTCTGGCCCCAACGGATGATTGGCATGCGGATATGGGTGATGGTGATGCCCGTGATCATGATCATGCGTATGATCATGCAAGTGGTCATGTGAGTGGTCATGTGAGTGGCCGGCATCAAGCCGGCAGGCACCTGTGCAGAAATGGTCACACAGGTCACAATCCTCGACATTGCTGCCGGGGGCCGACACGCCCTGCCCCTCGACATGATGGTGATGGCTTTCCTGCGGCAGGCCAACCTCATTCTCAAAACCCAGCACCTGCGCGCGATATTTGCACATGGCGCAGTTCATGTTGTTGCTGCCATTCAGGATTTCACGCACCCGGTCAGCAAAGGTGGCAATCACTTTCGGATGATCATTCAGATAGCCTGCCTTGATAATCTCGATATCGGGATGTGCATCTGCCACCTCGTCGGTAAACCCGTAGATGCGGTCGATCAGAATGCCCGAGAACAGGAAATACGGGAACACGACGATCCGCTTGAAACCAAGGCGTGTCACATGTTCAAGACAAGGCTGCACCAACGGGAAGGTTACCCCTGAATAACCAACCTCGGCCCAGCCAAATCCCATACCTTCCCACAGCATCCGTGCGATTTTCGAAATGTTGGAATTGGCGTCAGGGTCGGACGCACCGCGCCCGATTACCACAAGGCATGTCTCACTTCGCGGCACTGGCCCGTTGCCGGCATCGGCCTCGGCCAGCGCAGCTGAAATACGGTCACCGGCGGCCTGCAACATCTGCAGATCGACAGCAAGCTCGCGGCCATACTGGATGGTGATCCCGTGCTCGCTGGCATAGGTGTTCAGCACTGACGGAATATCATTCTTCGCATGGCCGGCGGCAAACAGCATGCCCGGCACAGCCAGCACATGCGTCACGCCTTGTTCGCGCAGCTTGTCGAGGCCGGTTTTGATCACTGGTGTGGCGAATTCCAGATAGCCATATTCAACAGGCCAGTCGGGAAACATCGGTGCCAGTTTTTCCGCCAGGACAGCGAATTCGGTCACTGCCGATTTCGACCGCGACCCATGCCCGCAGATCATCACCCCATATTTTGGAGCCTTGCCCCCTTGCACTGCCTCATCCATGCGCCCGTACTCCTGTAGAAAATGCCTTTATTGCCGGTCTCCGGTGTTCCGGATCGACGATCATGATGCAGGAAGCTGACGCCGGATTGGCTGTCGAATCGCCATCTGCATGTGCGGATGAAGCATCGTCAGCATCGTCGGCTGTAATGTCGTTATCTTTATTGTCACTGTTTCCGCAGGTGGCGATCAGGCCGGCAGCAAGCACAGCTGCCGCACCGGCAAGAACTGCCCCGGCCAGATGCCCATGACCTGCCAGATCACCAAGATGCCCCCAATGCGCAACCGCCGGACCGGCGATCATCATCGACGCGGCAAAGACCGCGCCAGACAGGGTGTGACGAAAAGAGCTTGTGTGATGCATGGCGCTGTCCCCATGGGTCATTTGGTAGCCGTATTGAACACGCCGAACGTTCCGCCATACATGATGAAAACCCGTGCGAGAGTGCATTCAATTGATAGACACAAACGAGAAGATATCAACAAAGAGATATCAACTGCCATCATTGAATCGCCAACATCAACCTGCCAGCTGTGCATCCACGGTTCGGGGCCCGGGATTGGTGCCATGTCCAGGTCCACCGCACCGGGGTCGTTTCCATCCTGTTGCCAGATCCTCCGACCAGAGGCAGATAATAGCCCCCGGCTTTGATAACAATTGCGCCAAAGCGACCAAAGTTGAATTATACCGTCATAGGCCCGACCACGCTGTATCCCGCAAAGTCGCGCGCGCCATCCACAGGAAAGACCACCAATTTGTTACCCGCATTTTCATTTCAGGACTGGCTGCCATTCGCCCATTTCGGCTTGCTGGCCGGCTTTACGGCAAGCGCACTGGCGCTGCGGGCTGCAATGCTGGTGGCCGCCATGATGCTGGACAGGCTGATCGGGGAGCCACATGTGCTGTGGAGCCGGATGCCACACCCGGTGGTGGTGTTCGGGCGACTCATCACAACATTCGACAGGCGATGGAATCTGCGGCGCGGCGTATCGGGGGGCGCGCGGCGATGCCGCGGCATCATCACGGCGCTGATTATGTTGGGGACTGGCGTCGGGCTTGGTCTTGCTATCACAGCTGGCGGGCCGGCGCTTGTGCTGGCAGTGCTTGTTATCTTGCTGGCTGGTCGCTCGCTCGATGATCATATCCGGGCGGTCGCCACCGCTCTTGATGCGGGGCTTGCACCGGCGCGTCAGGCGGTTGGCATGATTGTCGGGCGATCAACGGCCGATCTTGATGAAGGCGATATCGCCCGCGCCGCCATCGAGACGGGCGCAGAAAACCTGTCTGACGGCGTGTTCGCACCGGCATTCTGGTTTCTGCTGACAGGCCTGCCCGGCCTGATTGCCTATAAAATCATCAACACAGCCGACAGCATGATCGGATATCGCAATGCCCGTTATCTGGCTTTTGGCAGCGGCGCGGCGCGACTGGATGATCTGCTGAATCTGCTACCGGCGCGCATAACTGCAGGGCTGATCTGTGTTGCTGCGCTGTTTCGTGGCCGCATGCTGAAGGCAACCCGCGCGATGCTGCGTGACGGCAAACAGCATGCGTCACCAAATGCCGGCTGGCCCGAGGCTGCGATGGCCGGCGCGCTTGATGTCTGGCTGGCTGGCCCGCGTCGCTATGGCAACCGCCTGCGTGCCGCCCCGCGTTTTCATGAAACGGGCAAGGACGCTGATGCGGCGGCAATCCTGTCATCGCTGCGGCTGCTTGCGCTGGCGCAAATAATCTTCGCCATTCTGCTGTCTGTATTGATAGGGGGGCTGCTGGCTGGACCGACAGGTCTGCCAGCTTTGATAACGGCGGGCTAGAGACCGGCAATCCGGCCAATGGCGTCCATATCCAGATGGTCTGCCATATGCCTTGCCAGTTCATCCAGCACGGAGTCAACCCGCGCATCGAAATCCACAACGCCAAAGGTACCAAACCGGCCGCGCCGCGCCGCCAGATCATCAAGAAATGCGCGGCGAAACGCATCATCGGCAAAGATACCATGCACATAGCTGCCCATCACCCGACCGTCGGCCGAGATGGCGCCATCCTGGCGGCCACCGATCTGCAGCATCGGGCGCGCACAATCCGCACCGCTCGTCCGCCCCATATGGATCTCATACCCCCGCACAGTCGTACCGAACCTGGCTGATTGAGCTGCCACATGGGTCAGTGTCTTGTCGCCAGCCAAAACGGTTTCAACAGCCAGATGGCCAAGGCCGGGCGCGCTGCCGGCTGGTCCCTCAACCCCGCATGGATCAGCGATATTTGTTCCCAGAATCTGATAGCCGCCGCACAAACCCATCACCACGCCGCCGCGCCGCAGATGCGCCGCAATATCTATATCCCAGCCCTGATCGCGCAGATAAGCCAGATCACTGATCGTCGATTTCGACCCCGGCAAAAGCACCATGTCAGTATCTGCCGGAATCACCTCACCAGCTTCGATCAGCAAAAGGCGTACATCCGCTTCGCCTGCCAACGGGTCCAGATCGTCGAAATTGGCAATCCGACGCAGCATCGGCACGGCAATATGCAACGGCGCGCCCGCATTGTGAATACCCGTATTATAACGGCCCGCATTATCACGGCCCGTTTTTCCTGCAATATCCAGAATATCCTCAGCTGGCAAAAACCGCGCTGGCGCAAACCACGGCAGAATGCCAAGGCCTGTCCAGCCAGTGGCCCGGGAAATAATATCCATTCCTTCAGAAAATAAAGTCGTATCGCCGCGAAACTTATTGATCATAAACGCTTTAATAAGATCAGAATCCTGCTTATCAAGAACCGAATCCGTGCCGACAAGGCTGGCAATGACGCCGCCGCGGTCAATATCCCCGATCATGACCACAGGCACATCAGCGGCCACAGCAAACCCCATATTGGCGATATCACCAGCCCGCAGATTCACTTCGGCCGGGCTGCCTGCCCCCTCGATTATGACAAGGTCCGCATCGCCCTTCAGCCTTTCAAAACTGTCGAGGACGCGTGGCAGCAATGTCTGTTTGTGCGTTCCATATTCTCGTGCCCGCATACTGCCAAAGCGTTTGCCCTGAACGATGATCTGCGCGCCGGTTTCTGTTTCGGGTTTCAGCAGCACCGGATTCATGTGAATGCTAGGCGGTACACGACAGGCCCGCGCCTGCATCGCCTGCGCCCGGCCAATTTCGCCACCATCTTCGGTTACAGCAGCATTGTTCGACATGTTTTGCGGCTTGAAGGGACGCACCCGCAGCCCCTGATTGGCAAAATGCCTGCACAGACCGGCAACAAGCACCGATTTGCCGACATTCGAGCCGGCCCCTTGCAGCATAATCGCGGCAGGCATCAGAATTCGACGCCGATCTGCGCCTTGATGCCTGATCGGAAGGGATGTTTGATCAGGCTCATTTCGGTGACCAGATCAGCTTTTTCTATCAATTCATCGGTCGCATTACGGCCAGTCAGCACAACATGCGTCATGGCGGGCTTTTCGTCTTCAAGGAAGGCCAGCACCTCGGCCAGATCAATATAGCCATAGCGCAACGCGATATTGATCTCGTCCAGCAACACCATGTGATAGGCCGGATCACGGATCAGGTCCTTGGCCTTTTCCCAGGCAGCGACAGCAGCGGCGATATCACGTTCGCGGTCTTGCGTTTCCCAGGTAAAGCCTTCACCCATGGTATGAAAATCACAACGATCACCAAAATGCGTGGTGATCAGATTGCGCTCACCCGTATCCATACCGCCCTTGATAAATTGCACCACACCGCATTTCAGATCATGCGCGATACAGCGGAAAATCATCCCGAAGGCAGCGGATGACTTGCCCTTGCCCTTGCCCGTATGGACGATCACAAGCCCCTTTTCATCAGTTTTTGAGGCCATGATCTTGTCGCGCGCCTGTTTCTTGCGCGCCATCTTTGCATTATGGCGGGCGGTATCGTCCTGTGGCGGGGTGATGTCGTCGGATGGCGCGTTCATGATGTTGTCTTCATTGTTTGTTATCGTCATAGGGTGAGCGGACTTATTGCACAGGTGTCCGGGCCGGCCTTTGTTGTGCTGCCGGGGCTGCCAGATGCTTTTCCAGTGTAGAGATTACGCTGTTGCGGCGGGGTGTCCATAGGCCGCGTTCGATCGCCTCGTCAAATCGGGCCAGCATATCGGCATAGGCGGCGTCATTCACATCCTGCAGGAACGCGCGCACCTGTTCGTTTTCTATATAGGCCTCAAACAGAGCGGTGAAATGATGTTCGGCCACCTGGCGTGTAGTCGCGGCAAAAGCAAACAGATAATCCACTGTTGCCGCCATTTCGAACGCACCCTTATAGCCGTGCCGCATCGCGCCCTCTATCCATTTCGGGTTACTGGCCCGCCCGCGGACAACACGGCCAATCTCTTCGGCCAGAGTGCGAATGACAGGCCGTTCGGCCAGCGAATGATCATTGTGATAGACCGGCACATCCCGCCCCGACAGATGTGCCACCGCTGCCGACAGGCCGCCCGCAAACTGATAGTAATCATCGCTGTCGAGAATATCATGCTCCCGATTATCCTGATTATGCAGAACGGCATCACTGCCTGAAAGCCGCGCCTCCAGCGCGCCTCGCGCGGACACACCTTCGGCGTGTTCACCGTAAGCATAGGATGACCAGACAAGAAACGCCTCGGCAAAATCGGCGCGTTCCTGCCACAGCTTTTCATCGATCAGCGCCTGCAATCCAGCCCCATAGGCACCCGGTTTGGCACTGAAAATGCGCAGCAGGCTCTGGGTCTGCGCGACATCTGCATCCATACCGCTATCCTGCAAGCGTTCAGCGTCGCAGCGGGCATTGGCAGCCAGCGGGTTCATGTCATCCGGCTCGTCAAGCCCCGCAACAGCCCGCACGGCACGGTCAAACAGCGTCATCTGCGCTGGAAAGCCATCGCGAAAGAATCCGGAACAGCGCAGGCAGACATCGACACGCGGGCGGTCCAGCACGTCCAGCGGGATGATTTCAAATCCGGTGACCCGCCGTGAACTGGCATCCCAGGATGGCCGTACCCCCATCAGCGCCAACGCTTGCGCCAGATCATCACCGCCTGTGCGCATGTTTGACGTGCCCCATGCAGACAGCACCACGGCACGCGGCCAGTTGCCATGCTCCATCAGATGCCGGTCGAGCAACGCCTCTGCGGACGCCCATCCCAACCGCCATGCGACGGGTGTTGGCAGCGCGCGGCTGTCGATCGAAAAGAAGTTGCGTCCGGTCGGCAGCACTTCAGGGCGGCCACGCGTCGGTGCACCAGATGCGCCAGCAGGAATGAACCGGCCAGCAAGCCCGTTCAGCAAGGCCTGCTGTTCACGCGGCCCACACACCATCAAAGCCTCGCGGATCGCTGGCAAAGCTGTATCAATAATCAAGGCAGATTGCCGACCAACAGTCTGCGCGTTCCCATCGACAAGGGCACGGGCAAGCCTGTCCAGCCGTTCCACCGTATCACCAACGCTGCGCCATGGCTGATCTGACATGGATTGCAGAACAGACGGACGGGCATTCTGCCATACCTGCCCTCTTTCAGCTGTCAGCGGATCAAGGATGTCGCCAGCCGCATCTCGCAGATCAAGGTCGCTGGCAAGTGCACGTGGCAAGGCGGCATCCGCGCCTTCACCGGCATGGCGCGGTGTTCGAAGGATTTGCGTCAACAGACCATTGGCAAGATCATCCACCGGCGACGTGCCAAAGACATGCAGTCCATCGCGAATTTGCAGTTCTTTCAGATCACAGAGAAAGTTGTCGAGCTTCAGCAGCTTTTCTCCTGAATCGTCACTGTCTTCAATGCCACAATCGGCGGTGATACCTGCACGCTCGGCGGTCATCAGAATATCGCCAAGCAAAGCATCAGAGCGCGCCCGGTCCATACCGGCAGCCTCAAAATACTCGTCCATCTGCGCTTCCAGCTCAGCCATCACACCATGACTGTCAGCTTGCGTCATTGGCGGCGTCAGATGATCGAGGATCACTGCGCCGGTGCGACGCTTGGCCTGCGCGCCCTCACCCGGATCATTGACGATGAAGGGGTAGAGATGCGGTGTCGGTCCCAGAATCGCTTCGGGAAAACAGGCCGCGCTCAGCGCCAACGCCTTGCCGGGAAGCCACTCCAGATTGCCATGCTTGCCAAAATGGATCATTGCGGCCACGCCGAATTCATGGCGCAACCAGAAATACAGCGCCAGATAATTGTGAGGCGGCACCAGATCGGGTGAATGGTAAGTTGACTTCGGATCGATGTTATAGCCGCGCGCCGGCTGGACAGCGACCACAACATTGCCGAAGCGGCGCAATGGCAGCCTGATGGCCTTGCCGTCACACATCGGATCACCGGATGGCGCACCCCATCGGCTGGTTACCGCGTCACGCACATCGGCTGGCAGACTGGCAAAGATACGGTCATAAGCCTCCAGTGACATCGCTGCATCGCAGGTGCGGTCCTGCCAGCCAGCATTGGTTGGCCCGGCACGCATATGCGCTACAAGCGCTGCACTGCTATCAGGCATGCCCTGCACATCATAACCCGCCCGTTGCAGTGCCATCAGTGCTCCAAAAACGCTTTCTGGCGTATCGAGACCCACACCGTTGGCCAGCCGGCCATCACGGTTCGGATAGTTCGCCATAATCAGAGCAACACGCTTGTCTGCCGGTGCAGTTCGCCGCAACCGTGCCCACCCCGCCGCCAGTTGCACGGCAAAATCAATTCGGTCCGGCACCGCATCATAGGCAGTCGTCATCGCATGCGTCAGCGGATGCCGCTTCGGGGCCTGCTTGAAACCGACAGCGCGGGTAAGGATACGCCCGTCAAGTTCCGGCAGAGCCACATTCATCGCCAGATCGCGCGCGGTTAGCCCGGCCCCCGATGCCGCCCAGTCAGCAGCCAGACTTGCCGACAGGACAAGCTGGAACACCGGCGCATCAACAGCGCCAAACGGCCCAGCAGATAAAAGGCTCGGCATCGCTGTATCGCCGCCGCCAGGGTCAGATACCGCAAAGCTGGTCAGGTTCAGGATCACATCCGCCGATGACTGCTGCAAAAGGCCAGCGATAATGCCGCCACTTTCTGCCTCTTTCAGGCTGGCACCATACAGCGGCAGCGGGTTCAGCCCGGCCGCCCGGCAGCTGTCGACCAGCGCATCAATCGGCGCCAGATCACCCGCCTGCATCAGCGCCCGGTAAAAGACAATCGCCGCGACAGGCGCATCATCACGCCACTGGTCCTTCAGCGTGTCGAGGCTGGTAATCTCGCCCGACTGGCCGGGCCAGTAGATACCCGCGCGCAGCAAGGGACGCGGCGGATCTGCATGGCTGGTACCATCCACCAGATCGGACAAGGCAGCCAAAAACTGGATGGCATTATCCATCCCGCCAGCATCAAGATAGGCCGACAATTTGCTGCGGTCCTCGGCATTGAAATCTGACAGATAATCGAGTTCAGGATCAGGTTTGCCGTCACCGGACAGGAAAATGACAGGCACCCCGCCCGGCAGGGCAGCCTGGGCGACAAGTTGCTGCACACCATACGACCAGTAGCCACGCCCGCCCAGCAATCGCACCACCACCAACCGCGCAGCGGCAACCGTGTTCTGGATATACTGATCAACCGAAAACGGATGCGACAGGCTGAGATAGTTTGCCACCCGCAATTCCAGCGACTGTTCCTGTTCTTTTTGCTGTTTATGGCACCGCAACGCAGCAGCCGAGACGAGCGCTACCTCGGTATCCGCTGACGTGAGAAAAATGATATCTCCAGACGGCTGACCAAGATCGACAGCCTCGTCAGAATCATAGAGCGCGCCGCTCTCATCGATCTTAAGAAGATGCATGTCCCGCGATCACCGTGCCACCGAGGCGTGCTGCAATGGCATCAGCGTCCAGACCGGCCAGCCCGATCACCACAAGCTGTCCGCCACCATTGTCTGCTTCGCGCGCGAAATACCCATCCACCCGGCGGCCAACAGCTTGCACCACGAAAGGCAGCGCCTTGCCGCTGACAGGCACACGCCCCTTGGCACGCAGAATACCGAATTCCGAGGCCATCTGCGCAATGCTGGTCTGAAATGTCTGCGCATCCTCAACACCCTCAAGCGCAATGACATAGGAGGCAAATTCATCATGCCCATGCTCATGATGATGGTGGTGGTGCTCGTCATCATGATCATCATCGTGGTCATCGCCATGATGGTGATGCATATGCTGTGCGCGTTCATGCGCCTGATCTTCCATCCCCAGGCCAAGGATGGCATCCATCGGGGCGGCACCGCCAGCAACCGGAATGATCGGCGTCGGGGCTGTCAGCTGTCCTTCAACAACACTGCGGGCACGCGCGATACCGTCACTGTCCAGTACATCCGCCTTTGACAGCACGATCAGGTTGGCAGCACCGATCTGGTCGGCAAACAGCTCATCGATCGGGCTTTCATGATCCAGTTCCTCATCAGCAGCCCGCTGCGCCTCGAGCGCTTCAAGATCATGCGCTACACCGCCATCAGCAAGCGCCGGACCATCCACCAGCGTCACCACACCGTCAAGCATCACCTGCGATTTGATATCTGGCCAGTTGAACGCCTGAACAAGCGGCTGCGGCAAAGCCAGACCGGATGTTTCAATGATAATATGGTCGGGGCGTGGCTCCTGCGCCAGCAATTGCTGCATGCTGGGCAGAAAGTCATCGGCAACGGTACAGCAAATACATCCGTTCGCCAGTTCGATGATGTCTTCGGTGGAACAGCTGTCAGCGCCGCATTCCTCCAGCATCGCACCATCCATGCCAATATCGCCGAATTCATTGACGATCAGGGCCAGGCGGCGGCCATTCGCCTGCATGATGATGTTACGGATCAGTGTGGTCTTGCCCGAGCCAAGAAAGCCGGTAATGACGGTAGCTGGTATACGCGTGGCTGCCATAAGACACCCCTTTTGGTAAAACATGCGTCAGGTGGCCGGAAGGCAAACAAAAGGGCAGAGCCACCCGACCCTGCCCCATGCCCATGCCCGTTGCGCCGCCCGCAAACAGGCGGCGATGCGGCATTACATGGCCGTGAATATTACATGGCCTGGAACATTACATGGCCGGGAAGATCATTCCCTCGACAGTCTCAACAAGAAAGGCCAGTCCGACACCGGCAACGACAGCGCCAGCAAGACGCGGCTGCAGGGCCTCGGCATCGATGATGTTCCAGATCCGGGCTGCGCCCAGCGCAATACCACCCGCGATGGCCATCTGAACCAGCCCAAAGCCTGCAAGATAGGCAACAAGCGGTGTTGTTTCTGCACCAACCACAGCCGCTCCATAGGCCCAGCCATGGAACAGACCCGCAATAACCGCCAGCGCAGCTGCAAATCGCAGATCAGCGACCTTGCCCCGCATCGCGACCATACCGGCCACAACCACAGATGCGGTTATGACAATTTCGGCGAGTGGCAGGGTAAAGGCCGATACCGTCAGCATCGTGCCAGCCATGGTGCCGCCGACAAAGGCTGCCGGCATTGCCAGCTTGCTGCGATGAAATGCGGCGATCAGGCCAACGCCGACAACAAATGCCAGATGGTCAAACCCGATGACCGGATGGCCAATGCCCGACAACAGCCCATGTAGGGCTGTTTGCGGCGTCATACCGCCAAGCGGATGGTGTGCGAATGCAGCACCAGCAGACATCAGAATCATGGCTGCAGCAGAAAGAAAAATGCGTGTCATCGGGAGCCCCCCTCGAAACCTTTTTGTGACCAAACTGGCCGATTTCCGGGGAAAAGGTCGCGAACCGCATAAACAGCGTGCGCTTCACGGCAGTCCCCGGCCGTTGCTTCTGGCGTTAAAGGCAGGTCTCCTGGCTTGTGGTCATGACCCGGCCGCCTTCCCGGACCTTGTCAGGCCCAGTGGCAATGGACGAGCGACCAACCTACAGTCGCGGGGACGGCTATGGCATAGGGCAGTCATTTTTCACCCGCACCATATTCCCTCTTTAAGGCATGGAGCTTTGCTCCACAGCCACCTTCAATGCACCGCGATCATGGGCTGATTCTGTCGCACCCTGTCAACCAATAACGTCATTGAATAGCCTGTCGCCGTCACCAGCCGGCAGTGAAAATCAATGCCACAAAGCAGCTTCATGATAGCGCCAGAGGCCCTTCGATCCTGAGCTCGCCAACCGTCTGACCGGCCCAGTTGCGCAACACCGGCTCGGTAAAATCGAACACGGCGTCCGGCAGATCATAGCCCAGCGCATGGATCACAGCGCCCAGCGCCGCATCTGATGCACGCCCGTTGCCATCGCGCGCCTTGACCATCAGGCCCAGCCCATAGTCATGAAAGGCAGCGGCATATACCCCTTCTGCACCGGTCTTGGCTGTGATCTGGCTGCCGAAGCCGGCGGCCACAGCACTGCACATGCGCCGGTCACCCGCGATCATCTGCGGTGCAGCGGCAATACCGTCGCGCAAACGGGCACAGGCAGCGGTGCGGCTGTCCGGCATCTGCCCACCCCCGGCAAACATGGCAAATCCCCGTGCCCAATTGCCTAGCGGTGCGCTGAGAGCTGGCGCCCCGCACCCGTCAATACCACTCGGGAACTGCGTGATATCGATGCCTGTCATGAATTCCAGCGTGCCGAGGATTGCTTGCTGGACGGGATGTGAAAGATCGGCATAGCCAGCCGGATCTGCGCCCATAAGACTGCCAAGTACGAGCATGCCGGAATGTTTGCCACTGCAATTGTTATGAATGCGTTCCGGTGCGCTCATGCTACGCGCCTGTTCGATCATCGTTGGTGTGTCACCAGACCATTGCGACCCGCAGGACAACAGGTCCAGCGACAGCCCAAAGCGTTCGAGAAGCGCGCGGGCCCCTTCCACATGTTCGATCTGGCCATTATGGCTGGCACAGATCAGCGACAGCTCGGACGGGGTCAATCGCAAGCCGGGATCAAGGCTTGTCATTCTCTCGGCCAGCGCCAGCGCCTGTAACGGTTTCATCGCCGAGCGTGGAAATACCAGCCGCTCAACCTCGCCTAGGCCCATGACAACACTGCCATCGGCATCACACAGCGCGACATCAACAAGGTGGAGGCTTTCCTCGGCACCGCCCCGCCTGACAGATACGGGCAGAGGGTCGGCAGAGAACAAGGGCAACGAGACACGGGGTTGGGGCATGGCTGAATCAGTTCTGTTCACAAGATGGAGGTTTAGACCTAGCAAACGAAAAAGGGCGGCACAATCGCCGCCCTTCTTACAAAATGGTTTGCGTCCTGCGCTAGAATGGATTGTCTTCGGATTTGCCGCGGGTATCGAAGAATTCCTTCGTGACCGCAAACACAATCGGTGACAGCACTATCAGCGCGACTAGGTTTGGAATCGCCATCATCGCGTTCAGCGTATCGGCAAGAAGCCAGATAAAACCAAGCTTCACTGTTGCCCCGACAATCGCCGCAAGCGACCATACCGCACGGAATGGCATGATAATGCTGGTTCCGAACAGGTATTGAAGCGATCTCTCGGAATAGTAGGACCACCCGATGATCGTGGTGAAGGCGAAGATCGCCAACGACACCGCGATGATCACACCCCCAAATCCGGGAAGTGCCGCCTCAAAGGCTGCCGAGGTCAGCGCCGCACCAGTGGCGCCGCTTGTCCAGACACCTGTCGACAGGATTGCCAGCGCCGTAAAGGTACAGACGATGAGCGTGTCGATGAAGGTGCCGAGCATCGCCACCAGACCCTGGCTGACAGGGCCTTTCGTCTTGGCAGCAGCATGCGCGATCGGGGCGGAACCAAGGCCAGCCTCGTTCGAGAACACGCCACGTGCCACACCAAAGCGTATGGCCGCCCAGACTGCTGCACCGGCGAAACCACCTGTGGCAGCGGCCGGCGAGAAGGCATGAGTGAAGATCAGGCCAAATGCGGCTGGAATGGCGTTGGCATTGATCGCCAGCACCACGATGGATGCCAGGATGTAGAGCGCTGCCATAAAGGGAACCAGAGCGCCTGCCACCTGCGAAATCCGCTGAATACCGCCAAGAAGAACCGCGCCAACAAGAAGGGCGACGATGATGCCGGTATACAGATGCGGGATGTTAAAGGTGGTGTACAGAGCGTCGGCGATGGAGTTCGACTGAACCATATTGCCGATCCCAAAGCCGGCGATACCGGCAAACAGAGCAAATGTTATGGCAAGCCAACGCCAGTTTTCACCCATACCATTCTGGATGTAATACATCGGTCCACCGACAAAATTGCCGTTTTCATCCTTTTCACGGAAACGGACCGCGCAGACAGCCTCGGCATATTTTGTGCCCATACCTACCAGCGCTGTCATCCACATCCAGAAGACGGCCCCTGGGCCGCCAAGGAATATGGCTGTTGCCACACCGGCGATGTTACCGGTGCCGATGGTCGCTGACAGCGATGTCATCAGCGCGTTGAAGGGAGTGATGTCACCAGCATCATTGCCGGGAATTCTGCCTTTCCACAGCAGGGAAAAGCCAAATGGAATTTTCATGATTGTCAGGAATCTCAACCCGACAGTCAGAAACAGGCCCGCGCCAAGGATCAGGATCAGCATGGGCACGCCCCAGACCACCCCGTTTATGGCACCTACCATTTCGGTAATGAACTCCATGTCTCGTTCCTTTCTGCAGTTGCGTCTTCACACGCGACCGCTTTTGGATGCAGTCAGGAACGCAAAGGAACAAAACACGAAAAGGAAACAAACATTCCTGACATGATGTTATGACCGGACAGCCTGGTCGAAAACAGAATGGCAGACAGAATTGCAGACCGTAAAACGGCTGTTCTGCGCCTCATTCGGCAGACCCCGTATCGGGTACT
>MDSV01038110.1_pt1 | contig 20803 bp, 22 predicted proteins | sample 810851 | NCBI WGS metagenome assembly MDSV01 (sample SAMN05326640, study PRJNA326480) | marine metagenome | isolation source: seawater | place: Atlantic Ocean: North East | collected 2012 | reverse complement strand
GCAAGGGTTAGTGGCGATTCAATGATTGGAGCGGGACTAGATGATGGTGATTTAATAGTAATAGACAAATCTTTAAATCCAGAAAATGGAAAAATTGCAGTTTGTTTTATTGATGGAGAGTTTACAGTAAAAAGAATAAAAAAAGATAAAAATAAACTCTATTTAATACCAGAGAATAAAAAATATAAACCTATTGAACTTAAAGAAGAAAATCAACTAATTATTTGGGGAATTGTTGAATATGTAATTAAAAAAGTTTGATGTAATTAGTTATACATTTTTTTATAATATTCTTTGTAATCACCTGAGGTAATACGATTCATCCATTCTTTATTGTCTAAGTACCACATAACAGTTTTTTCAATACCTTCTTCAAATTGTAAAGATGGTTCCCAACCTAACTCATTTTTTAATTTTGAAGAGTCAATAGCATACCGAAAATCATGACCAGCCCTGTCGGTTACATAAGAAATTAATTTTAAAGATTCGCCTTGTTTTCTTCCTAATAAACGATCTACTGTGCTAATTATTACTTTTATTAAATCAATATTTTTCCATTCATTAAATCCTCCTATATTATATGTTTCTCCTATTTTACAATTATGAAATATTATATCAATTGCACGAGCATGATCATCTACATATAACCAATCCCTAATATTCTCCCCTTTGCCATAAACAGGTAAAGGTTTGTTATTTATGATATTATTAATAAATAATGGTATCAGTTTTTCAGGGAACTGAAAAGATCCGTAATTATTTGAACAATTAGAAATAACAACAGGCAATTTATAGGTGTCATAAAAAGCCCTAACAAAATGATCAGAAGAAGCTTTGGATGCTGAATAAGGTGAATGAGGATCATAATTAGTAGATTCTGTAAAAAACCCTTCTTTACTTAAAGAACCATATACCTCGTCAGTGGAAATATGATAAAATAATTTATTTTTTAAATTTTCTTTCCAATATTCTTTAGCGGCTTGTAGAAGATTTAAAGTACCCATAACATTAGTTTTTACAAAGGAAAATGGATCCAGAATGGAACGATCAACATGAGATTCTGCAGCTAAATGGATTACAGAATTTATTTGATAATCATCAAAAATTTGTTTTACACCTTGGAAATTACAAATATCACACTTTTCAAAAAAATAATTTTCTTTTTTTTCTATATCAATTAAATTTTCCAAATTTCCAGCATATGTTAATTTATCCATATTAACAATATTATAATTTGGATAATTATTTACTAGCAATCTAACAACATGAGATCCTATAAAGCCTGCTCCTCCTGTTACTAAAATATTATAACTCATTTTTAAAATTTCTTTTTGGTAAATCTACAAACCATTTTTCATATATTTTGGTATTGGGAAATACGATCACCCATACAGTTAAAAAAATTAATTTAAAATCTAAAAATATTGAACGATGTTTTTGATACCACATTTCTAACTGACCTTTGTAAGGAGCTATTTCTCTCTTGTAGAAAATATGAGGGTCTTCATAATTACTTTTATTTGATATAAGAGATTCTTCATCCCTAAATACAATAGAACCAATACCTGTCAGTCCGGGCTTAACATTATAAATTATATTTTGAACTTTTTCTGAATACTTTTTAAAATCTACTAGCATCTGAGGTCTTGGGCCTACAATAGATAAATCACCTCTAATTATATTTAATATTTGTGGTAGTTCATTAATTTTGGTTTTTCTTAAAAAAACCCCAAAGGGCAAAACTCTTGGGTCATTTTTTAACGTAAGACTACCTGTTCCCATATTTGGGCTATCAGAAAGCATGGTTACAAACTTTATTATTTTAAATTTTTTATTTTTATAACCAATCCTTTCCTGTAAATAAAATACTTTATTCTCTCCGGTAATCAAAAGAACTATTACAATAAGAATTAATAATGGTAATAGAACAATAAGAGCAAAGATTGAAAGTACTAGATCAAAGATTCTTGGCATATTACATTTTTTGATCTAAATTTTTTCCTGTTTCATTATGAGTAAAATCTGGAACATAATTTTTAATGACTTTTACAATATCCGACTTACTTAATTGTTTTGCTTTAAATATTTTTTCAAAATCATTCATAACATTTTTAAAAGATAAATTAACATCAGAAGTTTTAATATAGCCAAGTGAGAAATAAGAATTTAAATCAAAAACATCATCAATTGAATAAAATTCTTCAAATTTTTTTTCACCTGATGTATCAGTTTTAAAAAGATAAATAGGATATTTTTTAATTTTATTTGAAATAATAAATTCTTTTGCTTCTTTTTCAGAATTCATTATTAAAGCTTTGAAACCCATTGATTCAATGAAGTCAAATGCAATGTCTTTAAAATATATTTGATCATTGTAAAAATCAAACTTGGGAAAGAAAATATTTCCAGACTCACCTAAAAATGTTGCTAGCAAACAAATTTGACCAGATTGTTCTGGCGTGACAAAAAAACGTTTAATATCTGATGGACAGGATAGGGGTTGTTTTTTTTGAATCCTGTAAAGAAAACCATCTAATAAACTTCCATTAGAAAAAGCAACATTAGCAAATCTAGCACTTGAAACTCTAAATTTATTTTTTTTAGAAATAATTAGTTTTTCCATTAAACTTTTTGATGCTCCCATTATATTGACAGGGTTGGTAGCTTTATCTGTTGAAACACTAAAAAAATATTTTGGTGATTTTAAAGTACATAGCTCTAATAATTTTATAGCTCCATATACATTATTTTTAATCAAAGCCTCAACTGAAATTTCATCTTTTTCAGATCTAACATGTTTATGCGCTGAAAAATTTGCTATTATATCGAAATTATCTGATTGAAAAATTTTATTAAAAGTATTACTTAAAAGATTTACAGGGTAAGTAATATATTCAGGATTATAATCTAATAGTTTTGAGCTTCTTAGATCACGTGTTAATTCCGTTAATCCATTTTCATTTGTATCTACAACACATATTTTTGCCGGTAGAAAATTTAGAATCTCTTTAATATAGTTTGAACCAATTGTACCAGCACCCCCAATTATTAAAATTTTACTATTTCTAATTTTTGATAATAAAAATTCTTTATTTGAATTTATATCCTTAACAAATGGATTTACTTTAATATTCCCAACTCTTTTTGAAAGCAGTTTTTTAATTTCCATCAGATTTAAGTATTTGGTTAACACATTCAACTAAGTTTGAACAAACATATTCAATACTTTCAATAGAGAGGTTATTATAAATTGGCAATGATATTTCATTTTCATACAAAGCATAAGAATTAGGAAAGTCTAATACCTTTAAACCCAAACTTCTGAAATAAGATAAACAGGATAAAGGTATGTAATGAACATTAACACCAATACCTAGAGCAGATAATTTTTCTATTAATAAATCTCTTTGTTCTTCGGAAAAACCTTTAATTCTAAGTTGATAAAGATGACATGATGATTTTCTATTATTGAGTTTAAAAAAAGGTAGTATTGACCATGGATATTTAGATAAAATCTCATTATATTTTAAAAAAATATTCTCTCTTTCAGGTAGTAAAACATTCTTATATTTTTTTATTTGTGCCAAACCTATTGCTGCATTAATATCTGGCATATTTATTTTTAATCCATTGGTAGTAATATCATATTTCCATGATCCTAAGCTATTTTTTTCAAAGGCTGATTTATTCTGACCATTTAAGGATAATAACCTCAACTCATTTAAAATAATATTGTCTTCTTTTTTATTAAAAATTTTAAATGTAATAGCACCTCCTTCACCAGTAGTTATATTTTTGACAGAATGGAATGAAAAAATACTAAAATCTGAAAATTGTGGGCTTGGGATATCATTGACTAATGAACCGATTGAATGAGCTGCATCAGCAATTATTATTGGTCTACCTATTTTTTTTTGAAAATTTGTTTTTGGTTTAAATTTACTCTTGATTTTTTCACAATTAAGTAAATTATTTAAAGCAATATAATCTGCAGGTAAACCACCTAAATCAACAGGCATAATAGCCTTCGTATTTTTTGTTATCGCTTTTTCAACTTCATTAATATTAATTGAAAAATCATCATTAACATCAACAAAAATACACTTAACATTAGAATTTATTACTGAAAGTGCAGATGCTGCGTAAGTATATGTAGGTACTATAATTTCATCATCTAAATCTAATTTTAACCACTTAATTAGCAATAACATTCCTGATGTCCAAGAATTAACACAAATTGTAAAATTAGTTTCACATAAGCTTGTTATCTCATTTTCAAATTCATTAACTTTTGGTCCAGATGTTAACCATCCTGATTCATTTAAACATGAGAGAACTTCATTCTCAACATCTTTGTTAATCAAGGGTAAACAAAATGGTATTTTCATATTTAATTTTTTCTATAAATATTTAATCAATTTAAACATTTTTCTTCTTGGATAAGCTGAAAAATCATAAAAGACTTTATATCCTAATTTTTTGTAAAAACTTAAAACATCTTTATTATTCAAGGCATCAGTTGTCAATGTAACTGCATTTATACCCTCATTCTTAATTTTTTTTTCAATTTCTGATAACAAATTTTTTCCAATTCCTAAGCCTTTTTTTTCAGGTAGTACTGCTAGAGACAATAATTCTGAATAATTTGATGAATCAACTTTTGTTTTTTTTCCTTTTGTTAAATTCCTGTATATTCTAATTAATGACATAGGTTTAATAAAAAAAAGTTTAATTGATTGATATAAATAAGATTTAAAATTTGATAATATTAATTTTTTATAAAATCCATTTGAACTTTTAGTTGCAATAACAAAACCTATTAATTTATTTGATTCTTTATCAATACCACTTAACGGAACTATTTGATTATTATTTAAACATGTTCGATAAAATACTTTTAAAAAGGGAGAACCTAGTGATGTTAAAAAAAAACTTTTAAATGAAGTCAAATGAACATCAACTATTTCATCTAAATCAGATAACTTTGATTTTCTATATATTATCATTTATTAAATTTGATATTATTTTTACAATCTTATTCAAATTCCTAGTTTTGGAAAAATTAGCTAAAGCATATTTATAACCATTATTTCCTTTTATTTCTAGTAATTTTTTATCAAAAAAATATACTTTTTTCATGGTCTCAGAAAGGGCTTTGATATTTTCAGGTTCGATTACCCACCCAGAATCTGAATTAAGTAAAGCTTGAGCAGTGTCACTTTCTAAATCAATAGAACCTAAAATTGGCTTTCTTGAAAACATATATGCAGGAAGTTTAGATGGAATGGAACTTAGGGCTGCTCCTTTTTTTATAGGTAATAGCATAACATCTGCATTTGATTGAATTTCAGGAACTTTTCCGTTTTTAACCGATAGAAACTTAACTCGTTCTATTTTTCTATTAAAAACTTTTTTTTCCAAATCTACTTTTCTTGATCCAGAACCTGCAATTATCAATTGACTATTTTTAATATCAGCTTTTTCAAAAGAATCTATAAGTAAATCAACACCAGCTACTGGCCCAATATTTCCTAAATACATAAATGTAAATAAGTTACTTTTATTATTATTATTTAATGATTGATATTCAATAAAAGATTGTTCATTTTGCCAATTGTTAACAATATGTAATTTATTAGGTTTTAGTTTCCGTGTTTCAGCTAAATAATTACTCATTTTTTTTGAAATAGAAATTACAACGGCTGAATTATTTAAAATAAATTTGTCAAATGGAAGCAAAATTGAATTAATAATATTTTGAAAAAAAATTAACTTATTAGAAAATGACTCTGGATATACATCTTGAACATGAGTTATTAATGGAATATTAAGTTGTTTGATTGTTTTAGCTATAAAATATTGTGAAAAAATTGGCCAAGAATTCATATAAACTAAATCAATATTTTTTCCATATTTTTTTATATATCTTTTACATGCGATTCCAAAACTCCAACTTTCTATTATTCTTCCAATAATATTTGACTTTGGATAAATAAAACTATTTAAATAGGTGAGCTTAAATTTATGAGTTTTTTTATTGTTTATAAATTTAAAACCATAAGGTCGTGATGGTTGTGGTGCTATAACTTTAACTATTAAATTTTCATTGAATGACAATTGATCTGCTAAATCTTTTGACAACTTTGCTGAAACTATTGGTTCTGGGTCAAAAACACATGAAACAATTAATATTGTTTTTTTATTTTTATTTAAATGATTCAATTTTAAAAACGTAATAATTAGATTAAACTTAAAAGGTATTTTCCGTAATTATTATTTTTCATTGAATTTCCAATTTTTATTAATTGATTTTTATCAATATATTTTAATCTATAGGCAATTTCTTCAATACAAGCTATTTTATGTCCTTGACTTTTTTCAATATTTTGAATGAATTTTCCACAATTAATCAAAGATTCATGAGTTCCTGTATCAAACCAGGAAAACCCTCTTCCTAATAATTCAACTTTTAATTTTTTTCTTTTTAAATATTCCTGATTTATTGAGGTAATTTCTAACTCACCACGTGATGATGGTTTTACAGATTTGGAAATCTCCACAACATCATTTGAATAAAAGTATAAGCCTACAACAGCATAGTTAGATTTTGGATTAGAGGGCTTTTCTTCAATAGAAATAATATTGTCATTTTTATCAAACTCAACGATTCCAAAATTACTAGGGTTATTTACTGAATAACCATAAATAGTTGGGATTTTATTTTCTTCAACATTTTTTTTTGCACTATGTAGCGTTTTTATCAGTCCACTACCATAAAAAATATTATCACCAAGTATTAAGCATACGCTTTCATTCCCAATAAATTCTTCACCAATTAAAAAAGCTTGAGCTAATCCCTCAGGCTCTGGCTGTACCTTATATGAAAATTTTAAGCCAATCTTTGATCCATCGCCAAGCAATTTTTCAAAATTTGGTAGATCCTTTGGAGTTGATATAATAAGAATTTCTCTTATACCTGCTAACATTAGAACTGAAATTGGATAATAAATCATCGGTTTGTCATAAACTGGAAGCAGTTGCTTTGAAACTCCTATTGTTATAGGATACAATCTAGTTCCTGAACCTCCAGCTAAAATAATTCCTTTCATAACTAATTAATTTTTATAATATCATTAAATATAAATTCTCGAAAATTATTAATAATTGTTTTTAAATTTTTAAGAAAATTATTATCTCTTTTATCAACTCTATTTTTAATATTAAAAGCAATTCCAATTTGTTTATTAAACTTAATTAGAGCACTTAGGTATGGTAAATATATTAAAGTCTTGATAGGATTTGTCAAATATGTAAAGTATAAACTAACACTTGTTTTATATTGATTTATTTGTATTTGCTTAAAGCTAGCGAAATGATAAAATATAAGAGATTCATTATTAACTTTAATTAAATTATTTTTCTTTTCTTTTATTATTTTATAATTACCGATATTCCAAGGGGCAAGATTTGCCCCAAGGTTTTGAATAATACGAACTTGAGGATACTTTAATGGCCAATTATCTAAGTATTTTTGATCAGCAAATTTTCCGTTTTCTAATTTATCATAACACCAGTCTAAACAATCTTGCCTCCAATCTTCTAGGCATTTACGACCAATATGATTGTTTTTAAATGATATCCATCCAACATTAAATTTTCCATATTTTTCATATAAAACTTTTCCCCAAAAACTAAATCTATGCTCAATTATTCCAACAGAATGATTTTTAAGTTCTTGATATATTAGTTTTGGTGATGAAAAAAAATATAAGTCTGCATCAAGATATGTTAGTAATCCTATGTCATATTTTTCAAAAATGAAACTACAAATAGATGGTGTACAGGTAAAATAATACTCAACTATCGATCTATTAGATTTTGCTTTTATTAATTCAGGGTAATATATTTCTAATTCATTTGAAGAAATTAACTTAATTTTTTCACGATTATTTTTTGATAAAAAATCATAACTTTCATTGTCCATACAAAAGCAATAAAGAACAAAAGAATCAACATTTTTTTCTAAAGACTGATACAAAGAAAGACAATGTGGAAGATAATTTTTATCAAATAAAGTACAATAATGATATTTCATTTTTATTGAACTAATTTATTTTTTTTAAAAAAATTATTTTTCTATCTGCTTTGTAAATTTTTGAGATTTTATAGTAAGGACTCCAAATTTTAACAAATGAACTCATCGATCTTGCATAACCACAAAAGACTCTAGGCTTTTGTTTTATCAAGCACACAATGTAGGTTTTTATTTCAGCCAATATAATTTTAAGTGATAACAATTCAGCTGGTATGAAGCAGATATGTTTAACATTTAAATTATAGCATTTCTCAAATATCTTTTGAAATTTTTCATCATCAAATTCTGTATCAATTCTTGAAAATAAAACAGAAAAATTTTCATCTAACGGCAATGAATCATTTAATGCATCTACTCTCAATGCTTCATCAAATATTTTAAATTTTTTTAAACGAATTACAGATGAATTATAATCACTCACTGTTACGCTTAAATCAGAATAAATCTTTAATTGATATTCTAATGCTGCTATTCCGGAGCCTAAGGAAAATATTTTTTGGATTTTATCTTCTTGCAATTCAGAAATTATAGTTTTTGCATCATCAGAAGGTTTATTCACATGAATTTTATCTATATAGTCTTTTTTATTATTTGGGATAAAGTAATCCGTATCTTCCTCACTATCTCTTAAACTCTCCCAGTCTAGAGTTTCTAAATTCTTTTTAAAATAAGAATAATGTTTAATTTTCATAAGGTTATTTAAGTGCTCTTTTAATAAATTCTAGTTGTGCTTTTGGGTTATATTTATCCTCTATTATTTTAAAACAATTTTGTCTTATTTTAAACTTTTCTTTTCCTGAAATAAAAATCCAATTTAATATTTTATTACATAAATCCTGTAAAGAGTTTTCTACGAAGAAATCACCAGTTTTCCCTCTTATAATTGCTTCAAATTCAGGACCATGACTTGAAAAATTGTTATTTGTAATGACAGGTGTTCCATATACAAAACTATGCATTATTGATAAACCTATATCCCCTGGTATTACACATAAACTAGAATTATATATTAGTTCTCCTAACTTTATTTCATCGTAGCAAGGACCATATAACCAAATATTGTTGGTAAAATTTTTATTTACTTTTTCATGTAAATTTATTGTTTCAACCTCATTACCTACTATTACTAAATTACAATTTTTGCCTTCTTTAAGAAGTTTTTGAACTGCATCTATAAGAAGTCCTACTTTTTTGTTTTTTTGAATTCTTCCAACGAAAATTACAGTTGAGTAATTATTATTAAAATGGTTAATGAAAATATCGGAAGATTTTATACTTTTTCTGTAAATTAATTGTTTTTCATAATCTAACGAATTATAAATAACATGTAATTTATTTTCTTTAATTCCTTCTTTTATCATGATATTTCTTGCATAATTTCCATAAAGCATGACGGAGTGAGCTAGATTAAAAAAAAACTTTTTTATTTTGACCTTGATTATATTTTCATTTCCATAAAATCCATGAGACCACAAAATAATTTTTTTATTGTAAAATTTTGCAATAATCATTATTAGCCAATTACTAATACTGTACGGCTCACCAGTTATAATATAATGAGTATATGGTTTAAATATTAATTTAAGAGCACCAACTTGCCAGTAAAAACTACCAAAAAATATATTTTTAAGAGTTTTCTTATAACCTGTCAAATCATCATAATTCATTAACTTGATAGGTAAATGAAGTTTATCTCCAAAATAAAAATCACATCCAATTTCTTTATCTATTAATTTATATATTGGTGCATTATAGTGAGGGGCTAAATTGAAAATACAACAAATTTTCTTTTCCATTTTTATTACATTATACTAGTCATAATATAGTTGTTTATTATAATATAAATTCGAAACAATAGCAATCAATGGCCATAATTTTAAGGAATTCCAAATTCCACCAGTAATTAAAGCAGAAACTAAGTATGCGACCAAAAGTAATGCTAACCAATTTGTTGAATTAATTTTAACTAGAGTGATAGCTCTTTTAAATGAATTTTTGTAAATGAAGGTTATTAAAATTAACCCAATTATACCTAATGCTTCAAGCGATCCTAAAAAAATATTGTGTGCCCATTCCCCAATTGCTCTAGAACCAAATATTGGATTCTCAAGAAATCTATTCCAGCTCTCCAAATAAATATTTATTCTTTCCTCTTCAAAACTTGTCGACTGTAGTCTATCAATAACATTGGATATTTTAATTAAGTCATCATATTCATTGAAAAAAAAATAAAATAATATGGGCAGAAAAATTAAATACCGAAACTTAAAGTTTTTAATATTACACAATACATAAAATAAAATTACAATTACTAGCTGCACAAATGGGCCTCTTGATGCAGCTAAAGCAATATTTATTAAGCCAAGGAGAATAAAAATTAAATATACATTCTTTAATTTTTTTTCACTTTCAATAAAATATGAAAAAGCTACTATTACCAAAGCCAAGCCCAACTGACCATATGTTATTGAGTTTATAATTTGATTTGACATATATCTAATAATTGAACCATCCAATAAGGCAGAAACATTATTTATTAAACTAAGTACATTGACAAAAATTGCTAAAACAAAAAAAACTTTTTTTGCTTCAATTAATGATCTCTTGTTTATTGTAGACATAACAGCAATCATTGGAACAAAAGCAAGAAAAAAAGCAAAGAGCCAATACATCAATATCATTTCCTTAACTGCATCTTGATTTAAAGTACTGTCATATAAGCCTCTAAATAAGTATAATATCCAAAAAATAAAGAGAGTGAAGTTTTGAGAGAAAATTCTTTTTTTTATTGATGAAGTACATATAACAAATAAGCAAATAAAAACAAATAAAGCTCTGTATAATATTGTAATATTACTTTGTTGAGCTCCTATGTCAGAAACAAGAAAGGAAATAGATTCGAACCCTACCAAAAATAGTGGAATTAATAATAATTGAAAATATTTAAGCTTATTATTGTAAGGTTGAATAATTCTAAAATTTTCTGACATAGATTAAAATGCAATTATTTCAAATGAGATAATTATTTTATGTTTTTCTCTTCGATTAGGTTCACACATTTTTTGATGTCGTATATAGATTTGTGTATAACAAATAATTTACTTGGATATACTTTTCTATAAATGAAATTTATTGACCTAGAAAAAAAATAAATTATGTACCAAAATAAAATGTAAAATAAATTCATAAAATCATTGCTAATTGATTGAAAAATAGGCCCCATTTTTTTTGAAATACTTTTTCTTTCAAATATCAATAAATGTGCATAAAGTCTATTAAAATTTATTTTTAGATCTTTCTTTCCACATTTGATTAAAGAATGTATGATAGACTGAGCATATATTGTATCACCAGACCAAAAATATGGTATATTTTTATTCCAACTTTTTAATAGTCTTTTATCTAAAAATTTCATTTTATTTAAATCACCAATATGTGTATGATTTACACCCTTACCGGCAGCACTAAAAAAAGATTTTCCTGATATCGACAAAGGATAATTATACTTATAAAAAGCCTTTGTGAATATAGAAATTGCCACTGAGCTTGCCATATCAGGACTCAACCCAGGAAAATATGTTCCACATTGTTTGTACACTCGATCCATGACATCGCGACTAACTAAACCGTGATATAATCTTGGCAGATTGGCATAATCAGTTCCTCCAGATTCAATGACTTTATTTAATTCAATTTTTGGATTTAATAACTTAAATTTTTTGTTAATTGGCTTATTAATTAAAAGAGTTCCTCCACTTGAGACTGAGGTTTTATACTTAAATGCAATGTCATTCCATAAGTATGAGGCAATATTATAATTTAAACATTCAACATTATTCTTTTTCATCCATTTAATCGCATTTATAATTGACGGTAATACATAATCATCATCTCCTATTAATATTAGAAATCTTCCTATAGAATTTTTGACAGAATAATTACAATTTTCAGATTGAGAAAGCGTTTTATTCTCATGAAAATATTTTATTTTATCACAATTTAAAGATTTAATGAAATTATGGATTTTACTATTTTCATCAGAGTTATCCTGAACTATAAACTCCACATCAAGGTCATCAAAATCCTTTACTAATCCTGACAAAACTGGCATAAGCGTTTCATACCTGTTTTTAGTTGGAATTAAAATACTTAATATGGGGGTTTTCATTTTAAAATTTAAATGAACTTAATTCGTATAATTGTTCTTCTAACGGTTTAGATTCAATAGTTGGCTTCAAACATCTATTAATATATTTAGTTTGATATGAATTTATGACAAAATCTTTTTTATATACTTTATTAAAAATAGAAAGCATTTCATATTTTGAATATATTTCCTTTGTACCAAGCTGTATAGTACCTTTTTTCATTTGATTTTTAAAAAAAATTTTATCATTAATTATTTCATGAACTTTTTTACACCATTCAAGCGTAGTAACGCCATTCCATAAATGGTTTGTATAACCATTTAAAACACTTTTAGGTTTACAATTTAGAAACCAGCTAAGAAGTCCTTTACTTGAGTTATTATCTGGTCCAATAATTGAAACTCTTATAATTAAGGAATTAGACATTTGTTTTATAGCTGTCTCACCTAAGGATTTTGAGAAACCATATATATCAGTTGCTGTATGAATATCATATAAATCATATGAATTTTTGGTAATTCCATCAAATACGCAATCGGTGCTAGGATGAATTAAAATGTGAGATGGTTTCAATGATCTTGATAATGCCAACGGTAAAATAGTATTAGGCCAAATGAGATTAAAAGTATCTTCCGATTTTTGCTTAATTCTTCCAATACAATTAATTATTAAAGAATCATCAAAGCAATTTAGTTCATTAATATATGATACAAAATTTCTTTCACTAAACTTTTTATTAAACTCATATACTTGATATTTTTCTTTAGAAAAATATGATTTAACCATTTGTCCTAACATCCCTTTAGAGCCTAATATTATTAACCTATTTTTCATCAACTATTTTTTTTAAATCTAATGCCTTCAAAAATCTTAACATGATTATAAGTTAAAGAAGATAAAACTATAATTTTCAAGTTATCTAATAAAGCATCAAGTAAGGTAATTATATATTGATAATTAGATTTTAACATAATATTTCAATCTTTGAACAACTCTACCCAACATTTTTTTGATCAACATCAATTTATAGATTCCACTGTAATGTTTAAGATTCAGCCAATACGATATAATAAATGTCTTATTAATTTCTCTTGAAAATTTGGTATTACCTCCAGTATTATTTTCATGTACTCTGTATAGTGCTACTGGTTCATCTAAATAAACTAATAACTCAAGTCCTATAACTTTTAAGTAGAAGAATATATCCTCTGCAAAAATATTTGGATATGGTCCAATTTTTTTGAACAATTCTTTTTTAAATAATAAAACTGGGCCAGGTATACAAAATTCATTTATAATACTATATTTTAAACTGTCATCATCTTTTAATTTTTCTTTATCTCCTTTATAAAGATCTTCAATTGCACTATCATAAATTAATAAATTAGAATCATCTATTACCTTGGCATCACCAATTACTGCAAGTTTTCTTGGAAATTTTTTTAAATAATTAACTCTTTTTAATAATCCCCCCTGAATCAATGCATCATCACTTGCCAATAAACACATATACTTACCTTTTGCATTATCTATTAGTTTATTTAAAGTAAATATTTGTCCTTTATTTTTTTGTAAACTAAGCCTTATATTAATTTTAGGATTTATTTTTATCCAACTTTTTACTATAGCAACTGAATTATCTGATGATCCATCATCAATAATATCAATTTGTACATTTTTATAATCATCTTTTAAAATACTATTTAAACAATATTCAATATATTTTTCATGATTGTATAACGGTATCAAAATACTAACCAAATCTTTATTTTTCATTTCCTTTATTAAATAATTGAACAAAATCAATTCTATAATCAAGCTCCTTATATGAAAATAACGACGATAAACAAATTAATATAATACCAAAAAAATACAAGTAAGAATTCTCTACGAAATAAATTAGTAAAAAACTTAAGATAGCCATAGTAAATTGTATTATGAATATCTTTAAAAATGGATTATTGAAGGAAAAATCATATTTAATTTTAGCAATTAGGAATACTTGTATTAATGATAATACATAAGAAATAAGAAATGAAATACCTAAACCTTCAAGGCCATAATAATAATAACCTAAAATATTAAATGCTAACGTATAAATATTTGTAACTAATTCACTTATAAAGAAAACCTTACTGTTACTTTTAGCTAATAAAATATAACCTATTGCCCAAGTTGCAGTTTTAAAAAACATTCCTATAGCCGCCCAATAAATCATTTTATCAATACTTACAAACTGATTTGAATAAAGTATTACTATAATTTCTTTTATGAATATTAAAAAAATAATAAGAATTGGTGCTAAAATTAGTATCGCAATTTCTGCTTGATAATTAATAGTTTGTCTACATTGATTATTACTTTCAGAAACTGCCGATAATCTTGGGAAATAATCGGTACTCATTGCAGTAAAAATAAGACCAACATATGTGTTAATAATCATAAAACCTGCATCATACAACCCCACTTGTTCAATTCCTCCAATTTTATTTATAAAAATTCGAAGCAAATATGATGAACCAATAACAAGAAGACTACTAAGGCTAATCATAAACCCCATTTTTAATATTTTTTTACCACCTAAAAAAGTTTGACGGTAAGAAATAGAAAAAAAATTTACAAATATTTTTTTTGAGTAATACCATGCGACTATTAAGCTTATTAAAGATGTTCCAATAATCCCTGGTACAATTCCATCCAATCCATATAAGTAATAAAGTGGAACAGTGAATATTAGTGCTAAAGCACTTCCCAAAACATTAGCTTTGGCAAGTAAATTTAATTTTCTTAAACCTTGTAATATAACAAATTGACCTGTTGTCAATTGCTGAAATAAAAGAGTTATAGAAATCCAAATAAAAGCAATTGTAAAGTCATCGTTGCCAAAGGTAACTTGACTAAGCCATGATGAGAAAAAAAATACAACTAGTGTACCTAAAGTTCCTGTTAACCAAACTAAACGACGTACAATTGTAACTGTTTCACTTACTTTTAAATTATTTTCTGATTCATTTGCTAATGCTATATCTTTGACAGCGCTGACACCTAAACCAAAGTCTGTACCACACTTCACCATGGTAATAGTAGAGTTTAATAACCCTAATATTCCGATTCCAGTTGGTCCAAGTAAAACTGCGATAATTTTTGATCGAATAATTTGAATTAAAATATTTATAAACTGTACTCCTCCAAATAATGAAGTTGCTTTCATTATTTGTCTGTACGAGCTTTGATTGATTTTTGACATCAAAGTTTCTTAATTACTTTCGCGGGAACTCCTCCAACAATTACATTCGAATCAATTACACCGCTTACAACAGCACCAACTGCGACTATTGAATTGTCCCCAATTTTTGTGTTCTTAAGAATAGTTACGTTATTACCAACCCATACATTTTTTCCTAAAATTACTCTTCCTATTTCACCAAGTTGTCTTCTTTTATTTTGATTAATTCCGTGCGCTTCATGATCCATAATGGTTACATTCTGTCCGATTAAGGTATCATCTCCAATTTCAATATAGTTTGCCGAGCAAATCATAATATTATTATTAGTAGAAACATTATTACCTATTTTAATTTTTGAGTTTTTGTATCTAGATTGAATTTCAATACTACCAAATCTGTGAAATCCACCAAGTTTATATCCAAATGAACAGTGTTTTCCAATATAAACCTTTCCCTTCCCTTGCAAAATAGTTGTTTGGTTAAATTTTGGAATATCTAAAAAATTAAATCGATTTCTTAGTAAATTAAAGAAGTTGGGTAAAATAAAATTAGAAATAAATTTTAAAAACTTTTTCATAAAAATTTAACTATTTAACAAGTTTTATTATTGATATAAATTTACCTTATCAACTATATATTTAACCTCATCTTCAAGCATTACAGCGCTTATTGGCAAACTGATGATTTGATCACTCATTTGTTCAGTTAAAGGAATTTTATAATTATTATAATCTAAATAGGCTGTTTGTTTATGAGGAGGTATAGGATAATGTATTACTGTTTGAATTCCATTATCAAGTAAATATTTTTGAAATTTATTTCTATTTTTTGTTCTAACCACAAATAAGTGCCACACATGATTTTCATTTTTTAATAAAGTTGGAAGATTAACTTTGGTGTTTTTAATTTTATTCAAATAATAATTTGCAACTAATCTTCTACCCTCAATATCTTGTTTTATGTACTTTAGCTTTACATTCAAAAAAGCAGCTTGGATTTCATCTAATCGTGAATTTAAACCTTGAAATTTGTTTTCATATTTAACATGTGAACCGTAATTTCTAAGTGCACTAATAGTACTTGCCAATTGTGAATCATTTGTTGTAACTGCTCCAGCGTCTCCTAATGCTCCCAAATTTTTTCCAGGATAAAAGCTATGTCCTGCAGCGTCACCAATCGCACCTGAAATCATTCCATTCCACTCAGCCCCATGTGATTGAGCTCCATCTTCAATTAATTTTAATTTATGTTTAGAGCATATGTCTAACATTTTTTGATTAACTGAAATTTGACCATATAAATGAACTGTTAAAATTGCTTTTGTCTTCGAAGTAATTTGTTGTTCAACTAAATCTGCATTTAAATTATAGGTTTTTTCATTTGGCTCAACAAAAATAGGTTTTAAATTATTCTCTGTTATTGACAATACTGATGCTATATAAGTATTTGCAGGTACTATCACTTCATCTCCAGCTTTAAAAATACCTAATTCAATGTAGGCTCTAAAAATTAAATTTAGGGCATCTAGACCATTAGCAACACCTATGCAATGTTTGGCCCTACAAAATTCAGCATATTTAGTTTGAAATTTTTCAAATTCTTTTCCCATTACATACCATCCAGAATCTATTATATTATTTGCAGCTTCTTTTAATTCTGATTGATATTGTGCATTTATTTTTTGTAAGTCTAAAAATTTAATCATTTGTATAGTTTGTGTTTAAAAGATATAAAAATTAAGAAATAATTAAGTTTAATTTGTCAGCAAGATTGGTGTTAATTTTATAAAATTCATGAACAAATGTTCTAGCACCAAAACCTTCTTTCCAGTCTAATAATCCATGGTTAATAGCCATACCTTTTTTTTCATTACAAATTCCAAAATCAAAAAAATCAAAATCAGAATATAATTCTGTAATCATTACATCAAAAAGATAATCAAGTGCGCCTGATTTACGTCCATAATTATTAGATGAAATATATTGAGCATGAGCAACATTTTTTGTTTCAAAAATTGTTGCCCCAGCAACAATTTTATTGTTTTCATATACATTAACTTGAGATATATTTTCTTGGAATGATTTGAACAATAGTTTAATTTCAGATAAGGAATGAGTGGGTTTAGTTCCAAATCTTTCATTCAAATTAGGAACTAAAATTTGATTCCAAAACAATTCAAAATTATTATCTTTTTTAATAATAAAATCTCCATTTTTTCCTTTTTTAATGCTTCTTTTTCTTCTGTTCTGATAATTAATTTTATTTTTTTGATTTATGGTCAAGGATGTATCAACACGAGTTTTAAAAGCATTGAGCAAAAAAAATGCATATTGATACTCTTGGGAGGGCGCATTTGTGTAAAAATCAGGCATAACTCGAACATGTAATTCAAGAATACCATTATTGTTAAGAAACTCAATTATAGCTTTTATGACTTTTAAATATGTATTTAGCCTGATTTCATTATTAACAATAATTCCTCCATAGGTCAAACCCTCATGGCTAACTAGCTTAATGTTCGAATTTTTATTTGCTGGAAGTAAAGCAATTAATTTTGAATTTATATATACCATAAGAGAATAATCATGGAATTTATTTTTATGGTACTCTATAAAATCACGTTTGTGCATAAAAGTTCCATTTTTTGATGAATTAATAAAATTATTCCATTCTATATGTCTTTCATGTGAATATTTTAAAACCTCAATCATTAAAAAAAGCTCCTATTTTAAATTCATAATTACTTACATCCTCACCCTTTTCGTCTTTAAAACCAGTCAAAATCACATATCCGTCTTTAGACTTTACCCAAACTCCATCATCATCAATATTTAATATTCTAGAAACATCACCAGAATTTGTTGATTCATGAAACTTTATACTACTAACTATATAAACTTTGCCCATATATCTAACTTTTGGATAAGGATATGGATGCTGTAAAACTCTAAATAATCTATGACATAACTCATGACCATTTGAAAAATTAATAAAATTATGATTATTTCCTCTTTTCCCGACCCAACTAGCTTTTGACTTATCTTGTTCTGTTGGAATTATTTCACCATTAATAAAAGATTTGGTTACATTACCTAAATCTGTTTTAACCTGATTATTAATTTGATTCATATAAAATGTAGCGGATGAAATCATGTCATTCACTAATGATCTTTGATAAATTATTGGACCATCATCCAAATTTTGATTCATCAAATGTACAGTCCAGCCCAATAATTTTTCTCCATCCATTATTGCCCATGCTAAAGAGTGTAAGCCTCTGTATTTTGGTAATAATGAGTAATGTACATTTAAAATTGTATGTTTTTCTAAAGTTAGTTTTGAAACAAGCTGTTTATACCCAGCGCAAATAATAAACTCAGATTTAAAATCCTCAAATGAATCAATCAAAGAGTCTTTTTTGGATAATTTGGAAATAACATCCTTATCCTTAGTCAAACACTCAATTCTAAAATAATTTTGCAAGCTTTTTAATGCTGCAATTGCACCCCAACCATTACCAGCTAAACCAATTTTATTTTTTTTCAAAACTTAAAAAATCTTTATAATTTCTAATGTAATCATTCTCGTCATAATCATGAGATGCTAAAACTAAACAGATAGCACCTGAGGAAAAATTAACTTCACGAGCCCAAATTCCAGGTTTTATATGTAATCCCTTATATGGTTGGTTTAAATAAACTGTCTCTTTGTTTATTCTATCATCTAACTCTACTTCGAAACTTCCTGAAACAGCAACTAAGAACTGGTGACATTCTATATGTGCGTGTGCACCTCGACTTTGACCTCCGGGAATGTCATACAAATAATAAATTCTTTTTACATCAAAAGGAATATTAATACTATTTTCAATCGCAGTTATATTTCCAGCTCTGTCACTTATTTTTGGTAATTCAATTAGTTGACAGTTAGTTAAACTAATCTTGTCTTCTTTCATGTTTTTCAATTTTAAATTGCTCAAAATCTCTCATGTAATCATTTTCATCATATTTCGTATTAGAAACGACAAGGGCTACAGCATTTGTAGAAAAATTTTCCATATTTCTCCAAATTCCATTTGGAATATAAATTCCTTTATATGATCGATTTAAAGAAAATATTTTTTTATTAGAACCATCATTAATAATTAAATCTAAACTTCCAGAAAGAGCAATTATAAATTCTTTTTGTGTTTTAAAAGAATGACCTCCCCTTTTTTCTCCGCCTGGCACATCATATATCCAATAACTCCTCTTAATTTCGAAAGGAACGTGATTGTTAGACTCAAAAAAACTTAGATTTCCTCTATTATCTTTAATTTTTGGAATATCAATTATTTTAACATCCTTTAGAGTTGTAAGCATAAATTTATTTATTGTGAGTGGAAAGCTGTTCTTTTACATAATCTAATTTTATGAGAATAGCTTTAAGTTCTTTAACATTTAAACGCTTAGTGTTATCAGAGTTATATTCCTCATTTTTTAGCCTGGGGCCCTCTTTTTCAATATATTTTGTATAATTTAAATCTCTCAAATCTGCTGGAACTCTATAATAAAATTCTAATTCCTCTGCCTTTGACATTTCTTCCTTTCCGCATAAAGACTCATACATTTTTTCTCCATGTCTTGCTCCGATTATTTTAATCTCATTATCAGCTTTAAATAATTCTTTTAAGGCAATAGCTAATGTTTCTATTGTAGCAGCAGGAGATTTCTGAACAAAAATATCACCTGGATTAGCATTTTTAAATGCATATAAAACAAGATTTACAGAATCTTCGAGAGACATCATGAACCTAGTCATTTTAGAATTAGTTATTGTAAGTGGTTGGCCTTCTTTAATCTGTTTTATAAATAGAGGAATTATTGATCCTCTTGAGCACATTACATTCCCATATCTTGTTGCGCAGATTACTCCACCATTTTCAAGGACACGTGGATCTCTAGATTTCGAAACTGCTAATTTTTCCATCATAGCCTTTGACATACCCATTGTGTTAATAGGATAAACTGCTTTATCTGTACTTAAAACAATAACTTTTTTAACATTGTTTCTAGCAGCTGCCTCTAAAACATTTTCAGCACCTAAAATATTAGTTTTTACAGCTTGTATAGGGAAAAACTCACAGGAGGGCACTTGTTTTAATGCTGCTGCGTGAAAAACGTAATCTACGCCAGACATAGCTCTGTTAATGCTATCAAAATCTCTTACATCACCAACAAAAAAATTAATTTTTTTGTTTTTAAAATATATTCTCATATCCTCTTGTTTTTTCTCATCTCTACTAAAAATTCTAATTTCTTTTAATTCAGAGTTGATAAAGTGATTTAGTACTG
>MDSV01245044.1_pt1 | contig 20806 bp, 17 predicted proteins | sample 810851 | NCBI WGS metagenome assembly MDSV01 (sample SAMN05326640, study PRJNA326480) | marine metagenome | isolation source: seawater | place: Atlantic Ocean: North East | collected 2012 | reverse complement strand
TCTATAGCTAAATTCTTTTATATTAGAATATTTTTTTTATTCAAAAGTACCAAAACTTTATTTTATTTAAAAAATATTTTAGGAGATGAGGAATTTTTGTATGAATTGTCTGATTGGAAGTTAAGAAACTTTGATATTCCTACTCCACAAATAATAAAAAATATAATCTTTTTACAATACACATCGGATAATCATGTCTGGATTGAAACAGGTACCTACAGAGGATTATCTACTAAATTTCTTGCTAAAAATAGCAAACATGTATACACAATTGAGCCAGAAGAAGGGTTTCATAACGAAACTAAGACAAAACTTACTGAGCAAGGATACAAAAACATCAGTTACTATTTGGGAACTAGTGAAGGAAGCTTAGATTTAGTATTAAATGAAGTAAAGGAAAAAGAAGCTTGTTTCTGGTTAGATGGGCATTATTCCGGATCAGGAACTTATCAAGGGGAAAAAGAATGTCCAATAATTGAAGAGCTTCAAATTATTGAAAAAAATTTAACAAAATTTGATAAAGTCACGATACTTATTGATGACATAAGAGAGTTCAACCCTTTTAATGAAAATTATCCTAATAAAGAATTTTTAATTGAATGGGCAAACCAAAATCAATTTAATTGGGAAATTAAATTCGACATGATAATTCTAGATAAATAGATGAACACATCCATAACAAATAGTTGCTATTCTTCGGTAGTCTTTTATAGAATTTTGTTGTGAATAACAAACCAATTGGAATTGTTGAAATTATGGGAGGGTTGGGAAACCAACTTTTTCAGATTTCTTTTGCAAATTATTTGAAAAATCAGGGAATGACTGTTTATATTTCTGATGATTGGTTTAAGGAGTATAATTCCAAAAACATGACTACAAAAAGGGAACTGGTAATAAACCCAAAAGATTTTGAAATACCTTTGGTACCTAGAAACATTAAAAGAAAAGTTAAATTTTTGAATGAATTATACAAAAAAAAGATTATTAACAAAAGTATTTACAATTTTCATAATGATACTAATTTTTCAATTTCAAATATTTCTAGATTTAATATATTTTATGGATATTGGCATAAAAATATTTATGTCAAAAATCAGAGAAGTTATTTATTAGAGTCTCTTTTAAAAAATAAAAATTTTTCACAATATTTTAGTGAAGATTCAAAAAGAACAATGTTTCATATAAGACGCACAGACTATTCTAAAGAAGGCGAAATATTACCTGATACATACTATTTAAACGCAGTCAAAGAACTTCAAAAATTAAATGAAAAAATTGATTACGATATCTTTACTGATGATATGAATTATGATAAAGAAAACATTATATTTAAAAATTCAAATAATATTTACTGTAATTTAGATGAAGATCCAGTGACAACTCTCTCGAAAATGATGAGTTATAAAAACTATGTAATTGCAAATAGTTCGTTTAGTTATTTTCCTGCATTTTTAAATGAGAACTCATCATTTATCGGTTTTCCAGATCCTTGGTTTAAAAACAGCTTTTATGACCCTCCAGTATTTAAAACCTGGGAACCCATAAAATTCTAGACTTTTCTTAACAAATTAGAACTACGATAGGCAACTGATCTTCCTATCTTGTACTCTCTTTAACATTTAAATAGTTTGGCAGTATGAAATGGTTAATGTGAATTAATTTTATTTAACTGTTTTATTCAAGAGTAATAATGTGCATATATAAAAACTATAAAACAATCCTTTACTAAAAATAATTAAAAGTAGATTAATCAATGTATTTTCATAACCCCACCCTATTACGTAATATGTAGATGAAAAAAGTACAACCAAAATTAAATAGAATTGAAAGTTTTTACTAACTGAGCCAAAAATTACAAAAATTAATAAAGCACTGAATATATATTTATAGCCCCAATTTTGGTATGAATTAACCAATATTACTAAAGGGAGTAGAAGGAGTATTTTATTTGAATCAGCATTACCTGTTTGAAATTTAATATTAATAAGTTTCTTAAAGATAGGTTTTCCAAAAATTAGTACTAATAATAACAAGGCAATAAAAAAATAAATTAATCTATTAAATCCGATATAGTTTTTAATTAAATCTAAATCATGTAAAATCCCAAAAGATCTTGTGTAGCTGATTGGTCTAGGAATAAATGAAGATTCCAAAAGATAATGGTTAATAATAATAATGGCATTTATTAAAAAGAATAAAATTGAAATATTAAGTTTTTTATATTGTTTTCTAATGTAAAACACTAGGCTATAGCCTAAAAATAATGAGACTGTATAAATTTTTATTTGCGAAAGTAAACTCAGAAAAATAAAGTTATAAATATTAAATTTGACTTCTTTTTTTGAGATTAAATAAATCATATAAAACAATACAAAAACATCACTATTTAATGAAAATAATAAAAAATGACAAGCAGGTGAAATTAAAATAGTTACCAATAGAAGCTGCTGTGTATTACATTTGTAAAGTAGAAATATAGAAAAAAATATAAAAACAAAAAATATTAAAATTGTTATTTCCCAAATAAAATTTACATCAAAATATATAAAGTCAGTTAAAGGACCATAACCTATTGTTGGTGGACATTCTTTTAAAATATTGTCATATTTGTATAGGTAATATTTACTATCAAAATTACAACTTAAGTAATGTAAAAAATTTTGCATATCCCAAAATATTGATGAATTTGGATTTTCTGAAAAAGTAGTAAAGAATATATTTAAAAAATAATTTAAAGGAACAATTTTTAGAAGAAATTTGTTAATTGAAATAAGTTCAATACTTTTAAAAATTATAAAACAAGATAAAAGACAAAAAGCAAAAATAAAAGCCCTGTAATTGATAAATATAAAAATATTGACCACAACAAGGAAAATTGATAGTAGCCCTTTACTGTTTAAATCAATCATAAATTAAATATAGTAAAATTTTTTAACATAAAGTTTTAAAACTTCTAAATACAGTATTTTATTTTAATGAGTTAAAATCAATTTTGTGAATAAGTTAAACTCTTGGAACAATATTCCTAATAATAGATTTAAAACAAAGTCCATAATGTTGGAAGGCAACAATATTTTTCAGGAAAATTCAGGAGAAATTTTAGCAAGAGGTTTAGGCAGAAGCTATGGAGATGTTTGTTTGGTAAAAGACGGCACTTTAGCTTTGACAAATTTAAAAAAAAAGATAATTAATTTTGATGAAAAAAACGGCATTATTACTTGTGAATCTGGAATATCAATTAATGAAATTCTTCGATTAATAACACCTAAAGGATGGTTTTTACCTGTAGTACCCGGAACAAGTTATGTAACTATTGGAGGTGCGATAGCTAATGATATTCATGGAAAAAATCATCACAAAAGGGGATCCTTCGGAAATTCTGTCAAAAGCTTTAAAATCTTGCTTTCAAACGGTGACGTACTTAATTGCAGTAGAGATAATAATCAAGAACTTTTTTATGCAACAATTGGAGGGCTAGGCTTAACAGGATTTATTTTATCTATAAAAATTCAATTAATTAAAATATCAAATAGATTTATTGATTCTGGATCAATTCGCTTTTATTCTCTTGATGAATTTTTTAAAATTAATAAAGAAATGGAAAAACAATATGAATATACGGTAAGTTGGGTTGATTTTAATCCAACTAATTCTTATAAAATACGAGGTGTTTATCTTTATGGAAGTCATTCGAAAACACAAAAAACCAAAAAATTAATTAATACAAATAGGTTCAAACTATCTCTACCCTTTACTCCTCCAATATCACTTGTAAATAACTTTACTCTGTCACTCTTAAATAATTTTTATTTTGCAATTAATAAAAACAAAAATATGAAATTACAAAATTATACAAGCTTCTTCTTTCCACTAGACATTATAAAAAATTGGAACAGAGCATATGGTGTAAAAGGATTTTATCAATATCAATTCGTTGTACCAATTAAATCAGCTCAAAATGTAATTGATGAAGTAATTGACCAGTTTAAAAAAGCTAATCAAAGGCCAGCATTAGGGGTATTAAAAACTTTTGGAAATATTGAATCAGAGGGAATTTTGTCTTTTCCGGAAGAAGGTTTAACACTTGCAATAGATTTACAAAATAAAGGAAGTAAAACTTTGCAACTTATGAATAAATTAGATGAAATAATTTTGGCTTATAAAGGCAAGGTTTACCCAGCCAAAGACTGCAGAATGTTGCCCGAGACTTTTAAAAAGATGTATCCACAAATAGATACTTTTAAAAAGCATAAAGACCCGAGAATTTCCTCTTTATTTTATAGAAGAGTAATACAGTAGATCACTTGTTTTGAGTTGTAAGTGCTTTTGAAATAATGACTTTTTTATTTTTGAGCAACCAATAGAAATAGGTAATCTTATTATCAACTTCGTCAGGAAGCTCTTCATACTTATTTTTCAAAAATATAAAATACAAATTTAAGATACCTTGCTCGTTTGTAATTGAAAAAGGGTATTTATTAACCAATGATGTTAAATCTAAAAATGTATTTTTCTCAATAATTTTGGTGTCAAAATACAAAACACCGGTTTGAAAATAGTCTGTTATTTCTAAATCAAAAGAATGACTGAGGCTTTTGAATAGTGGATGCATTTCGTCAAATTGTGATGAAAGTTTCCATTTGTATGTTGGGTATCCATCAGCTCTTGCAAATATTTTATTTTTAGGTCTAAATTTTAGAAGAGGTCTTATATCGCTGTGGATATGCATATTTATATCTAGATAAAATATATATTCCCATTGTTTTATTTCTTCTCTAAATAAATTCAGTTTGTGCCATTGAAAGTTTTTGTTAACGTGTCTATTTGAGCCCTTAGTTAAATTAGCTAATGATTTTTCTGTTTCTGGTGTAAAATTTATTTTTTTAAATTTAAGGACTTTTACATTACTACTTCTTTTTAGTGATTTGACTAAAAAAGTTGGACAAAAAGTACTTGTTATTACTAAAATTTCACCATTGTATTTACCTATATTTCTAAGCTGCACATAAATTCTTGGAAAATTTTTATAAAGATATTTAAAATTAGCCACTAAACAGATTGCTGTTGAATTAGTATTTTTGCTCACAACCTTATGTTAATTTCAAAGAATTAAAATAATTAGAATTATTAAATTTCTTAATAGATATTTTTTTAGAAAAAGTGTTATATCATTTTGTTTAATGGCAAAAAGCAATTTTAAAAACCTGATCATTAATAATATTGACAATTATTTTTTATACTTTAATTTATTTTTTACTTATTTTTTAGTGAGTAAATATAGCAATCATCTCATGCCATTTGAAGATGAAATAACGTCTTTGTTATCTGGGGTTTCTTTTTTACAAAATTTAGACTTTGACGGAACCCCTCTAATAAATGGCAATTATTCTCCTTATTTAACGTCTGGACCAATTGCGTCAATAGGAAGCAGTATCGGTTGGCTTTTAACTAAAAATTTTGTATTTGCCCGAATTTTTAATTTTTATTTTCTTGTGTTCATTGCTTATATATTGTTAAATTTTAATAATATTTTTAAACACAAAGATCAGTTGTTTAAATTGAATTTCATTTTATTAAGTTTTATTCTTTTACCTTGGTGGTATGGATCATTATATAGTCTAGGCGAAACGTTTTCCTCCGCATTATTTGCTATATCTATACTTTTAATAAAAACTAATAAAAATCTTGCCTTTTTTATTATGGGTTTTTCTATTATTTTTGGTAAGCTAATTCAAATTCTTCTTGTAATACCATTTATTTTTATTTACATAATGACTGTTAAAAAAATTAGTTTTTTAAATCTTTTTAATTTCATATTGCCATTTTTAGCATATATTTCACTAGTTTCGTTTAAGACAGAAGATTTTAATTTAATAGACTACTTTGCTTCTTATTTTGAAATTATATATAACCACCAGTCATCAGGCTTAAAAGTTATAGACATATTTAATTTAGAAAATTTTTTATTACAATTAAACAATTCAGAATACTCACAATGGACTTTAATAACTAAAACCCGGGTATTAATTGCACCAATAATTTTTTTAATTGTCATGTTCATTGAAAGGAAAAAGTTTAATAAAATAGTTGTCTCTTCTTATGGAATTATTTTTTCTATTCTTCCTGCATACATATGGTTTTTAATTTTTTCACAAACCAAATGGATTAGGTATTCACAGCATTTTTTGTATCTAATTTTATTTTTTTCGATTATTATCTTGTTTTCTGAGACTAAACTTTCTTCACTTCCAACTTTACTTTTGGTGTTGAATATTTCTCTTTTTCTAAGTTCCGAAATACTTTTAGTACTATTCCTATGTTCATTGTTTGTTAAAAACAATCCATTTATGTTTAAAAAAATATTGCTAATAATTCTGATTCTTAATTCTTTAAATTTGTTAATTGAAAGTCACGATCTGCCAATTTACAATTTAAATTTTGAGAGTTGCAAAAACAACCTGTCTTCAATGGCATGTGTTGACGATTATTTACCATACAAATTTGTAAATGATTAGTAAAATATTATTTTCTTTCTGGGTTATAAATTTATTAAAATATAATTACCTTAATGAATAAATTAAAAGATGTAATCAAAGACATCTTATACGTATCAAAGCTTACAGGTATTAAAAATAAAAAAATTATTATTGCTTCCTCAATTATTTTGTCACAATTAACGGCTGTTACAGACCTTGCACTTATTGCTGTTTTTGCTGCTGTAATAGCTAAACAATATACAAATATAGAAGCTGTGAATACAATTTTGGGTGTTTTTATTGAATTTAAAATATTTATTGTTTTTCTAGTAATTATTAGATATGTATTAAATTATTCTCAGTTTGTAATTTTAAAAAAAATAGAACTTGTCGTTTTAGTTAACTTAAGAAGTTTTATGTTTAGCAAAGTTCTTGAACAAAGAAATCACTCCAACTCAGATTCTTATTATTACATTAATACTTTATGTGCACACATTGCTTTCTTTTATTCAAGTTTTGCAGGTTTACTTAATTTCTTTTTACAAGGATTTGCATATACAATTTATTTAATTTTTGCAGATGTACAACTTATTACTTTTTTTATAATTGGCTTGGCGATTTTAGCTTATCCAATTGTAAAACTAATTAAAGCCAGCAAAGATTACATGCATAAAGTTTTTGTTATTGGTAAAGATGCACATAATGATATGGTTAATGTTATTGAAAATTTGTCATTAATAAAAATTCTTAGAATGGAAGATTATCAAACAAATAAATTCAAAAATGTATTAGATGATATAAGAAAAGTAATATTTAGAAATGAACAAGTTAGCTTTTTGAATAAACAGCTACCAAATATATTTACATTAACAATTTTTTCTGTAATTATTAATATTCCTCGTTTTGCTACTAAATTAACCTTAGACATTCTTGGAGTAACTATAAGGCTTTTTCAATCTGTATCTAACGTATCAGACTCATTAAATAAGATTGCAAATTCCCAAGTTCACATTAAAGAATTTGTTCAAATTGAAAAGGGAATGAAATTAAAGAATGAAAACTATTTTATCTTAGATCAGAGTTCGGGGATAAACCTAAAAAATATTTCATTTAAATATATAAATAGTGAAACATATATTTTTAAAAATTTAAATTTGAATATAGAAAAAAATACTCACAATATAGTTGTTGGATCTAATGGATCGGGGAAAAGTACGCTTTTAGGTCTCATCGGAAATGTACTTCGACCAGAAAAAGGAACTCTAACTTCTTATTCAGAAAAATTTGGATATATTGGGGCAACCCCTTTTATTTTTGCAACTTCCTTAAGAGATAATCTTATATATGGTAATAAAAACCAAATATCAGATAAAGATATGACTAATATGTTGAAAAAATTTGAAGTTTTCGATGAAAAAGAAAGTTATGATCTTAATAGAATAATTGACAACGTTTCACTTTCTTCTGGTCAAATGCAGAAAATCGCTTTTATTAGAGCCTTGCTTTCAAACCCAGAAATTCTTCTTCTAGATGAATGCATAGCAAATCTAGATGATTTTTCAAAAGAACTAGTTCTTGACATCATATCTAATCAAAAAATTACTGTCATAAACTCTACTCATGATCCTGAAAAATATAGCAACATTGATTCAGTTTACAAATTAGAAGTTAACAATGAGATAAGAACAATTACACAAATACGTTAAATGAAAAAAAAATTATTAATTGTCCACAACTTTTATCGAGATTTTGGCGGTGAAGACGCAAATATAAACGAAGAGATTAAATTTTTTGAAAAAAAATATGATTTAAAATTTTTTTATGCGGACAATAAAGAAAAAATTAATTTATACGATATTTTTAGTTTTTTTATATTAAGTAATAAATTAACCAATAAAAAATTCAAGAAAGTAATTGATAGTTTTAAACCCGATTTGGTTTATGTTCACAACACATGGTTTAAAATAAATTTAGGAATTTTCAAAATCTTACAGAACAAGAAAATCAAAACAGTCATAAAGATTCATAATTTTAGATATGACTGTTCCCGATTTTTATTACAAAAAAACCATTTAAAAGATAAAAAAGAATGTTTTGCATGTGGATTTAAGTTAAACTCTAAATCTATATTTAACAGGTACTATAAAGAATCTTTTCTGAAATCACTTTTTTTAATTTTTTATTCTAAAAAATATTTTCGAATTTTAACCTCTAATAAGTTTGATATAATTTCAATAAATAATTTTCAACGAAAAAAACTTGAAACAGCAGGCTTAGATCAAGACAATTTAAATGTTATCTACAATCCTATAAATTTTAGAAAAATAGAATATGATAAATTTAGTGAAAAATCATTAATTTATGCTGGAAGAATCTCAAAAGAGAAAGGAGTTCAGCATCTTATAAATGCTTGGCAAAGTTCAGAATTGACTAACTTCAAATTATATATCGTTGGAGAGGGTGATCAAAAAGAGGAACTACAAAACACATACAGAACTAACGGTGACTTAAAATTTCTGGGACACCAAAGCAACGATGATGTATTAAAGCTTATAAATAATGCTACGGCAGTTGTCACAGCAACAACACTTTATGAGGGACAACCTAGGCTACTCTGTGAAGCATCATCTTTGAAAACTGTTTCAATATACCCTTCTTTTGGAGGCATGAATGAATTTTTTCCAAATGATTATAAATTAGCATTTGAACAGTTTAATTATAAAGATCTAGTTAATAAATTAAATTTATTATTAGATGACGAATTGATAAAAATTTCATCAGAAAAGGTATACAATCATTTATTAAAAAAGTTGAGCGAGGAAGAGATTTTCAAAAAATTCAATATGTTATTCAAGGATAAAATTTAAATTGATATCAGTAATTATGTCTGTTTACAATAATGAAGAAAGTATCACTGAATCAATTAGAAGTATACTAAGTCAAACATATCAAGACTTCGAATTTTTAATCGTAGATGATTGCTCCACAGATTTAACTTATGAAAAATTAAAAGAGATAGAAAAAACCGATGGAAGAATAAAGTTATATCAAAATCAAAAAAATATTGGACTTACTGCGTCCTTAAATTTCTTAATTTCTAAATCAAATTTTGATTATATTGCTAGACAGGATGGGGATGATATTTCACTTAAAGATAGATTTGAAATCCAAAAAAATTGTTTAGACACTAATAAATATGACTTTTGTATATCAAGAGCGAGAATTAAAGGAAGCAACAAAAATATTCCAAAATTTAGTGTATATTTTCCAAGCAAGGTAGTTATTAAATACAAGAATCCTTTTATTCACGGTACATTAATGATTAAAAAAAATGTATTGTTAGATTCAGGATCTTATAATGAGTCATTTTATTATTCGCAAGACTATAAGCTTTTTTGGGAATTGTTAAATAATGATATAAAGTTTAAATATTTAAAAAATGTTCTATATGAATTAAACATGAAAAACAATATTTCTACAAATAAAAAAAATGAGCAAAAATATTTTCGTGATTGTGTAGTCAAGAATATTGACCCAAATCAATAACAAACTTTAATAATTTGTGTAATTTTTAATTATTATATGTAAAAACTCTTCAATATCTTTTTTCGTGCTCCAACCAAGATCATTTTTAATCTTTGAGGGATCAGCAATTATCGTTTTGGGGTCATTTTCTCTAAGAATATTTTTATCGATTCTAATAAATTCTTGATAATCAAGATCAAAGTAATTAAATACTATATTTACTATCTCTTTTATTGAGGTAGCCTTCCCAGAACCTAAAACATAATCAAAACTTTTTCCATGAAGAGTCATTTCCAAAATACCATGAACTATTTCCTCGGCATAGGACCAGTCTCTTTTTAATTCTAAGCTTCCTAAATGTAAATAGTTTTTTTTACGGTTCTTTATTTCTATAGCTCCTTTAATTATCTTCATAATTAAATAATCAGAATCTCTAAATTCAGACTCATGATTAAAAAGGATTCCACTATATATTTTCCAATCAAAATTTTCAGTTAGTTCTTTTACTTTGTTATGGTTAAGCAGTTTTGCATTTGCATATGGAGAGTTAGGAATGAAAGAACTATTCTCAGAATACACAACTTCTTTATTGTTCAAACCATACATTTCTGAAGAGGATGCTTGGAAAAATTTACAAAAGTTTCCATCTTCAATTAGTGAAGATGTTAAGTTGTCGAATATAACCCTTATTTCTTCCTCAATTTTAGAATTTTTTAGAGATTCGTAAACGGAACTTGGGCCAGTTAAGTTAAAAACTATACTTGGCCTAATATCTGCAATAAAAGTTTTAACTTCTTTTTTGTTAAGCAGATCAATATTTAAAATTTCAAAATTTTTAAAGTTTACTCTTGCTTTTTTTTCTAATTGAGTTTTAGAAAAATTTCTTGAGATACCAATAATTTTAAAATTTTTATATTCATCATTTAAAAGTTTTGTTAGAAAGATTCCATCTTGTCCAGTTATCCCAGTAATTAATATTTTCATTATTATAGATATAATATGCTTAATTTTTTAATAATCTACTATAAACAAATCAAATGAAAATATTCATAACAAAAATAAATGAATCTTGGATCATAGATAGAGTTAAGAAAGAATTTACAGAATATAGTAAATTTAAATTTTCTACTTTTATTCAAACAGCTGACGTCGTTTGGGTAATTGCACCCTGGAGTTTTGATTTAAAAAAAATAAAAAGACTTAAAAATAAAAAAATTATTTACTCTATTTACCACATAGAAGATACAAATATTGAGAATAAAGAAATTAAAGAAATTCTTAAAATAGATGAATATATTCATTCTTATCATGTAATTTCTAAAGAAACAGAAAAAATATTGCAAGAAATAACTAATAAACCAATTCACTATTTACCTTTTTGGGTAAATCAGAATATTTGGTTTTATATTTCTGACAAGTCACGTATAAGAAAAAAATATAACTTTAATTCGGAGGATTTTTTAATTGGTAGCTTTCAAAGAGACACCGAAGGTTCAGATTTGAAATCTCCAAAATTAGTTAAAGGTCCGGATATTTTTATCGAGTTAGTAAAAGACATTTCAAGTTACGAGCCAAATTTGAAAGTAGTTTTAACTGGTACTAGAAGAGCATATATCATATCAGAGCTTGAAAAATTAAATATTCCTTTCAGCTATTTTGAAATGGCTGATTATAAAATGACTAACGAGTTGTATAACATTTTAGATTTGTATTTAATCACTTCAAGATTAGAAGGGGGACCACAGGCATTAGTGGAATGTGGTCAGACTAAAACCCCAATAATTTCTTCAAATGTAGGTATAGCTGAAGAGATACTATCTCCAGAATCAATATTTGATTTTAATAATTTAAACACATTTAAAAATGCAAGGCCAAACATTGAATATGCTTATAAGAAATCTTCTTTACTAAAAATTCCAGAGGGACTCAAAGGCTATATAGATATGTTTAAGGAAGTCTATGAAAGTTAGTATAGGTTCAAGAGTTATTGAGGGTCCATGGGGCGGTGGAAATTTATTTGTTGTTAATTTAAAAAATTATTTAATTAAAAAAGGGCATGAAGTCATTCATGACTTGTGTGATAGCGACATAGATATAATTTTACTTACAGACCCGAGAAGTAGAAAAGAATCATCTTCAACATTTAACCACGAAGATATAGTTAAATACAAAAGATACGTTAACCCTAATGTAGTAGTCATTCAAAGAATAAATGAGTGCGATGAACGAAAAGGAACAAACTATATAAATAACTTTTATCTTAGCGCAAGCAATTGTGCTGACCACGTTGTTTTTGTTAGTAGTTGGCTAAGGGAAATTTATTTAAACATTGGTATGTTATTCGATAAAACCTCAGTAATTATGTCGGGTGCAGACCCAAATGTATTTAATCCTAAAGGCTCATCAATGCTCGAATTTGATAGTATTAAATTTGTCACACATCATTGGAGTTCACACAAAAATAAAGGGTTTGATATATATAAAAAATTTGATGATTTACTAGAACAGGACGAATACAAACATTTGCAATTTACATATATTGGCAACATACCAAATGATATTAATTTTAAAAATATAATTATAAAAGAGCCACTTTCTGGAGATAAGCTTGCAAATGAAATTAAAAAAAACCATATATACATAACAGCATCCAGAAACGAGCCATCAGGCAATCATCATATTGAAGCAGCTCAGTGTGGATTGCCTATTTTGTTTTTGAATAGTGGAGGAATTCCTGAATATTGCGAAGGTTTTGGCGAGGTTTTTGAAGAAAACTTTGAAGAAGCTTTGAATAATATTGTTTCTAATTATTCGATCCATAAATCAAAATTGGAAAATTATCCATTTTCATCTGAAAAAATGTGTGAAGAGTTTTTCGACAAATTTATACTTGTTAAAAACTTAAAAAAACATCAAGAAGATAATACAAATAATTTTGTTTCAGCTCTTTTTTTGGCCAAAAATAGAATTCAAAAAATTTCTACAAGCTTTTCTCTCAAGCAATATATTAAAAAATACTATAGATTATGGTTTAAGTGATGGATATAAAATTCTTTCAAGAGATCCCTCAAGAGTCTTTAAGATTCATAGACAATCTACAAGAGAGTGATTTAAACTTTAAACCGACTTTAAAAGATAGTACAAATATTGGTAGAAAAATAAATATGGGCTATCTGTGTTATGTATTAAAAATATATAAAATGACTAATACTTGGGAATTATTTGATAAAAAAACACAAGATAAGTGGACTGATAAACTTAACTCTTATCAAAGCAGTAAAGATTTAGATTATAGTAATTATTTTGTTGACCCAGAAATGTCAAAATATCTCAATAAAACTTTTTCAATATTTAATGCAAAAAGTTTAATCAAGTCCTCAGCGAATACTTTTTTAAATAAAAATTTTGAAAGTAAAGATAAATTTATATTTAAAACATTAAATGCTGACAACAAACAAACTGTATCTACACTTGGAGAGGTAGGCTATGCAATAGAGACCATACCTTCTATTTCTTTTAATAATCACAAAAACATTAGTGGCTATCTAGAATCGTATGATTGGTCTAAACCCTGGGATGCTGGGGCACAATTTTCTTCAATTGCATTATATAATAAAATTTTTGGATTAAGCCTAAGAGAGGAGCTTGTAAGCTTTATTGAAAAAAAACTTAGTACTGAAACTGGATCGTACTTTGATATAAAACCTTCTAGCAATCGACAAATAATTAATGGGGCAATGAAAGTGATTACAGGCTTGGATTGGATAAATGAAAAAATACATTTACCAGAAAAGTTAATAGATTTTTGTCTTAAGAATAAACCAGAATTTGAAGGCTGTGATTTAGTTGACTATATTTATGTTTTATATAAATGCTCTTCTCAAACAGATTATAAAAAAAATGAAGTCGTTCACACATTTAATGAATTATTGGAGTATTTACAACATTTATATCATCATAAAGAAAAAGGTTTTTCATATTTTATTGAAAAATCTCAGACTCACTACTACGGAGTAAAGATTTCAAATGGGTCTAACACGCCAGATTTGCATGGAACAATTTTATCTATATGGGCTATTGTAATGATTTTAGAGATTCTTGAAAAAAACATATACGGATATAAACTTATAAAGCCTTAAATGAATAAATATATAGAAATATACTTGAATTTAGCTTTAAAGCTTTTCTTATTTTTGTTATTTTTATTGGCTAGGACATTTACTGGTGTTCATATTTTTGGATTTAGGGTTGGTGAGTTACTTGTTGGGTGTTCTTTAGTACTATTAATTGCTTATTTGATTATTTATCCATTAAAAACAGCTAATTATTTTATGGGCATAAAGGCTTTACATTTTACACTTTGCTTTTTAGTATTCTTCTTTTTATTAAGTACAATATACAATAATTCTAACTTTACAAATTTATCTCTATTTCAAACTTCTTCCTATATTTGGACAATCGGTGCATTGGTTCTGGGTACAGAAATTGTTAAATACTTTAGAATACATTTAAGTTCATACGATATATTTTTTTCGACTATTGGATTGTTTGCTGTTTATATTTTTTCAACTAAAGGAATTAGTGAAAATCGACAAAATTTTATATTAAATTTTACTGATAAATTTGAATATGCAAAAGGATCTGATATTTTACTTGCATTCGTCTTTGTATTTGTATTTATCTTGAATAAGTTAAATTATTCAAGACTTAGCTTAAATCTAATTTTATTAAATTTTGCATTATTTGCTCCTTTATTAATGGTTAAAAGTAGAAGTGCATTTATATCATGTGTTATTTTTCTTATACTTTTAATTCCATATTTTAGAAAAAACAAAAAGAATTTTGATAAAAAATTATTTTTTACAATTTTAGCTTCAGTAATTGTATTTGTATTATCTACAAGTTGGGTAGTAAGTAGAGATTTAGTAGTCGATGAAGAGATAAGCGACGAGTTAAAGTTTGCAATTACTAGTAGGTACCAGACTATAAATGATAATGTTTATGAGGCGGAGTACCTTAAACTAAATCTGTTTTATTTTGAAGATGGCCGAATTTTTACAACAGATGGAAATTTAAACTGGAGGTTTCAAATATGGCAGGATATATTTTCTGACATGTGGAATACAGAATATTTCTATTTTGGTTATGGATATGAAGATTTGATTCCCGCAATGGATAATGATCAACGTTATGGACAAGATAAGCAGAATATAAATGTTCATAATTATTTTGTTCATATTTTTTCAAGGGGAGGAATTTTTAGTTTACTCCTTGTTGTTTTGTTTTATTTTTACTTATATCAAGCATTTAAATTTAAAGATTTAAAATTAGATTTTTTACAAATTTTTATTCCCTTGATATTTAATAGTTTTTTTGATCCTTGTATGGAAAATGCCCACTACCCAATAATTTTTTATTTACTCTTAGGGTTAACATTTAACAAATCTATAATTTTCAATAGGAATAAAAAATGAAAGCATTTATTACAGGTATCACGGGTCAAGATGGCTATTATTTAGCAGAACATTTATTAGATCTTGGCTACGAGGTTCATGGAACATTAAGAAGATCATCAAGTTTCAACACTTCTCGAATTGATAACTTAATTTCAAAACATTCAAAAGACAAAAGATTAAGTTTATACTATTCTGATTTGCTTGATTCTTCCTCTCTTAATAATCTTATTAATTCAATTTTGCCAGACGAAATTTATAACCTAGCAGCTCAATCACACGTTGCCGTTTCTTTTAAAAATCCTCTTTATACAACCCAAACGTCCACTGTAGGTCCTCTTACTCTTCTTGAAGTAATTAAAAATTCAGATAAACAAATTAAATACTACCAAGCATCTTCGTCAGAAATGTTTGGAGGTGTCGATTCTTCTACGTTGTCAGAAACGTCTCTCTTTAATCCAAAAAGCCCATACGCAGTTGGAAAACTTTTTGCCCATGAAATGACAAAAGTATATAGAGACTCATATGGTCTATTTTGTGTAAATGGAATATTGTTTAATCATGAATCACCCTTAAGAGGAGAAACTTTTGTTACTCGAAAAATTACACGTGCAGTTGGAAGAATATATCACAACATACAAACAAACCTTACTCTAGGCAACCTTGAAGCAAAACGTGATTGGGGATTCGCAGGTGATTATGTCAAAGGGATGAAACTAATGATGGACTACGAAGCTGCAGATGACTGGGTATTGGCTTCAGGAGAAACACATACTGTAAAAGAATTTGTTGAACTTTCTTTTGGTGAAGTAGGGCTCAATTGGGAAGACTATGTGTTGACCTCGGATAAATATCATAGACCGAATGAAGTAAACCATTTACTAGGAGATCCATCTAAAGCCAAAAATAAATTAAATTGGCAACCAGAGCTTGACTTCAAAGGATTGGTAAAAAATATGGTTCAATCCGATCTAGAATTAGCTGAAAAAGAAAGTGTTTTAATTGAGAGAAAACTTATGCATCCTACCTGGGAATACCCCAAAGACAATTAATTAAGTTGATCTAAATTATTTAAATACCATTGGTACGTTTTTAAAATACCATCTTCTATTGAAATTTTAGGTTCCCAACCATAATTAAATATTTTAGAGGAATCAAGAAGCTTCCGAGGATTTCCATCAGGATATTCATCATTAAAAGATATATCTCCTTCAAACTTAATAGTTTTAATTAATATTGAAACTAGGCTTTGTATTGAAATTTCTTCATTACTACCAATGTTTATCAACTCATCATCTATCTTATTCTCAATAACAAATGAGATTGCGTCAGCCAAATCATCAACATATAAAAATTCTCTTAAAGGGGTTCCTGTACCCCAAACTTCAAAATTCTTACTATTGTCAATTTTTGCTTTATGCAATCTTCCCATTAAACCTGGAATTACATGACTATCTTTATCTGAAAAATTATCATTTGGACCATAAAGGTTCGTAGGCATAAGATTTACAATCTTATGACCGTATTGTTGGTTTATAGAATTACCAAGCTCTATTGCGGTTAGTTTAGCCATTGCATATGGTGAATTAGTTTTTTCGAGCTCACCAGTCATAACATATTCCTCTTTAATTGGATTAGGAGCATTTAATGGATAAATACAGCTACTACCAAGATTTATTAAATGAATATTTTTATAAGGAATTAGTCCCTCAAGTAAATTAATATTTATTTTTAAATTTTCTAGAATAAAGTCAGTACGGAAAGTATTATTTGCTAAAATTCCTCCAACTTTAGCAGCAGCATTAATTATGTAATTTGGTTGAATTTCTGAAATTGCTTGTTTGACACTTTTTAAATCAAATAAGTCTAAAGAATTTCTATTAGACGCAATTACTTCTTTAAAAAGTGAATTTGAATTAAATTTTCTGACTAGTGAGCTACCAACCAAACCGTTACTACCAAGAATTAAAACTTTCATGTATAAATTTAATTTTAATTAATTATTATTTTATCTTTGATGTCTTTATATTAATTATAATATTTTTATGTGTGGTTTTACTGGAGAGTTGTCATTTAACAAGATTGATAATTCATTATTAAGAGACGCTAATAACCATTCTATCTGTAGAGGTCCAGATAATTTAACTAACTATGTTGATGGTGGTGAATTAAATATAGACCTATGGTTTAACAGGCTTGCGATAATAGATTTAAACGAAAAAGCTAATCAACCAATGACTTCAGAAGATTCAAATTCAATTTTGATGTTTAATGGAGAAATTTATAATTCAGGAGAGTTAAGGAACGATCTAGAAGCTAATGGTGTTAAATTTCGTACTTCTCATTCAGATACTGAAACTTTGTTAGTTGGATTAGATTTATTTGGAATTGATTTTATAACTAAACTTGAAGGACAATTTTCATTTGTTCATATTAATAAAAGTAATAAAAAAGCATACTTTGTTAGAGATAGACTTGGTCAAAAGCCTTTATATTACAAATTCAATGAGAAAAGAGTAATTTTTTGCTCAAATTTGAAATCTATTTTAGATATTGATAACGAGCTTAGTGTAGACCCAAAATCTATTGAACAGTACATAGCATATGGAGTTAATTTTGCTCCGCGCACATTATTTAAAGAGATAAAAAAAATAAAGCCAGCTACATATTTAGAAATAGATTTTTCAGATAATAAATTTGAAATAAAAGAAAAAAAATACTGGGAGCCTGATATATATTTAGATAATAAAATTTTTAATTATAAAATTTTTCAAAAATTATTCTCTGAGTCAGTAAGAAAAAGAACTATATCAGATGTTCCCTTAGCTACCTTCCTTTCGGGTGGTATTGACTCTACAAGTATTGTAAAAAAACTTAATGATTTAGATTATCCAACAAACACTTTTTCTGTAGTAGTAAATAATGAAAAATATAATGAAAAAGAGTTTATTGACAAAGTAGTAAACACTTATGAAACCGAACATTATGAAGCAAACATTGATTTTGAAATATCTGATGAAATAATTAACAAATCAATTAAATCTCTTGACGAGCCTTATTCTGACCCTTCTGTTGTTCCTTCATATTACTTAAGTGAGTTGATATCTACAAAGTATAAAGTTGCGATATCTGGAGATGGTGGAGACGAATTACTTGGAGGGTATTACCGGATTAAAAACCATCTGAAAAAAAATAGGTTTTTAAAGAATGTCTTAAGCAAGCTCTATTATTTCTATCCTGCGATGATGGGTTCAGGAACAAATTTAAAGTCTATGTCAAATAATTATATTGAGTCATATATTTCCTATTTAGAGGATGGTAAGTTTTATAAAATGTTATTTAAAAAAAATATTTCAAAAGATTTAAGAATTAATATAAATAAATCTGGGAGCACTTATAAAACATTGTTAAAAACAGATTACGCTTACTATTTATCAGATCAAATGATGTTTAAAGTTGATAGAACCTCTATGTCAAATTCATTAGAAGTAAGATCACCGTTTGTAGATCATAAATTAATTGAGTATATATTTAGTCATAATACAGATTATTTTGACGGAAGTGCGCAGAAACTTCCATTAAGAAAATATTTATCAAGTGATTTTGATAAATATTTTCTTAATAGACCCAAGCAAGGCTTTGTTTTTGATTATAAAAATTGGGTATTTTCAAACCTAGACAATATTTTTTATACTATCAACAGATCTATTCTCAAAGAATATATAAATATTAAAAAACTTTATAAACTGAGACTATTCAAAACTAGAATAAATTCTCTAAGAATTTGGAGGATATACGTTTTGGCATGTTATTTGAATGACATTAATGATTTGTAGTCTTCATGCATTGTTTCTACTATTTTATGAATTTGATTATTTTCTAAACTATTCTTACAGTTTTTCTCAATATTAGATTGAATGCTAGGATTATTTTCTACATCTTTAAATTTCTTAATTAAACTATTTAAGTTTTTATATAGATATCCGTTCAATCCGTTTGTAATTATTTCTGAATGACTTGATATATCAGTGGCAAAAACTATGCATCTGCTATTTATTGCTTCAAGAATAGTTTTTGGATTACCTTCAAACTTAGAAGTAGATAAAAAATATTTATATTTTCCGTAGGTCTTGAGCAATTCAGAATGAGAAATATTTTCTAACAAATTAACCTTTAAACCCTCACTACTTGATAATTTTTTTAATTCATTCTTTTTTGAACCTGATCCATAAATGTCTAGTTCAAATTCATAATTTAGATTTTTAAGAAATTCAAATGCTAATGGATAATTTTTTTGAGATTCAAGTCTTCCAACCATTAAAATCTTATTTTCTTTCCTATCTGTATAAGTGTCAGGTGTTTGTTGAATCCAGTTTGGTACAACTTTAATGTTTTCTGTAAAAAAATATTTTTTTAAAAAGCTAATATCAGAAAAGCTTGTCACCGTATATAAATCACTAAACTTCAGGGTAATTTTTGTTAAAAATTTATAAAAAAATATTTTTAATATCTTATCGTTATTTTGAATGGAAAAGTGATACGCATCATAACCTGTTCTAACCAGTAAAGGAATGTTTTGTGAGTACCTCAGAATTAATGGTATCCAAGAGCCTAGCAATTGATGTTGATGAAGAATGTCAATACCAGTTAATTTTTTCTTTATTTTAAATGGAATGCAAAACGAATAAACTAACCTTATGACTTTGTTGTTAAACCTTTTTACGAATTTATAAATAGGATAAAACTCAAAATTTTCATAACCATAGTCTTTGGAATCTAATACTTCATCATATGTAAAAAATTTAAATTTAACATTATATTTTTTTGCTAATTCATCATAGATTTTCATTTCTCTTTCAAATAAACCCGACTTTTTCAAAATTTCTACGGTATAGTCATAGGTAAAAAAAATAGCAATTTTCATTTTGGACACTAGTGTTATTTTAATGAGAAAAATTACATATATTTTTACAAAAGGAAGAATAAAAATAAATGATTAAATTTTCAAATAAAACATTTTACAACAGGCATAGTAATGAAATGTCAAAATATATATATAAAAAAAATTCTTTGCATATAGTGAACAAATTGTCAGCAAATAAAGTCGATCTAAAAGGCTGCAAGACAATTTTGCTGGACCTAACTGAGCCAGGAGTAAAACTTAATTTAGATATCAATAAAAAATTTGAGAGAATTTTACTGACAGATGTTATTGAAAACCATCCAGATGTCTTTTCATTGCTAGATGCGGTTAAAAAAATGTTAACGGTAGATGGTAAACTAGTTATTAGTTCTGTTAACACTAAATATCTATTTATAAATAGGCTTCTTGAATTGTTAAATCTTAAAGAT
>MDSV01227196.1_pt1 | contig 20808 bp, 10 predicted proteins | sample 810851 | NCBI WGS metagenome assembly MDSV01 (sample SAMN05326640, study PRJNA326480) | marine metagenome | isolation source: seawater | place: Atlantic Ocean: North East | collected 2012 | reverse complement strand
GTCGGGGTCGTCGGCGTTCGGTCCTTCGGGCCGGGGGACCCAGTACGGCTTGAGCAGCGCCTTGACCATCTGGATCACGCGCGCCTTGCCCGGCGCGCCCGCGGCTTCCGCGTCGCGAAGCATCGCCCGCCGCGTCGCCTCGGCGTCGCGCGCGCGCGCCGCGGGAGGCACGTGCGTCACCGAGCCCGGAGGCACGAACGCGGTGGCCTGAGAGGCGAGGAAGACTTTTTCTTTCGGTTTCGGTTTCGGCTCTTCGAGCCCGGGTTCGAAACGGTTCGCCGGCAAAACAGTCGGTCTCGGTCTTCCGGGAGCGTCTGCCTCGAGGTCCTCGTCCGAGCTCGTCCACCCGGAGGCTTCGGCGCGCGAAAAAAAAGGGTCGGGCTCGGCGGCGGCGGCGCGAACCGAGGCGCGCTTCGGCGGCGAGAACTCCACCCCCGCGAACGCGCCCTTGAGGTCGGGTCCCGATCCGGCGCCGCCGGGTCGCGCCGCGCCGGCGAGCGCCTCCGGAAGGCGCCGCTCGCCGGCGCCGCGCGTCGCGCTCGCGTTTCCCGCCGCCGCCGAGCCGACGCTCGGCGTTCGCCGAGCCGCCGGCTCCCTCCTCCTCGCGCGCTTCAGGAGCCCGCCGCCGCTCGGCGGCCCGCCGTCTCGGTCGTCCGCGGCGTCGCGCCGACTCGAGACGCTCGCGCCGCCCGAAAAAACACGCCCCGGCGCGTTCGTCAGGCACGCCTCGCCGCCGCCGCCGCTCCAGCCGACGGCGGCGAGCGTCGCGGCGGCGGCGAGGCGTCTCCGCTCCGCGTCGCTCCGTTCCGGCGAAGCGCGAGTTGAAAAAGGCGGCGCTTCGGTTCGGGCGTTCGGCTCCGCGCCCGCGCGCGCTCCCGCCGGACGTTCGCCGCGATCGCCATCGGCCATCGCCGTCGTCGTCGTCCCGACGCAGGCGCCGTCGAAGGCGATCTCGCCGTTGCGGTACTGGTCCCACATCCGCCGCAGCTCGCGGACACGCGCCATCTGCCGCCGCCGCGCGTCGGCGGCGGCGCCGCCCGGGCGCGGAAACGCGGCTCGGCGCGATGACGAAAACGAATCGCCGCGGCGACTCGCGCACATCGCGCCTCGCTCGTCGAACGAAGCCCCGACGTCTCCTTCCAGCCCCCCCGCGCGCGCGCCGGTGGCATCCACCGGAGCGCGTGACTCAGGGGTCGTGGCGTGCGCGCGATACGCGCGATTCGCGCGATTCGTCGCGCGGACCGCGACGGAGAGGCGCGCCGCGCGCAAGCCGGCGGCGCGGCGGCGCGCGGCGGCTCGAGAGCCCGCCGCAGCGGACGAAGAAGGCTCTCGTTCTTCTTCGTCAGTCAGACCCGCGCGCGCGTGAAGCGCCCGCACGGCGGCCACGGTCCGAGTCGAGGTGCTGTCGTCTCCGTCCTCAGCGCGCGGGCCGCCGGAGGGCGGCGCCTCGGTCTCGGCGCACAGACGGCAGCGCCACTCCTCGAGCGGCACGGAGGCGAGCCCGACGCAGAAGCAGTGGTGGCCGGCGTCGCACCCGTCGCACAGCATCAGCCTGTCCTCGTCCCCGCCCTCGCCGCACGTGCCGCACGTCACGTCGTCCAGGTCCGGCCCGTTCAAAGGGTCGCCGTCCGGGTCCTCGTACGTCTGGTCGCGCGGCGCGACGCGGATGGGCCTTCGAAGCGCGCCGGGCCCGTCGTCGCGTCGTCGACGGGATCTCGTCACGCGTCTCTCGAGCGCTTCTGGAGCGCGTCCTCGAGCGCACAGATCGCGCGACGATCGCGTTCGCGTCGCGCGCGTCGCGTCATCGTCTCCCTCCTCCCCGTCTCCCTCGGCCGTCGCGCCATCAGGCCGATACGCCTCCGGGTAGATGACCTCGAACCTGGCCTTGCACAGAGGGCACTTCGTCTCCACCTCGGCCCAGCGCACGATGCACGGCACGCAGAACAGATGCGCGCAGCCGTCAAGCCTGCCGCGGTCCGTAACGTCGTCCTGGCAGATGACGCACACGTCGCCGAACACCAGCCCGGCGTCGGCGGCGAACGCGGGCATCGAGAGCCGGGGCGGCGCGCGAGGGGCGCGCGCCTCAGGGACTGAGGCGTGTTGTCAGACGCGCCTTCTCGACCACGACCGACGCTTTTCTCGACTTTGGGCGTTTGGGTCTCTCGAATTCACGGTTCGACGCCTGCCACGCCTGCCGGGTTCTGATTTTCCTGAAATCAGATCAGATCAGCTCATCACAGCTGTCGGGTTCTGATTTTCCTGATCACAGCTGTGATGAGCTCCGATGCGCAGTCTGCTGGCAAGCGAAGCCCGTCGGGCGTCAGAGCCCGATGCGCAGGTCGTCCGACGGGACGATGCCGGGCGGCACCGGCGCACCATTAGGCCGATCACGGCTGGGTCCGGCGGACGAGCGTTCCGGGGACGACCGCGCGCGGTCGTCCATCGACGTGGAGGACGTCACCGCGTACCAGGAAGTGGTGTACCGGCCGCCGCGTGAGAACGACTCGGAGTGCGATTCGGACGAGGACCCCACGGCGTTGGGTGAGGGAGACTCGGTTCCCGGTCTGTTCGGCGCGTTCCGGCGGCGCGCGCTGACCCCGGCGGAGCGCGAGGAGAAGACTGCCAGGTTCGTGCAGAGGAGCTTCCGCAACCGCCAGCGCCGAAGCGCGGGCCCGGGTGAGGATGACGAGGACGGCGCGATCGGTTTTACCGATCGCGCCTCCTCTTCCTCCGCGGGAACCGAGTCCTTTCCCCAGACTCGCGAAAGGCACGCGGAGCTCTCCGAGACCGCCGCGGCGACGCGCCTGCAGTCCACGTGGCGCGGCAAGCGCGCGCGCGACGAGGTGAAGGACGTCAAGGCTCTGCGGGACTTCGCGATCGGCGACGCGTCGAGCCTCAGCGTGAACGTGCGCAAGAAACAGGAGGCGCGTCGTAAAGTTCGCGGCGGCGTGCACGGCGGGACGTTGCGGGTGGTCATTCGGCACGTGCACTTTTTGCGGGGCGTGTTTCTGCACGTCCGCGTCGTCGGCGCCAGCGATCTGCTCGCGATGGACAGCAACGGCCTGAGCGACCCGTACGTCAAAGTGACTCTCGTGGACCTGGACGGCGTCCCTTACAAGCGGCAGGTGAACCGCACGCCCTTCGAGTTCGCCACTTTGGAACCGAAGTGGAACGTCTCGTTCTTCATGGGCGCCACGGACTTGAACTTGCGACAAACCAAGCTTCGGTTCGAGGTGCTCGACTACGACCAGTGGAGCGCGGACGACCAGATGGGCGTCGCGGAGTTCCCGCTGGTGGTGTTCGACCCCGACGAGCAGGCGATGATCCGGCGCGCGGCGAAGTGGCGGAGCAAGAAGCGCAAGGAGGCGCACGCGCGCAAGGAAGGAGGAGGGCAGATGAGCCCCGCGCTCAGTCCCGCGTTTCTGCCCGGCATCGGCGGCTTGCTTCGCACGAGCTCGGCGGTGAAGCGAGAGAGGGAGGACAGTGCGCGGTTCGCCGGCGGGTCGCTGGACGTCGACGGCGAGAGCGACGCGGAGTCGGCGGAGGAGGACACGGATCCCGACTCGCCCGCGCGCTCGTCGCGCTCGTCGCCCGGGAAGAGTTCCTACCTCACCCGCCTGGTCCGCGGGTCGAAGGACCTCGCCGCCGTGAACAGCGTGAAGGGCTTCGGCGAGGCGTTCAACAAGGACCGCAAGCAGCAGGCGCGCATGCTGATGCGCGCGGGCGTGTTTGGTTTGGATAAGCCGCTCGTGCAGCAAAACGGCGAACGCGTCGGCGAGATGTGCTGGTACTCGCGAAACCGGGCGTACGGCGAGCTCGCGATCGTGTACAACGACGGCTTCTCGCGCTTCTCGCAAGAAGCCGGGGCGCTGATGCGACAAGCCGGGTCGTTCGTGAGCATGGCGGCGGTGGGGAAAACGGTCAAGACCCTCGGCGTGGGCGACTTTTTGTCGAGCAAAGTCGAAGCCGCCGTGGACGTCGGCAAGCGCCGCGCCGTGAACATCGTCGAGGCGGTGCTCGGGGAGACGAAGCAGAAACTGTGCGACGACCTGACGACTGACCGGGACATGCCCGCGAGCGTGCGTAAGGTGTTTCAGTCCGTGGTGGGCGTGTACTTTTCCGAGGTGCAGCAGGAAGTGCTGGACGAGCTCGCGCGACGTTTGAAGACACTGTCATACAGCGAGAAGAAACGGCAGCGGCGGAAACGAGACAAGCAGAGCGTTTTGCTGCAGATTGGCATCAGCGCGTGGTACGAGTACTTCACTTTGAAGTATTTGCGAAAACTGGTGCTGGATTTCCGCGCGTGGTACCTGTACAACGAGCTGCCGTACGACAAGACGTTCTTCGGGAAACTGCGCTCGCCCGGGTGGTGGCTTATTTTAACCACGAAGCTCTACTCGGGGTGGGGCATCCAGGCGTTTCTGTACGCCATGCGGCTGTTGATGCTGGACCGCACGGACGAGTGGCAGCTCTTCGAGTACATCAGCAACTTCAAAGGCATCCAGTTCCTCTCCGGCGTGATCGCGATGTTTCAGGGCGTGCTGATGTACATGGACTGCGCCGGTTTAGTCACCAGCTCCTCGCCGCACACGTGCGACTCCAACGGCCCGGGGTCCGATCAAAGAGCGCTCTGCGCCACCGACGGCTTATCCAACATCTCGTGCGCCGCCGTGGTGGGCGTCGGATTTTTCATACGCATCCTGCTCACGTGGTACGCGTTTTACCTGATGCGCCGGTCGTTCAGCTTCGGGAAGCCCATCTTCAACGACGCGCGGCTCGTGGGCGCGGTGATCGAGATCCACGAGATCCGCAAAGGGACGAAACAAAGCTGGAAGTGGTTGAAGTGGTGCGGCGCGTGCGTCGCGAGTTGCCGCGCCTCCGCGCTCGCCGCCGGAAGCAAAGCGTACAACGCGGCGATCGGCCGCGAATTAACGCCGCTGCAGAGGTTCCGCGGCGCCGTCGACGCGGTGATCGAGAACCTCAAGAGAAACGACCCGAGGTGGATCGTGCGCAACGAAGGGCACCACACGGTATACGTCAAAGCCAAAGTCGTGGCGTACAGCGTCAAGACGGGTCTGCATACCATGTACTACCTCGGCGGCGGGAACGACGAACGCGACCAGGAAGAGGTTGACTTGAAAAAGAAACTCTTCTCGGTGGTGTCGCTGAAACAGATGCAGCCGCGGCGGTTACAGCTCCTGATCTTCTACTACGACCTCGTCGTGTTCTGCTTCGTCATCGTCGTGTGCGCGCGCGTCATCTCCATGCTGGACCTGGTGAACGACGACTGGCAACTCTTCGGCCTTCTGTACTGGATCCAGTGCTTTTACTCCGTGCTGGCGTTCCCGTTCGTGTGCATCGTCATCCCGGGCGTGCAGTCGCTCATCTGCCACGCCAAGATCACCGGGTACGACGAGTACGGGGTTCTGCAGGCGAAGATCAAGCGCGAGGACTTCGCAAAGGTGTACCAGGAGGACGAAAAGGAAGAGGCGCCGCGTTCGCGGTACGTGCCGGCGTGCTACCCGCTGTTCCAGGGCGCGCACCTCAAGCGCAAACTGTGACCAACTTTTTCATAATACTACACTATTTACACCACCGCGCGCGCGTCACTTTTCGCGCATCTCGCCCAGCAGCGCCTGCATCTCCGGTTTCCAGACGCGCGCGCGCGCGTTGACGAACCAGTCGCCCACCTGCCGCTCGGTCAGCCCGGTCTCGAGCGCCAGCCGCCGCTTCTCCTCGCGCGTGGGCACGGGCTTCCGCCGCGTCGCCGTGGGGTAGAAGTGCTCGGCGAGCCACGCCTCGAGCACGGCGCGCGCGCGCGCGCTGTGCCGACTCTTCCCCTTGGCGGCGACGGCGGGAAGGCTTTCCGTCGCGACTCCGCGAGCGTCTCCTTCGACGCCGCCGACGCTGTCCTCAGTCAGCTCCGGCGGGGCGTTCACGCGCCGCTTTTTTTTCTGACTGAAAACGCTTCCGCGACCCGGCGAGACCCGCGCTCCGCGCGCGAGACGCGCCGCGACGTCCCGCTCGAACGTCTCTAGGATCCGGAACCGGCACTCGCGGAACCGCGCGGCGGTGGACGCGCGCATCGCGCGCGTCGCCTCGGACGCGACGCGCGCGACCGCGGCGACCGCGGCTCCCGACGAAACGCCGTCGTCCTCCTCCGACGCCGCCTCGCGCGTACCCGCGCGGGGTCCCGGAGCGGGACCCGGCAAACGCGCCAGCGCGCCGCGCTCGCCCGCCGCCAGCCCGCGCTCGACCGCCGCCAGCCGCTCCAGCTCCACCGCGAACGCCGCGCGCAAAGAGGCGATCTTCCGCGAAGAAGACGGGTCCCTCTGGACCGCGGCGTCTCTCGACGCCGCCGCCGCGCGCGCCGCCACCGCCGCGACGCTCGACGCCGTCGTCGCCGCGTCGCGCCACCGCGCCGGGTCGCGGCGCGCGTAGTGCGCGCCCGCTCGCGAGGCGTCGTCGGGAAGAAGCGTCTCGGATTCAGGGAAATCGCGCTCTGATTCTTCGTCTGAAGACGTCGACGATTCGAAGACGTCGACGATTCGTTCGCGATGGTCGCGATCCTCGGCGTCGTCGGCGCGTTTCTCCGCCGCCGACGCGGCTTTCGCGGCGGTTTCTTTCTTCTGTTTCGGACGCCGGCGCGACACGCGAGGGCCCTCGACGGCGCGCCGGCGCCGACCGCGCCCGTCGTCCCGCCCGAAGATCAGCGACCGGAGCGCGCGCGCGGCGTTCGCGCGGACGAGCTCGGCGACCGTGGCGGAGGAAGCGCCGAGTGGCTCCGACGCGTCCCCGAGTCGCGACTCGGGCTCGTCCCGGGCTCGCGGAATCGCATCGTCTCCGATTCTTTGTGCATCAAAAGGCTCCGGCAGTCCCGGAGGCGCCGGGCGCGCGGCGTCGGCGGCGTCGGCGAACGGCGCGAAAAAGTTGAGGTCGTCGTACGGGTAATAATGCGTCGCGGCGCGAGGCGCGACCGTCGCCGAGTCGCCGGCGACGTCGCCGTCGACGCCGAACCCCGACGTATACGAGCCCGGCGCGCGCGTCGCGTCCGCGAGCGCGTCGGCTCGCGCGAACGAAAACGCGAACGCGTCGCCGTCCGCCGGGGACGTTTCATCCGCGGCAGCCGCGGCGGCGAGCGCCTCGTCGCCGGCCGCGTCACCGCCGCGAAGGCAGTGCGCCTCGAACGCGGTGAGCACGGCGTTCCAGACGTCGTCGTCCGGAAGGTCGTCCGACGGAACGAGCGTCTCGTCGCGGATGTCCCCGTTGCCGCGCGCGCCGCCGCGCGGAGCGCCGAACGCGTCGCTCGAAAAAAGGTTTTTCGAGCGACAGAGCGAAGCGTCGTCGTCGTCTCCGAGCGGCGCGTCGTCGCGTTTGCGCGAGACGCGCGTCGCGCCGCCGCGCGGGTCCTCGAGCACAGTCACGGTGACGGTCGTGATGCCGTCGTCCGCCGGGTCGGCGGCCGCCGCGCGCGACGCCGCGCCGAGCGGTCCGTCGGCGGAGGGACGCGACATGTCTCGCGTTCGAACCCGACGGTTGGGAGGCCAATCGATGGGCAATCTCTCCGGTCGAGCGCAGGGGGTGTCCGCGAGGCCCGCCGGGGGGCTTCCGGGTCGGGGGGCACGAGCGAACGCCTCGGGACGTGTTCTGGGCGGATGTTTCGGCGCTTCGAAGTCTGCTGGCCTCAGAGTGGCGCGCTCGTCCGCGTCCACGCGGACGTCACCGTCGGCGTTTTCTTGGACGGCTGTTGACAAGACTTTGGGAAACGCTTCGATATTTTCGCGAGATATTTTCGCGCTTCGACAGGAGTCCAACCGATTTTGGCTTTCAAACCCGGAAGTTTGACCGGCGCGTTCACTTTTCAAAGCCAGCCGCCTTTCGAGTTTTCGCGCGCGCGCGACATCCACGACGGATAAAAAAGGGAGCAGTCTCGACGAAAATAAAATGCACGTCGGAGACCGCCGCCAGTCTTTGAAGACGCGCTGGCTTGCGGGCGCGCGCGCGGAACGATGTTGGCGTTCTTCTACGTCTCCGCGTTCGTGGTGGGCGCGTGGGCGCCCTTCGTCTGGGCGCACCGCGAGGCGCACGGCGCGGTGAACCCCGCGCACGTCGCGCTGACGCTCTTCAACGCGGTGAACGCGCTCATCTGCCTGTGGGAGCACGCGCTGTTCCTGCACCGGGGGAAGATCAAGCGCGAGCACGCGCGGCTGAAGCGCAAACACGGAGACCGCGCGCTCCCGAAGCCGCTGTGTCTGTTCGAGGACGTCTCGCCGCGGCAGGCGCTGAGCTACGCGCACTGGTCCGTGATCTGGTCGCAGTACGCGTTGCTGGACCCGAGCTACGCGGACCAGCGATCGTTCGGGTTCTGGGTGGACTCCGGAAACGGCGTGGTGACGTTGCCCGCGACGCTTCTGCTGTCGCACGCCGCGACGTACGGAGGGGACGGATACGCGCTGTCCACCAAGTTCGTGGCGGTGTGTGGGATCGTGTTCAACTACCAGATGCTCTACGGCACCGTGCTGTACTTTTGCAATTACGTTCTCAACGGGTACGCGCGGGGCGCGTCGCGCGCGAGCGTCGCCACGGTGATCGTCGCGAACGCCATCTGGATCGTCTTCCCGGGTTGGTGGATTCGCGTGTGCTGGGATATTCTGACCACGGACTCGTTCGAGACGCTGAGGTGATCTTTCTCGCGCGTCAACTGAAGCGACGGTGCGAAAAAAGCCTTGTTTGTGTTTTTTCTTTTCGCGCTTCGACGCGCATATGTATATCAAGCTGCACAGCCTTTTAGTTTTACAAAAATGTTCGTATCTATATATACAGTTTTCGGAATCGTCCGACTGAATCGTTTGCTAAAGGAGCAGGCCAATCCGCGTCCAAACGTCGCGATCGACGGGAGGCGGAGAATTGTTCCGCCTCGAACGTCCGCGGGAGGCGAGTCGATGAGTCGTCCGAGGAAGCCGAACCCTCCGCGAGTCACTCTCCACCTGCGCGAAGCTTGTACGCGACAAAGTCGCGACCTCAGGTGCGTGGTCCGCGATCGAGCGTCCGTCGTCGCGCGCGCGCGGCGGCGGCGCGTCCCGCGCGGGGGATCCTCCTCCTCGTCGCGCGCGCTTTTTCTCGACGGATAGATAGGACGGCCCTCCGGCTTTCGCGCTTCGCTCCCCGATCGACGTCCCCGAACGCGATCGGGTCGAGAGCGCTGACCTCTTCTCGCGGCGCACGCGTCCCCCGTTCGTTTCCCTCCGCGCAGGCACACGCACGCACACGACTATGGCCTCCGCCATGGCCTCCGCCGTCCCGCTCGCGGGCCGCGCGTCCATCCCCGCTCGGCGCGCCGGCTCCCGGAGCGCGCCCGCGCGGCGCGCCTCCGTCCGCGCCCGCGCGGTCGAGGCGCCCGCGAACCTCGAGCGCGTGCGCATCACCACTCCCTGGGAGGACGCGCAGATCACGCTCAAGGAGGAGTTCGGCATGACCGAGGCGGAGATCGCCGCCGCGGGCGACCTCACCGATGAGGATCTGAACGGCGCGTACGAGACGATGCAGCTGTGCCGCGATTTCGAGAACGAGTGCAACCAGGCGTACATGGCCGGTAAGATCCGAGGATTCATGCACCTCGACAACGGGCAGGAATCCATTCCCGCGCTTCTGCACAACGCGATTCGCAAGACGGATCTGAAACACTCGTACTACCGCGACCACTGCCACGCGCTGGCGTGCGGCGTCGACGCCGGATCGGTCATGGCGGAGCTCTTCGGCCGAGACGGCGGGACGTGCCGAGGCACGGGCGGTTCCATGCACGTGTACGACATGGACACCAACTTCCAGGGCGGCTGGGCGCTCGTCGCGGAGCAGCTCCCGTACGCCGTCGGCGCGGCTCGGTCGATCGTCCTCGATAAACACCTCGGCACGGGCGAAGCGGAGGACAGAATCGCCATCGTCTTCGTCGGCGAGGGGGGCGCGCAAAACGGGCGCATGGCGGAGTGCCTCAACGCCGCGGCGAAGGAGAATTTGCCGATCCTGTTCTTGGTCATCGACAACGGCCGGGCGATCAACACGTTCACGAAGGACGTCGCGACGAACCAGGAGGTGTTCAACCAGGGGAAGCACTACGGCATCCCCGGCGTGTTGGCGGACGGCCAGAACGTGCAGGACACGCTGCGCATCGGCCGCGCCGCCGTCAACCATGTTCGGACGAAAGGGCCGGCGATTCTGCAGGTGCACACGTTCCGGTTCAACGGGCACTCGCCCGCGGACCCCGAGCACGAGCGCAACCGCAAGGACGAGAAGCGCTGGGCGCGCGCGGCGTGCGACCCGATCAAGATCTTCGAGGAGTCCGCGGACGCCGCGCGCGTGGACGTCGAGGGGTGCACCGGACGCGCCAAGGAGGAGGTTCGCCGGGCGCTCGAGTTTGCCAACGCCAGCCCGCCCCCGCCCCCCACGCTCGCCGCTGAGCTCGAGTACCCCGACCCGACCGGCGCGGTGGATTACTCGCAGCGCGAGCCCGAGATGGGCCTCGCGAAGGCCGAGGAGGTGACCGCGGCGACCGTCCCCGCGGAGACGCTGACCGCGCTGAAGGGCCGCATCGACGCGCTTCGCGCGATGGCGTCGGACCCCAAGGGTATCTCCATCGGCGACGCCGTGAACCTCGCCATTCTGGAGGAGATGGTTCGCGACCCCACGTGCGTGGCGCACGCCGAGGACCTGCAGGCGGGCTCCTCGTACAACATCCCCGCGAACACGCAGCAGGCGTTCGGCACGCTGCGGGCGGCGGATGAGATCATTGACGAGGGCCACTTCATCGGCAAGGCGCTGGGCGAGGCGATGAACGGCTACCGCCCCATCGTCGAGCTCATGAACGCCAACTTTGGCATCTACGGCATGGCGGAGCTCTCCTCCGCCGGGAACACTTACGCCACCACGGGCGGGCAGTTCAACATGCCCATGACCGTCATCGGCGCGGGCGGCACCGCGCCTAACCAGTCGCTCGGCGCGGAGCACTCGCAGCCGTTCCACGCGTATATCATGGGCATCCCCGGGTTGAAGATCTGCTCGGCGTCTAAGCCGCAGGAGGCGTACGGTTTGGCCAAGAGCATGATTCGCGACAACGGCCCCGGGGTCCTTCTGCTCCCCGTGAAGCTCATGAAGACCCGCGGGCCGCTCACCGTGGACAACTTCCTCCCCCTGCACAAAGCCACCGTGCAGCACGAGGCGAGCGACGACGCGATCGCGCGCGGCAAGGCGGTCACCGTGCTCACCTACCTGCACGGCACCAAGGAATCGGAGGATGCCATCGAGACGCTCAAGGCGGAGGGGTACGACGTTGACCTCATCGAGCTCACGTGTTTGAAACCCTTCGACAAGGAAACCGTCGAGACCAGCCTCAAGCGGACGCACAAGCTCGCCATCCTGGACGAGTCCACGCGCTCGGGCGGCGTCGGCGCGACGATGTCCGCGCTCGTCGCGGAGACTCTGTTCGACGAGCTGGACGCGCCCGTGCTGCGCCTGTGCATGGAGGATGCGCCCGTGCCCTACGCCACGGAGATGGAGAAGGAGATGGTGAAGCGCGCGTCGGATCTCGTCGCCGGCGTCAAGTCCATGTGCTGATGATGAGAGGGGGTCGTTTTAGAAAAACCGCGCGTGTAGAGCGTCGCGCGTGTACATGAGAAGGCGTGTGAGGCTCGTCGAGGCTATTAATAAGCTTTTCGTCGTTCGCGCCCCAGAAGAAAACGTCGACGTGAACATCCAGTCTCCCCGCGTGTTTCGTCATCGACCGATCGAACCGAAATCGTGACAGTTGGCATGTCGCGCGTCGGATGATTGAAATATGTTTTCTCGTATGGGTATTCAGTCTTTATGTTTTTGTCATCGGCAGAGTCGTCCGCGGTTATCCATTTGCCACAGCGTGTGACTGCCCGCACTGGTTTTCGGGTGGCCTTCTCGGGTTCCGCGAGGGCGCGCCTCCCCTCGGCACTCCGCACCGCACGTTCGCGTCGCACACACACCAAGCAACGATGGCCGCCACCGTTTCCGCCCTTCGCGTCGTCGCCCCCGTGGCGCGCGTCGCCGCCCGCAAGGCCACCGCCGCGCGCACCGCGCTCGTCGTCAAGGTGCGTGAAACGCGGATCGCGATCGCGCGGCGTTTCCTCGACCGCAGGCGAGACGACGCGCGCGCACGCGCTTCGATCGCGCCCGGACGTCGCGTGCGGCACCTCCGCTCGAGTCGCGCGCGCGCGCGCGCCGCTCGTGACAGCCCCACGCCTCCGCGACGAACGACCGCGGCTGACGTGAGCCCCCCCCCCTCACGCGCCGCCCGATTCTCGTCTCTCGCCGTCTCTCGACGCGCGCTTCTTTCGTCGTCGTCTCGCGACGTCTCGTCGTCAGCCCGCGCGCGCGTCCGTGCGCACCTTCGCCTCCGAGGGCGACGTGGGCGACCGCCTGACGGACGCGCTCAAGATCGCCGAGGAGTGCGTGGACGAGTGCGCGGCGATGTGGGACGAGGTCGAGGAGCTCTCGCAGGCGGCTTCGGACAAGAAGCCCGCGCCCGAGGAGCTCGAGCCCGCGCCCATCTCGCAGGCGGACGTGGATTTCATCAAGGCCACGCAGGCGGCGCTCGAGGACGCCAAGAAGGGCGCCGGCGAGGTGGACATGGACACGCTCCGCGCGCTCGAGACCGCCTCGGCGTCCGCGAAGAAGGTGACCGTCTCCTCCGAGCGCCTCAAGGCGCTCGAGAACGCGCTCGAGGCTGCGCTCGCCTCCGCCAAGGAGTGCACCGGCGAGGACTGCGCCGTGGAGTGGGAAGCCGTCGAGGAGATCTCCGCCGCCAAGTCCCGCGCCGAGAATACCGACTGAGAATACGTTTCCTTTTCCTTTCGGGAACGCTTTCGCTGTGCTTTCGGAGCTGTGCTTCGTGACGCGCTCGCGCGGCGAAGCGCGAAGCGCGGCGAAGCGCGAAGCGCGACGAGAGCAGCGGCGCGCGCGACGCTCGAGCTTAAAAAAAGCTTGCCATAATCATACGAAAGTACATACTATGAACGCCTTTGAAAACGCTCTCGCTACTCGTACGTGACGTCCACCGTCGCGCGCGGCGTGTGTTGCCGTACCCGCACGTTCGCCAGCGCGAGCAGCTTCCCGGCGGCGGCGTACGTCGGGTCGGGACGCACGCCGCCGCGCGTGGGCGTGGCGACGGCGTCGCCGACGGAACAGTCGCCGATTTCGCCTCCGCCGCGGATCGCGTCGTCGTCCCCGGGGACCTCCTCCCCGGGGACGGCTCCCGGGCCGGCTCCTCTCGCCCTTTCCCGTCGGCCCCCGTCGCCGTCCCCGTCCCCGGTCCCGGCGATGTCCTTCCCCTCGAAGTACACCACCTCCCTTATGCCGCTCTGAATGACCAGCTTCGCGCACTCGTTGCACGGGTACATGGTGACGTACAGCGACGCGCCGTCCAGGCTCTGCGCGTTTTTGTTCATGATGGCGTTCATCTCGGCGTGGCACACGTACGCGTACTTCGTGTCCATCGGGTCGCCGTTTCTGGATTTCTTCGCCCAGGGGAGCTCAGTGTCGCCGCACCCGCGCGGGAAGCCGTTGTACCCGACGCCGCAGATGATCTTCCCCGGGCCGACGATCACCGCGCCGACTTGTTTGTTGGGATCTTTGCTGCGTTGCGCGGAGAGGAACGCCACGGACATGAAGTAGTCGTCCCACGAGAGGTAGGTGGAGCGGCCGCTCGCCAGGAACGGGTCCGGCTTACGCGCGGGCGTGTGCAGGGACATCTTGCGTTCGGCGATGGCGCCGTTCGTGACGTCCCGAAATCCCGGCGCGTCGTCCCCGCACCGGGGGCAGAGCACGCAAGAAGACGAGTCGCGGACGTCGTCGTCGCGCGCGTTTGGCGTTTTCCCGACGTCGATCGGAGAACGATCGGGCGAGCCGATGGACGTGCGCGTGCGCGTCGCGTGTTTCGGCTTCGTGGGGGTCACGAGGCCGTCCGCGATCGCAGCGCTCGAGCGGTGCGACCGGTCGGAAGACGCGTCGGGCCGCGAGACGGAGCCGCGTCTGCGCTCCAGGAGGGCCTTGGCGACGTCCTGCAGCTTCGCGCCCGCCAGGGCGGACGCGGCGGCCACCAGAAACACGTTCGCGCGGTCGGACATCGGGACGGCTCCGATACGGGCCGAGCCCCGTCGGGAACAGACGGCCGTGGACACGCGGTGCTCCACAGGACACCGCGCCGACGACCGACCACGGACCCCGACACGCGGAGACGCGCCGCGCACCCGCGAGTGCGGACGAAAGGCGCGCGCGCGCTGTTTCAAATCGATCCTCTTTGTGACAACGCCAACAAAAAGCGTTCAGAGTCGGCTGGTGCGGCGGGCTTCGAAAATTGAGATACACGCGCATTCATAGACTATGATATGCATCGCGCTATTCATCGTCTCACGAACCTGCCGACGTCGTCTACCGTCTTCTCCACGACGCGCGTCTTTTGTGTCCACAAGTGCGGGTGCAGATCCCACCCGTCGCGGTTCAGCGCGCGCACCGTCGCGTCGAAGCTCTTCGCATACTCCCGCGGCAACTTTTTGCTCCTCGCGAGCGGCGTCCCCGTCGGCCACGCGCACTTGCGAAGCACGTGGTCCTCGCCCTCGAATTTACCGATTCGCCCAAAAAGAGACCTTTCCGAGACTGGCTTTCGATGTCGACCAATCGGAAACCGTCGCGCCTATTACTATCTCCGCGCTTCCCTCATGCTCCGCAGCCTCGCCGCGTAGGCGTACGGGTCCACGCGGGGCGACCCGAGCGTCGACGCGTCGTTCCTCGCGGTCGACCCGATCGATCGGTCGCGATCGATCGGTGAAGCAGGCGTCCCGTCGTCGCGACGATCGCCATCGTCGCCTCGCGCGTCGCCGCCCATCGCTCGCAACACCGCAAACAATTTTTCGCGCGCCGCGACGCGCGCCGCTGCCGCCTCCGCCAGCGCCTTCGCGCGCGCCTCCTCCGCGCCGGTCTTCGCGGCGAGCACGGTGTCGTGCAGCACGCGCGACTCGCGCTCGAACAAAAGGGACCTCTTCTGCTCACACACCAAAGCCGTCCGCGCGTTCGCCAAAGCGGCGCTCAAGTGTTTCCCATTCGCCCGCGCGTCCGTCTCTGCTTCCCGCGCGGCGCGCGCGACCAGTCGCGCGTCGTCAATCTTCTTCGCCGCCGCCTCGATCGTCGCGCGCGCGCGGTCCTCCGCCTCGCGACGCGCGTTTTCGAGCTCGGCTTCGAGCTCGGACACGCGCGCTTTCGCCGCCTCGAGCGCCGCCGACAGATCGCGCGCCTCCTCCTTGAGCCGCGCCGGGATGGCCAACGCCGGGTTCTCCTCGATGAGCGCAGACGCGGTTTTCTTCTGCGTCTGTATCAGCCTCGAAGCCACGCGCGCGCCGCGGTACGCCTCGAGCCTGCGTTTGGTGTCCCGAAGCTCCTCCTGGAGCGACGCGACGGTCATCGCCGCCTCGGCGACCGCCGCCGCGCGCGCGTCGGGGTCGGCGACGACGACCGCCCCGGGGTGTGTCACCGTCGGGGCGTCGCGCGACCGCGTCGCGTCCGCCGCGTCGTCGAACGCGAGGGCGAATTCGGAGTCGTCGTCCGGGGCTGAGCTCGCGAAGCTGCTCGCGGAGGGCGACCGCGCGTGGAGGACCAAGGTGGACATCGCGAGATGCCACCGCCGCCCCGCGCGGAGGACTCTGATGGCTCGGCAGGCGCGATGGCGATGCGTTGAATTCTCCGACACGATTTATGCACCTCCAACCTTTATGTCGGGGATTTCATTTCCGCAGCGGACGAATCCGGGGATCGACGCTCGAGGCGGCGCGGCTCACGATGCTTCAAGCGCATGTTACATACGTCGGAACCTCGACGGCGAGTGCTATGTTTTCCTTCTCCGGACGCCGCCCGCGCTCCCGCCCGCCGCCGCGGCGGCGCGCGCGGTCCCGGGGTCCCGCCCGAGGGTCACGGGCTCGGCGCTCAGCCCGAGCGCGGCGCACAGCCTCTGCATGTCCTCGGGCATGTCCGTGGCGAGACGAAGCACGCGGCCGTCCGACGGGTGCGTCGTCTCCAGGTGCCACGCGTGCAGCGCCGTGCGCCCGGCGAAAAATGTTTCGGCGAGCGCGTCCTCCGTCTGCGATGCGTTCTCTTCGCTCGCTCCGGATCTCGGCCGCGACAGGACCAGCCGCCGCGCGGCGGCTTCGCGCGCAGCGAGACCGGTCTGATTATCGTCCTCGAGACCGCGCGCGCGTGTGTCGTCTTCGGTCGGATCGGCTCCGTCCGCGGCGGCGGCGGTCGCGCGCTCAGTCTCGCCGCGTTTTTTTGTCGCGCGCGCGACGGCGTCGCGCCGCGCGGCCCGCCGCTTCTCCCGCCCCGCCTCGACGGACGCGAGCACGGTCTCCGCGCGCACGCCGTACAGCTCGTCCCCCACGATCGGGAACCCCGCGTGCGCCAAGTGCAGCCGGACCTGGTGCGTGCGCCCGGTCAGAGGCCGCGCCAGCACCAGCGCGGCGCCCACCACGCGTCGCCGACGCGTTTCGCGTCGCGCGACAAAGCTCGTCGTCGTCTGCGTCTCAGCATCCATCGGCTCGCCCGCGCGTGCGCTCAGCGCCTGGTACTCGGTGGTGGCGGGCTTGCCGTCCGGGGTCACCGCGCGGACGCACCGCCCGCCGTCGTCGCCGCCGCCCGCGCGCGTCCCCGGCGCGGCGTCGCCGATCGCGCCGGTCACCACACCCGCCGCGCGCGAGCGCATCCGAGACGACGCGGAGGCGGACGACGCGCCGTCGCCTTCGCGCGCGCGCGCGTCCGGCTCGTTCCCCTCTCCTCCGCCCGCGCCCTCGCCCTCCTCCTCCAGCACCGCGCACACCGCAAGGTACGTCTTACGCGCGCGGCGCTGCTCGAACTCCGCCTGCAGCGCGGCCGCGCTCTTCTTGTCCTTCGCCAGCAGCAGAACTCCGGACGTGCCCCGGTCCAGCCGGTGCGTCGCGATGGGCTCGGGCGCGCTCGGCGGGGCCCCGCCGCCGCCCCCGAACGCCCCGGGGTTCCGGCGGAGCGCCTCCAGGTTCAGGTGGTGCACGGCGCGGCTCACGACAGAGTTCCCGCGCAAGCGGTGCGCGGGGTACGTCATCACGCCCGCGGGCTTCGCGACCGCCAGGACGTGCGCGTCCTCGAAGACCACGTCCAGCGGCGCCGGGTCGGGCTGCAGCGGCACGTCGCGCGTCTCGTGGCGCACCATCCGAGTCACCGTCGCCAGGTCGACGCCGAGCGCGCGCGCCACGGAAGCGGCGGTCGCCGCGGGCGTGTCGCGAGGTGTGTGGTCGCGTGAAGAGCTTTGGTTCGAATCGCGACGCGTCATCATCGCGCTCGTGTTCGTTTTGTTCGTGTCGGTGGCGAACCTCGAGTCGTCCAGCAGATCGTCGAACGCCGCGTCGTCGGCGTCCGGGTCCAAATCCCCCGACACGCCGTACTCGGCGAGCGAAAACGTCGCGCCGCCGCCGACGGAGACGCGCGCGTCGCCGTCGAACGGCGCGTTGTGCCGACGCGAGCTCGCCACCGCCTCGTCGTGCTCCGCGTCGCTCCACCCGAACCGGCGACTGAGCACGGCCCACCGGAACGAGCCTTTCGGGTGCCGGCGCGCGGCGAACGCCTTGACGACGTCGCCGTCGCCGGCGCGCCAGCCCTCCGGGTCGACGAGGTCGGGGCAACACAAAGCGAGGTGCCGCGCCCGCGTGCTCTTCGCGCGGATCTCCTGCGCGCACATCGGACACAGCGGCGCGGAGAGCTCGAGCGCCATGCACGCGGCCGCCATGGTGTCCGCAGCGGCGGCGGGGATGTCCACCGCGCGGTCCCCCGAGGAAATCCGAGGGGAGTTGCGCGTCTCGCGGCGGTCGTCGTATTTCCTCCTCCGCGCGTCTCGGTCGAGACCGCCGCGCGTGCCGCCTCGTAGCCCCGGAGGGCGGCGCTCGTCGTGGTACGTCACGGAGACGCGCTCGGTGTCGCGCCCGCCGCGCGCATCGCGCCGACCGCGCCCGCGCGAACCGCCGCCGCGGCCGCGGAACCCGCCCCGGCCGCCCCGCGCGCCGCCCCGGCCACCGCCGCCGCTTTCGCCCTCGGATCGCGCGACGGCTTTCAGCGCCCGCGGGGGCGCCACTGGCCGCGTCGCGGCGCACCACATGACGCCGGCGAGAAGACGCGAGGTGCGCGGCCGAGCTTCGCGTCGCCGGTCTCCGTCGCGGAAGACGCGCGAGGAGAAGTACCTGGTACGCTTGCGGAGGGCCCGCGGACCCCTCGCGACGATTCGCGTGACCTACGTAACGAAAAGGCACGACTGCACGTCGAAGAAATTCGTGACCTGGTGCCTTTTTTTCGGCCCCGCCGCGGGTCTCGCGCGATTCCCACCCGCGCCGCGCGTCGTTCACCGCTCGAACCGCGAGAAGCGCCACCTCGGCGTCGTGATATCGAGCGCCACCGTGGCTCGCCGCGAGTAGACCCCACGAAGCACGCGCGAGGATGATAACAAAGAGTCTACGACAGGTTTTGGTTTTTCCATTTAATACCCGAAAAACTCACGCCTTGGCGGCTTCGGCGGGCGCGGCGTCGCCAATCTCCTTGGTGTACGGCGTCATGTACTTGCCGCCGATCAGGGGCTTGCCCCTGGACTTCTCCCAAAGGTGCACGACCGCGAACACGACGAACGAGAACACGGGCGACGCGAGCGAGTCCACGCCGGTGTAGTCCTTGAACCTGGACTGCTTGCACGTGGACTTGTCCCACTTCAGGTCGTCCGTCACGTCGAAGAACCCGGGGTAAAGGTCCGACTGCGGCACGCCGTAGTCCAGGAACTCGTCCTTCTCGTACGGCAGCAGCAGGAAGCCATCCTTGGGGAGCGAGAACTCGAGAATGAGCCGCATGAGCGTGCCGCCGATGATGGAGGCGAGCCCGGCGGTGGGCGAGGGGTCCTTCACGTAGAAGCAGGCGAACAGAGGCACGATGCACCCCGCCAGGACGACGTCGAAGGCGACAATGAGCAGGTATCCCGTGGCGCCGGCGGGGTGCTCGCTCTGGTAGGGTTCGTTCCGGTCAACACGCGGGCGTTTGCGCACCGGGCACGCGATATCCGCCTGCGACGCCGGCGTGGACGGAGACATGCGCGGCGCGCGCGGTTTCGCGTACGGCGACCGAGACTCCGTATGAACACGCGGGGGTGTGCGCTGCGCACCTCTGGCACCCGCGTTTGCATCAGGATCGCGTTTCACGCGCGCTCGCGGGGGTGTGCGCTGCGCACCTCCGGCACCCGCAATTGCATCAGGCTCGCGTTTCACGCGCGCGCGCGCGCCCCCCGGCGGCGGGGCGTGCGGAGGCGCGCCTTCCGTCGTCTCCTGGGACCCAGACAAGTCGAAGACGTCGCCGCGCCGCTCCGCGGCGCGAAATCGCTCCGCCGCCGCTTCCTCCGCCGAGCGCTCGACGATTTCCGCGATGTCGTCACCGGCGTCGGTCTCGACGGCGCCGTGCTCTCGCGCCTCGAGTCGGTCCGCCTCGCGCGCCGCCTCCCGCAGCCGGGCGCACGGCGTCTTGGTCGCGCGCATCAGACGTTCGACGTTCGCCGCGGCGTCCGCGAACGTCGCGTGTTCCTTCGCGTCCAGACCGACGCGATTCAAGAACCACGTGCGCGCCGCTTGGTCCCACCAGAACCCGCACGGCTTTAAGACGGTATCTTTGACGTCGTATGCGCCCTTTCCGACGCACGCGAGAACGGGCTCCCACGGCTCTTTGGCGTTGTCGTACTTCCGTCGCGCGTGCGACACGAACAGGACGCGATCGACGTCGTACGCATAGCACTCGGGATCTAACCGCGCGACAGGACCAAAAGAAAAGTCGATGCCGCTCGGCCCGAGCCTGTGCGCCTCGATATCGAGGTCGGGGTCGACCAAGTCGCGGAGCCTCCGCGTCGCCAGCGCGAGGTCTTGGGAGGGGAATCCGTAGCCTTCCGTGCGCACGGCGGAGACCAGACGCCACGCCGTTTCGATGGAAAAAGATTCGCTGGAGCATTCGCGCACCCAACATGGCGACCACACCACCGTATCATTTTCCTTGTACCTAAACCCCATATCTCCCAGCGCTTTGCGGAGGGGCTTATCCTCGTAATTGAAGAAGGGACCCTGCGGACGAGCGGAGGCGGGCGTCGTGTCAGACATCTTCGAGACAACCGGGAAAGAGGTGACATCGGGAAAGAATTGTTTACCTAGGCGCACGCACCGAGACTCGCATCACGACGTTTCGTGTGCCGTCACGTTTCACGACATCGTCGATACGGAGGCGAATTATCATTTTCGGGTGATGCGCGCGCGTGCGCGACGGACCCGCGCGACGAGTGGAATGGCGCTGTCGCACGTCGAGACGTCCAACCGTCGAACCAAAAGAGTTGTGTGATGTCTCGGAAAAATGAACGTGTACTGGTAAACACGTGCACCAGAGAAACCGAGAACGCGATCCTCCCCGCGCGCCTCACTCCGTCCAGCGCGGAACTCGTTCCGCGTCCCGAACCCCCATGGCGTCCGCGCACGCGCCCGTCGCGGTCGACGGCTCCCTTCTCGAGGGCGGCGGGCAGATCGTGCGCGTCGCCGCCGCGCTGAGCGCGGCGACCGGCCGGGAGGTGCGCGTCGAGAACGTCCGCGCCGGGCGCCCGAAGCCCGGCCTGGCCACACAGCACCTCGCCGGCCTGCGCCTGGTCCGCGACGCCTGCGGCGGGACCCTGCGCGCGCTCGACGGCGGCGACGTCGACGTCGGCGCGACGGC
>MDSV01234473.1_pt1 | contig 20810 bp, 14 predicted proteins | sample 810851 | NCBI WGS metagenome assembly MDSV01 (sample SAMN05326640, study PRJNA326480) | marine metagenome | isolation source: seawater | place: Atlantic Ocean: North East | collected 2012 | reverse complement strand
TAAAAGCGACCATTATGTGCAGAAAACTAAAAGCAATTCCATCGAAAAACTTGAAACTTCCATTAATTGATATATACACAAAAAAAACAACTGCTAAAATATTGAGCCCAGCAGTAATATAACCATATACTAACCTAACTTCAGTTTTATTCCAAAATCTTTTTAGTAGAAAAAAGGTAATAACCCAAAAAATCATTTCATATAAATACTGGGGATTTAAATATTCTAAATAGATCATGATTTAAATTACTTGATATTTTTATTAAAAATTATTTTGTTTATTTAAACTTCCTAATTTTAAAATTTTACCTAATCATAATCGTTCTGTTATTTTCTGATTTATAAATTAGCCAAGATGTACAGTCCTTATGAAAAATTTTCAAAAACAAAGTTTTTTAAGTTTGTCATATATAATGATGAACTGCCAAAAAATCAAAATAAGCCATTTCTATCTCTTGATACATCCAAGCAACATAAAATTGTAATTTTAAAAATGTTTATTTACGTCGGACTAATTATATTTTATTTATCATCTTTTATTACAATAAGAATAAAAAATTAAGAATTAGAGATGGAACAGCACTTGATTAGAATACAATAAAGAGGGCTAAAAAATTGCTAACCCCTTACTACTTAATTAACAAAATAAACCGCAGAAGACAGAATTACAAGTTCCGTAGATCATGTAATAGGCGAAAATACTTATTATAACCACAGAAATGATACTGTATATTATCCAATTTTTCATATTACTAATATACGAAAAAGAACAGATTTATATATTCTTAAATAATCATCAATTTAACTTTCTACATTAAACTGATTTTGAATACTTACAACTTCACTTTTAGAAATAACGTTTTATAAGAGTTTGGATAAAATTGATTCAGTCCCTAAAAAGTACTAAAACATGCAAGACAAATAATGGTTTCTTTATATAAAAGTTTGTAACCATTATGATTGAAATTTAGACTCTTCCTTGATTTCCCATTCCATCATAGTCTATATTATCATCAAGATCTATTTTCTTTTCTGATTTTATGGTTTTTTTTGGTTTAGTAGCTAAATCCCAAATAAGAAAAATTATATAAATTAAAAATAAAACAAACCCTATTCCAAAAATAAAATAGCTCATTGTTTTCTAATTTGATTAATGGCTACACTAAATAACAATATGGTTCCGGGCCAATGAGCAGAATATATAGCTTCATCGGTCATTCCCATTAACCCAAGCCCAATAGAATAAAGCATACAAATAAATGCAATAATTACTGCGTACCATTTTAATACAAAGTTTTTCATTGTATAAATTTAAACCATTAATTTATGAAAATATTGAAATAGTTAATAATTTAAAGTAAATGTACTTTACAATATTTTTCAATATCGATTGGTTTATTTTGCAAGTTTTATGACTTAATTTAAAGAATATTTACCAGAATACTTAGTGTAAGATTGGAAACCTTGACTGTTTAAATATTTTGATGCTAGATCTGAAGATTCTTTATTTTCAAATGTCAAACAAATTAAATACCAACCAGGATTTAAATTTTCATAATTATTAGAATGTAGTAGAAATGTTTTAAAAGGTATTGCTTTTTTTGCCTCTTTTGCATTTTTACAATTATCAAATCCTGATATTATTAAAAGCCATTTATTATTTATTGGATCATTTTTTTTAAGTTTTCCAATAACATCTTTAGAAAAAGGAGAAATAATTTGAGCTGGTTTATTCATGTAAAACACATCGTCATAAGTTTTACCAATTACATTAATACTTATGTTATAATTATTTTTTCCTGAATTAAACATATAAGTATGGTTACCTCCACTACCCTCATAATTTATCTTTCCATTTGTTATGAAAACCTCAGGCTTTTCTCGTAAAGACTGGTTGCTCTTCCACCAAGCGGATCTATAGTTGTTATTTTTCTTGTCAACCCAAACAAAATAGTCTTCATTATGAAATAGATATAAATATTTATCAAAATCCTGTATACCTGTCCAAATAATTGATCTAAGTATATTATTACTTATGCTTGTGTCTAGTAATACTGAATTAATTTTACTTTCATATATATCTTTATCTACTGTTAGGGTTTTTGAAAAGGTTTTCGAATGATCATAATATCCGCCATTATCCCCTTCATTTTCATTTTCTATCCATCCATCAATATTAGTTTTTAAAACTATATTATTTCCACTATCAATTAATTCTGTAAAACACACTGAATCCAATAATTTAAATTGTTTGTCTAATTGTTTTTTAATAGAATGACCTTTATCTGTAAAATGCGATTTTGAAAAATTGTTTTCAACAACTTCATGAATTACTTCTATAGTACCACTTGCATTGAAATTTTCATCAATTCCAATTTCTCCAACTCCTCGGATAACTAGACTTTTAATAGAGTCCTCAATTTTACTAACAAATTGGTATGTATCTTCATTGGGATCTGTAGTAAATTCAATTAATCGAACCATTTCAATTATATTATTCTTTCTATAGTTTTTATTATACTCTGCTAAATAAGTTGTTTGATATCCACTTCCACTACCATAAAAAGCTGAACCGATGAGCTCTTTGTTTTTATTAAAAAACCATGTTTCTTCATTATATGACTCAAAATAGGAATTAGTAGAATTAATTACATACTTCACATTTTTAAAAGGATATTGATTTAGAAGAAAGAAACTATTTAAGTTTTCGATTTCCCCGTTATTATTGACAAAGGTTTTCCATTTTAAATGACCAGGATTTGTTAAATTCATATGATCCTTTAACCATTTATTAATATTTAGCAATAAATTTCTATCAATTTTAGAAGAATCAGTTTCTTTTTTTATAGATAAAACATTTTGATGATCTTCTATTTTAAGATTTGAATCTGTATTATTTAAGGAGGTTTCACACGACAGAAACAATATTAATGGTACAAATATTAATTTCTTCATTAAATAAGCTTAAATAATTAGACTAAGAAAAAAACTATTCGGAACTTATATCAAAACTTATAATCCAATTAGACCATTTTAAGGAAATGGTTTTATCATTGATTTCATAAACTAACTTTTCAGTACTTTTGGAATTTAAAATTGGCCTCACGTCTACTCTTAGTTGGTCTTTATCCACACTGTAATTATAACTACCCCACTGTTTAAAATCTTTGTTAAATATGAGAGTACATTTTTCCTTATTTGGAATAACAAAAAAAGAATATTTTCCAGCTGGTAATTTATTATTTTGAATACTAATATCCTTACCAAACTCCATGGTAGTGGCTTCATTAGCACCTGCTCTCCATATTTTATCATAAGGGACTAATTCTCCCCATATTTTTCTACTTTTTACAGACGGAGCACAGTAATTTATATTTACTTCTACACCTTTTATTTCTCCAATAGTGGTTTCTTTTGGACTAACCCTTTTCTTTTGAGAGAAAGAAAAACCAATTGAAAATGCAAAAACCATCAATAATCCTAAATTTTTTTTCATATATTAAAATTTTAAGTTAAATGTAATAAGAAAATCAAATTCAAATTAAAAATTAGAATTTAATTTAATTATTTAAAGGGTGCAGACTTTAAAAAAAATACTAGCTTAGAATCAAAATTTAAAATGTTAACAGAATAAATAATTTAAAAAAAATTTGACTTAAAAAATGAATAAAAATGTAAGCTTCCTGATTTTACTTATTTATTTTTGTTCCTTTATAAACACCGAATTTATTTTAAGTGAAGAAAGTTTAGGAGCGAATATCAATTCCAATCAATGGCTTACTTATAAAAAGCCAAAAACGAACAAAAAACTATTTGCATCGATAAAAAGTATCCAAATTGTAGAAGAATTAATAAAAAATAATTTTCCATATGAGGTTAGATCAGATAGTATTGAAATTAGAACTAAAACGGGTAAAAAATATGTTGGGACAGTAGTTGACTCTGATAGAGATGGTTATTTTATAAAAATTCTTAATGAAAGAGTAATATTTATTAATAAGATTGAGATAGAGATTATCCATAAGATTGAAGATTTTGATAAAGATAATTTAGCAAAAGAAACAGACTTAAATTTTCAAAACCAACAAAGTTTCTATACAGAAAGTACCACAAATGAAAGCAAAAAAAAACAAATTAATTTAGAACCAATTATTTCAGCAATTGGTGGTGTATGGTTAATTATATCAATTTTCTTTACATAACTATATCATGGTCTATTGCCCTCCACTCTAGAGTCTCCAAGTGGAAGAATTTTTAAATCTGATAAATTGGTTGATGAATATTCACTTTGAATTCCCAAAAAATATATATCCGCTATAAACTTTGCACCTATTTCATTATAGTGCACATCATCAGCTAAATAAGACTCATCAAAATTAGTATTCATATCTAGGGCAATTACTTTTGAGGAACTAGTAGTTAAGCTACTAGCAAATAAAACAATTTGTGAATTAAATTCGTTAATATTTGTAGTTAAGTTCATTGTCATAGTAGCATCATTGGCCGGTGCAATTTGTTCAATAAAAATGGTGATAGCTGGATTATGAGCTTGTAGTTTATTCACTAATAAATTTATATTTGATATGGGTTCAGAAGGTGGGTTTCCACCGTCTAAAAGATCATTTCCACCAATACTTAGGAGAACAATGTTAGGTGTTTGGATATTTTGTAATACTTCATCAATAGCATTTAAAACATCTTCAGATTCATAACCTCCTGATCCTTCATGATCAACATCAAAATTTTGACCATCATAATCTTCATAGTTACCATTATCAACTTGAGTTCCTATAAAATCAAAATTATAATTATTATCTACTAGGTTTTTCCATAATTCATATCGGTAACTTTCATAATAGTCATTAGTTTCGTCATTTTGATTTCTATCCTTATTACAAGAAGAATTAAAGATTATAAGAAATAATATTAAAAGGTAAAATTTAGACAATTTATAAATCATTAACTGATTTTTAATATAAAGATTATTTTAAAAAGATGCTAATAAATTTTTGTTCAATACTAAATACTCGATATTAATTAATTGTAATCTACATCTATTATTTTTGAAAAATGAATAGAATAATTCTTCTATTAATTATCCTCTTTAATATTAAGGGCTATTCTCAAAGGGAAATTGTTGCTACGAAAATAGTTCAATCTATTGATCTTGATGGTATTTTATATGAGACGGAGTGGCAAAATGCCCAATGGTCGTCAGGCTTTACTCAAATGAGACCTTTTCCGGGGGAAAAACCATCTCAAAAAACACAAGTAGCTGTTCTTTACGATAAAGAAGCCGTTTATTTTGGAATAAAGTGCTTTGATCATCCAGACTCCATTTCAAAAGTACTTTCGATAAGAGACGATTTTAATCCAAACCTAGATGTTTTTGCTATTTTTATTGATACTTATCAGGACCAACAAAACGGATTTATGTTTGCTTTTACTAGTAGAGGGGTACAACTAGATTCAAAAATTTTCAACGCTGAATTTAATGACCTATTTAACTTAGTTTGGAGAAGTAAAATAAAAATTAATGAAAATGGGTGGTATGCAGAAGTGAAAATACCTTTTTCAGCACTGAGATTTCCTAAGTCAACTATTCAAAATTGGAATATTAATTTTGGCAGACAAATTAGTAGGTTTCGTGAAGAAGTAACTTGGAGTCCTGTTAATCCAGATTTAGAAAATTATCTTCTTGAAAGCGGTCAATTAACAGGTTTAAAAGACATTACTCCTCCCCTTCGATTAGCCTTAATCCCCTTTCTATCAAGCTATAATAGTTTTTCAAAAGAATCGTTTCCAGTTTCAACTTTTACTGGTGGAATGGATGTTAAATACGGTATTAATGAGGCATTAACATTGGACGTTACCCTGCTTCCAGATTTTGGTCAGGTAGTATTTGATCAGCAAGTATTGAATATTAGTCCTTTTGAAATAAGATTTAATGAAAACCGTCAATTTTTTACTGAAGGAACTGAACTTTTTAATAAATCAGGCTTATTTTATAGTAGGAGAATTGGCGTACAGTCTCCATCAAAAGTTTATGAAAGTCAATTAAATGACAATGAAGAATTAAATGAAATTCCAACTTCTGTTCCCTTAATTAATGCAAGTAAAATTTCAGGACGATTAAATAATGGTTTAGGGATTGGTATTTTTAATGGAATCACGGCAGAGCAAAAAGGGATCACAATTAATAATTTAGACAGTACAGAAAGAGAAATAATAATAAGCCCTTTAAGTAATTATAATGTAATTGTTTTAGATCAAAACCTAAAAAATAACGGATTTTTAACTTTTACTAATACTAATGTTTGGAGAGGTAGAGATTTCTACAATGCTAATGTAAGCGGATTAAATACCAAACTAAACAGTAAAAACAATGATTTCTTTATTGAAGCTCAAGGTGTGTTATCTAATATAATTAATATAAATAGTAATTCCTTAGGACATACATGGGGAATTAAAACTGGGAAACAAAGAGGTAACTTAACCTATGGCATTGAATATTATGAAGAATCTGATACCTATGACCCTAATGACTTAGGATTTTTAAGAGCTAATAACAGCAGAGTTGGGGAATTATATATTGGATACAGGAATTTTAATCCTAAAATTGAAAAGTTAAATAAATATTTTACCAGTATATCTCTATCAAATGAATGGCTATATGCTCCCCAACTTTTAGGAGGGAATTTCTGGAATGCTCGAGCTACTGTAATTACCAATTCTTTTAATGCTTTTGGGATAAGACTCAATGGGACTTTAAATGAATCTAACGATTATTTTGAACCTCGAGGAAATATTATAGGCGAAGAAAAGTTTATTCGTCCAATATGGACTAGTACAAGGGCTTGGTTTTCTTCCAACTACCAAAAAAGAGTAGCTGCTGATCTTGGAATTGGATATGTTTTTGTAGAAAGAGATAATTGGTGGGAATGGAACTATGATTTTGAAGCAAGGTTTAGAATAACTAACCAATTATTTTTAATCCATTATTGGGAACAGCGATTTCAAAACAATAGTGAAGGATATGCTTTATCTTTTGGGACCCCTGAAACGGCTTATGAAGGAATTATTTTCGGAAATAGAAATCGTATTAATACTACTCAAACATTAGGATTAGATTATACTTTAACCAACAGAATAGGAATTACTTTTAGACTAAGAAATTATAATGCAATTATAAAGTACAATAGTTTTTCAGAACTACTAAATAATGGCAGGTTGAATACTTTAAATAACTATTCTGGCAATGATGTTAGTGGTAACTCTGTTTATGATATCAATTATAATGCATTCACAATAGATATGCTTTTTAGATGGGTATTTTTTCCTGGAAGTGAAATTAATATAGTATGGAAAAATTCTATTTTTTCCGAAAATAATAAAATAACTCAGAAATACTGGAAAACATTATTTTCTTCACTCGAAGACGGTCCAATGAATACATTCTCATTTAAAATCATTTATTGGCTAGATGCTCAATATTTAAAAAATAGAAAATAAGTTTCACAAAACCTCTCCTATTTATTTTTTTTAATGAAACATTATTACTTTTATATTAAAATTAATTAAAATGAAAAAACCAACCTTACTTTTCTCTGCTTTATTACTTTTTTTTAATCTTTTTAGTCAGCAACAAATTATTAAAAATTTATTCTTTGATGGTCAAAATCGAAATTATATTGTATATATTCCTTCATCTTATGATGGAACCACTCAAGTTCCTTTAGTGTTTAATTTTCATGGTGGTGGTGGAACATCAAGTGACTTTTTAAATTATGAAAATGATATGCGTCCAATTGCAGATACAGCTAATTTTATAGCTGTTTATCCTCAAGCTGCAGTAGACCCAACCGATGGAAGCAATTCTTGGTTGCACAAAACTCCAACGACTCATAACGATGTAAATTTTATAGAAGCAATTATTGACACCCTAAGTTATGATTATAATATTGATAATGATAGAGTTTATGCTTGCGGTTATTCTGAGGGAGGTATTTTCTCTTACGAGTTAGGATGTAGATTGAATAATAGAATTGCTGGATTTGCATCAGTTTCTGGTAGCATGCTGGTAGATGCATTTCGAGTTAGTTATTATAATTTAGGCAACTGCTCTCCTATTCATCCTACTGCAGTATTATTAATTCCTGGTACTTCCGACTTTAGTCCCCATTCCTCTTACTCCGGACTTCAGCCCTACTATATGTCTGTAAATGAAATAACAACTTACTGGGCAAATCATAACAATACAAATACAAATCCAACTGTTACTTCAGTCCCTAATACCAACACATCTGACGGAAGTACTGTGGAGATGAGAATTTGGGAAAATGGTGATAATTGTGTAGCTGTCCAAGAACTAAAAGTAATTAATGGCGGGCACGATTGGCCAGGAAGCTCAGGAAATATGGATATTAATGCGTCTCAGGAAATATGGAAATTTCTGTCTAAATATGATGTAAACGGTCTTATAAATTGTGGTTCTACAAACCTTTTCAATTCTTACACCAATAAATTTGAAATATTTCCAAATCCATTTACTGATTTATTAACAATAAAGTTTAATACAAAAAAAGAATTGAACTTTGAAATATTTTCTTCATTTGGTAGAATAGTAATGACTGGAAATGTAAATAATAACGATGTAATTGATCTTTCTGTACTTGAACCTCAAGTTTACATTTTAAAAATTGATGGCAATTCTCATAAATTAATAAAGAAATAAAAAAAGCAGGTCCATCGACCTGCTTTTGAGTTAGAAAGAAGTGATTAGAATTGATGTACAAAAGGCACCAATAGTCTAATCAACTCCTTAGAATTTTTTTTAATAGACATTTGACACCTCCTTTCTAAATTTAATAAAACATAACTGTTGTCACAGCATTAATAATTCAATATGAATATATACAAGAATTCTATTTTGGTCAAGTCTTGTTCAAGAAATATTTCAAAAGAAATTAAAAAATGTACTTTTGCAAAGTTCATTTTATCTAAAACATGGGTGTAGTAATTCCTTTGATTCTTATTATTTTAACAAGTGTTGTAATTTGGAAATCCTCAGACGGTTTTGATAAAGCGTCTACTTATTTAGGAAGAAATCTTTCAGATGGTGTTAAAGGAGCTACAATTAATGCTATTTCAAGTTCCATGCCTGAACTATTAACTACCATCTTTTTTTTAATTTTTTTAAAAGATGCGGAAGGTTTTTCTGGAGGTATTGGAACTGTTGCGGGTAGTGCCGTATTTAATGCGATGATAATACCTGCTTTATCAATTATGGTAGTTTATTTTTATGGGATTTCAAAATCTGTAATTGTATCAAAAAAAGTAATTTATAGAGATAGTATTGCACTATTAATTGCTCAAGCTGCCTTAATTGCAATTATTTATTTTCAAATGCTTAACTGGATAGGTGGTTTAATTTTGGTTCTTATTTATTTACTATATGTTACATACATGATTTCAAATATGAAATCAAATAATATAGAAAATCTTTATGAAGCAGTTCCTCCTACTCAAAGTAAAAATAGGTTACTATTGTTTTTAAAACTTGATTTTTATGGAGCTGTAATTGGAGATAAAAAAATCAATTCAAAAAATGCCATTTTATTACTTTTAACTTCTTTATTTTTTATTGGGGGTTCCTGCTTATTATTGGTAAAAGCATGTGAATTAATAGGCGAAGAAAATTATTCTTTTTGGGGATTTAATAATTTAAAAGGTCTTAATATACCTATTTCTGTGATAGCGGTTATTATTGCTGCGGCGGCTACGAGTGTGCCAGATACCATTTTGTCAGTAAAAGATGCTAAAAAAGGGAACTACAACGACGCTATTTCTAATGCTTTAGGAAGTAATATTTTTGATATTTGTTTCGCATTAGGACTTCCAATATTACTATACTCTATTTTTTTCAGTCCAATTATTATGGATCCATCTATACTAGATTTTAGCTTAAATATTTTAATAATACTTTTCGTTTTAACCATATTTACTTTTGTAATATTTATTTGGGGAGATGGTTTGGGTATTAAAGCGGCTATTTTATTAATTAGTATGTACATATTCTTTATACTGTTTCTATTATTCAATTACGTTTAATTTCCAAGTTTTTAAAAAAAGAACCGTTATTTAAGAAAATTACGTCTTTCAAGTTAAAGAATCAATATCTCTAAATCTTTACAAAAAACTTGATTTCACTTTTAAAATAAAATGTTTTTTATCACGAGATAATTCACTATTTTTAACTGATATAAGATATATTCAATCTACACGAATTGATAATTATGACAAAAAAAATACTTCTATTTTTTCTTTCTACAATAGTTTGGTCAATAAATGCACAAATTAAAATTCCTCAAAATACTCTAGAGAAAAAAAGAATTTCTAATTGGATTGTAGCTAGAACACCAGAAATTGCTGAAGAAAATCAATTTGAAATTATAAAAAATATAAACGCCTATTATCAAGATCAGGATGCTAATAATATTAAAGTTCTTAAACTCTCCAAATTAAATGATGTATCAATTGCATTGTACCAATTATTTGATACTTTAAGTTTTAAGAGTAATTTTTTAATCTCTTCTATTATAAATTCTGAAACTGATCAAAGTTGTGATTTCGTTTTTAATTCTCATGATTTAGAAAGTTCTATTTACATAAATGGTGAAAAAATAATATCTGACTTATCTCCCAATAAAATTTTTATTAGCGAGCTAAAAAAAGGTAAAAATAATATTTCAATTTTCTGCAAATCTTCTGGCAGAAATAGTTCTGTTTTTAATTTGCAAGCATATAGTAAAAAGTTTGGGAAAATTAAGTTAATTGGATATGACCAAACTAAAAATAAATTACCCTACTCTTTTACTCAAATCGTTGATGAAAATGGAATTAAAATTAATACTAGGTTAAATGAAGACGGAGAGCTTAATTATAATCTAAAACCGGGAAAATATAAGTTTAGAATTGCGAATACTAAAAACCATATTTGGTCTAATGAGATTTTAATTGAAGAAAATGAAACAAAAACAATAAAGCTTTATTTAAAGAATAAAGCAAAAATAAGTGGTCAAATATTTAAAATTGATAATAAAACTCCAAATTTAGGTTTACAATTATCATTGATTAATTCTTCTACCAATGAAATTTTCGAATCTACTAATACTGACCTTGATGGGAAATTCACTTTTTACCCTCCTGACGGAAATTATTATTTGAGATTTAGTGTAAATAGCGAATATATTTTTCATGAAACTCAAGGAAAAAAAACCTTGTTTAAAATTGACTCGAAATCATTTGCTTACGAAAATTTAAGTTATAGTTTACCTGACCAAAATGAAGGATCATGGACTAAAATCTCAATGTTTGACGGTATGTATAGTAATGGTGCGATGGCGTCCTTAATTACTAAAGATAAAAAGCTATTTATAGGAACATATAATGGATTATCAATTTACAATGGAATAAATGTCAAAAGTTATAATTACAAAGATGGATTACCAAATGGTTTCATTACAGATCTTCATGAAGATGTAAATGGAAACATCTGGATTTCGTTTGGTAAGAAAGGATTGGTGAAATGGAAAGAAGGAAAAGTCTTAGAACATTATACTACTGAAAGCGGTCTTCCTTCAAATTTTGTCAATGCTTTAGCAGAAGATAATAAAGGAAATTTAGTTATTGGAACCGGAAGTGGACTTTCCATTTTTAATGGAACTGATTTTAAAAACTACAATTTCACACACGGAATTGGCAATGGATTTATTACCGCATTAGAAGTAGTAGGAAATAATATTTGGATTGGCTGTTCATCGCGTTTTCAGAATAGTTTTCAAAGTTCCGTGGGCGGTGGATTATCTCTATTTAACGGCAAAAGATTCAAATCATTTGATTTAGGAGATTTTGATCTGGACTACTCCGTTTCATTAATTAAAAGTATTAAGAGCGATAAAAAAGGAAATGTTTGGATAGGTACCGAGGGTGGACTTCTAATGTTTAATGGTACCCATTTTGAATTAATTAGAAAGGAAAATGGTTTAAGTGACAACACCATTAACTCTGTTTTTATTGACGATGATGTTGTATTAGTAGGAACAGATTTTGGATTGAATCTTTATAAAAAAAATGAAAATAGAGCTATTGCAAGTTCTGAAAAAAGTAAAATATCTAATGAAAAAATACAGTCAATTAAAAAAACTCAAGACGGTATTTATATTTTATGTTCTGGATCTGGAGTTTATTTATATGATCCATCCTCATTTGATAAAATATCCAAAGAAGATGGTATACCACCAGCCAATTTTTGGTACAACGGAGTACAGGATTTAAAAATTGATAAAAATGGAGTTTTGTGGGCAGGTTCAGGTGGTTATGGCCTATATAAAATAATTAATAATAAAGTGGTTAAGAATTACAATACTACAAATAGTAGAATAGCATCAAATTTTATAATGAAAATAAAAATAGCTGATGATGGATCCATGTGGTTTGCACATTCACGTGGAGGAGTTTCAAAATTTTCTAATAATAGATTTGAGAATATGAATAAGAAACTTCACATTTCTAGTGGAACTTATATTAGCGACATTGCCTTTTCTGAAGACGGTACAATATGGATGGCATCTAATAAAGGTTTAGGGAGATATAAAAATGATTCTCTAATTTTTTTCGATGAATACGACGGACTTATAAAACCATTTGAAGCAGCAGACGTAAATATTGGAAATAATGGAGAAATTATTTATAGTACCTACGGATCAGGTATGTCTATATATGATGGAAAAAAATTTACTAATTATTCGGAAGAAAATGGACTTAAAGATAACAGAATTTGGGATTTAGACATAGATTCCAAAAACAATTATTGGTTGGCTTTAGATGGAAAATGTGTACAGAAATTTGATGGGGAAAAATTTATTCACTACGATTTAGATGATGGTATAACTGCAGGAGAAACGAATAGCGCTTATGTTGACGAGCTAGATAATGTATGGATAGGAACATTTGGAGGAGGGGTTTGTAATTTTGATGGCAAATATTGGAATAGTATTGATTCAAGAGACGGTTTATTAGAAAATACAATTATGTCAATTTGTGGAACTAATGGAAGTAAATATTGGTTTGGTAGTCAAAATGGTATTACTTGTTATATTCCTAAACATCAAACTCCAAACGTTTTTATAGAAGAAATTGAAACAGCAAAGGGATCCTATAAATCATTAACAGATTTAAGTAATAATGAAAATTTACTACAAAATTCTCGTGTAACCTTTTATCTTAATTCCAATAGTTTTAATACTAAGGAAGAAAAGCAGAAATTTTTGGTCTCTATCATAAGAAAAGGTGAAAAAGATACCAAAATAATTAAGTCTAATAAATTTGACTTTTTTCCTAAAAAGTCAGGTAAATATCAATTAGTGTTCCAATCAATTGATAGAGATATGAACTACTCTAAACCTAAAACAATTGATTTTAAAATTATTAGTCCATGGTATTTAAATGCTTCAACTGCAATTCCATTCTGGGGTTTCTTAGTTTTATTGGTTTCTTTTTCAGGATATTCTAGTAACAAATATTTTAGTCAAAGAAAATATACTGCGAAAGTAAAAGAAGAGTCTAGAATTAGATTAGAAGAAAAAAATAAAGAAATTATAGACTCGATTAATTATGCAAAGAGAATCCAAGATGCCATGATGACATCTGAAGCTTACAGAAAATCCGTTATTCCCAAAAGTTTTATATTTTTTAAACCTAAAGACGTCGTTTCAGGTGATTTTTACTGGGTTTATAAAGATCAAGAAGAGAATATTTTCTTTACCGTAGCAGATTGCACAGGTCATGGTGTTCCAGGAGCTTTTATGAGTATGATAGGAACTTCCCTACTGAACGAAATTATTGTCGAAAAAGGAATTAAAGACACGAATAAGATTTTAGATGAAATGAGATCGCAAATCATTAAATCTTTGAATCAGGATGATTATGATGACCAAAAAGATGGAATGGATATATCTTTATGTAAATTGAATATCAAGAAAAAAACATTAGAGTTTTCTGGTGCACATAATCCACTAATTGTTGTTTCTAATAATGAGATAAAAAATATAAAAGGAGATTCTCAAGCCGTAGGTTTAGAGACTATGAACCAAATACCTTTTACTAAAAATACTGTTAAATTAAAAAAAGATGATATGATTTATATTTATTCTGATGGTTATCAAGATCAATTTGGAGGCCAAAATGGTAAAAAATATATGGCTGCGAAATTCAAAAAACTACTTTTTAAAATAAGTAAAGAAGATGAAAAAAGGCAAAATAAACTACTAGAAATTGAATTAGCTAACTGGATGAAAAATGAAGAGCAAATTGATGATATTTGTATAATGGGTGTTAGATTTTAAAAAAAAACTATGACTAAAAAAATTTTATTTGTATACTGTTTAATACATTTTACAGTAATTATTTGTGGGCAGACTAAAATACCAACAAACTCAACTGAAAAAAATATTGTAAGTAATTGGACAATTGCCAATATTCAAGATTTTGATGAGAAAAATATTAATAATGTTGTAGAGAACACGGCCAGCTATTTCAATCAAAATCAAAAAAATGTAAAAAATATTAACTTATCAGATTTTAATGAAGTAAGTGTCTCTCTGTACCAACTTTTTAATGATATCACATTTAAAAGTACATTCATAGCTAGTTCTATTATTGAAGCAAACAAAGAACAAAATTACGGTCTAAGTTTTAGAAGTTCAGATATCAATGCAAGTATATATATAAATGGAAATAAGGTAAAATCATTTGATTCTGGAATAGTACAGGATATTGAAATATTTTTAAATAAAGGAAGTAATAAGGTATTGATAATTGGAAAAGGGTTCGGTCAATATCTCTCCACTTTCAGGATGAAGATTTATAATGAAACATATGGACAGATAAATCTAAAAGTTGTTGACGATGAAAACAATTTAATAAAATTCAATAACAGAACATTTATAAAAAGTGAAGAAACTTTTTCTGAATTTTCAACTGATAAAAATGGAGAAAAACTATTATGGGTAAAATCTGGAAACTATCGTATTTGGTCAGCATTTGATAACAAATATGGATGGACAGATATTTTTAATGTTTCTGAAGGGGAAAAGAAAGAAGTTAAACTGGTTATTACAAAAAAACCTATCATTAATGGTGAAATATTAACTCTTGATAATAAAACACCAAATTCTGGTATCATAGTAGACCTTGTAAACAAAAAAACTGGAAAATCTTTTTGGAAAACTAAAACTTCTTCAACTGGAAAGTTCGCATTTTATGTACCATATGGAAAATGGAATGTTAGAATATTTCAAGATAATAAATATTCATATTTTAAGAAAAATGGTGAAATTTATGATATTGTAATTAATGAAAATTCCAAAGATGATATTAATTTAACTTTAAATGCTATAAATAGTATTAAAGGTTCTTGGGGGAAAATATCCATGTTTGATGGGATGTTAAGTAACTCTACCCATAAATCAATAATTTCTAGTGAAGACCTTTTATATTTAGGAACATTTAATGGACTTTCTGTCTTCGATGGGCTAAAAGTTGTAAGTTATAATTATGACCAAGGTCTTCCAAATGGATTTATTAATGAAATATTTGAAGATTCTGATAATAATATTTGGATTGGATATGGTACAAAGGGTTTAGTTAAGTGGAGGAATGGAAATGTCATTAAACATTACACCACCGAAAACGGACTTCCCTCAAACAGAGTAAATGCATTAGATCAAGATAAGGATGGAAACATTGTTATTGGAACTGGTAACGGACTCTCAATTTTTGATGGAGAAAGCTTTAAAAACTTTGATTTTACACATGGACTAGGAAACGGTTTTATCACTGAAATTAAAGTTATCGGGAAAAATATCTGGATAGGAAGTGGTACTCAACCAAATGCAGGTAATCTGGTAACGATTGGGGGAGGGTTAACAGTTTATAACGGTACTATTTTCAAATCATATGATTTATCTTCTATTTCAGATTTTGACCCTTGGGTTGCTTCTATAAATAAAATAGAAAGTGATAATAAAGGAAATATTTGGATAGGGACTATGGGAGGACTTTTAAAATATAATGAATCAAGATTTGAAATTATTGGTGAAAACAAAGGACTTCCTTCAAATAAAGTAAGGGATATTCTTATTGATGATAATGGGCTATGGGTTGGTACAGATGGTGGGTTGGTCAATATAATTGATAATCATATTAAAAATATAGTTTCTTTGAAAAAAAATCCTGGTGGAGTTACCTCCATAAGTAAATCAAAAGATGGTATTTATTTTATTGGCACTGGAGAAGGAGTGCATATGTATGATCCTAACTCATTTAGAACAATTTCATCTACCGAGGGAATGGCTGCTACTACTAATTGGTCTAGAGGTACCTTAGACATTGATATTGATAAAGAAGGATTTCTGTGGGCTGCAACAGGAAGTAGTGGATTGTTTAAATTAAAAAACGAAAATATTGTTAAACAATTTACTGCACAAAATAGTGGGTTGCCCAATAACTATATTAACCAAATTGAATTTTCTAATGATGGCTCCATATGGATAGTTCAATATTTATATGTTTCAAGGTATTACAAAGGGGAAATAAAAGTTATGAATGAAGAATTAAATATTCCATCTAATTTAATTATCGGAGATGTAGCATTTGACAGTGAAGGTACTATGTGGTTTGCTACAAACAGAGGGCTTGGACGCTTTAAAAATGAAGATTTTAAACTTTTTAATGAAGCAGATGGCCTAGTAAGGCCAGTTGGAAATTGCGATGTAAATGTTGGAAAAAATGATGAAATAATTTACAGTACTTATGGTAGCGGTTTTTCAATTTTTGATGGAGAAACATTCATTAATTACAATGAAACAAATGGACTAGCAGACAATAGAATATGGGATATGGCAATAGATTCTAAAAACAACTATTGGTTGGCTTTGGACGGCGCAGGGGTTCAGAAATTTGATGGTGAAAAATTTGAAAACTTTCAAATTAAAGACGGAGTAACAGCCGGAGAAACTTTTAGTGCTTATGTAGACGATTTTGATATGGTCTGGATAGGAACGTTTGGAGGAGGAACTTGTTATTATGATGGAAATATGTGGAATAGCGTAGATACAAGAGATGGTCTTTTAGACGACCTTGTACAATCTATTTGTGGAATAGACGGTGAAAAATATTGGTTTGGAAGTGCAAACGGAATTACTGCTTATGAGCCAAAACATCAGGCTCCTGAAGTCAATATAGAAAAAATAGAAACTCCTAATCAATCATTTATTTCAATCGAGGAATTGAAAGAAAATAATGAAAAAATTCTACAAGAAACTCGTATAAAATTTATTTTAAACTCAAATAGTTTTAATACAAAAGTTGATAAACAAAAATATATAGTCAATATAATACGAAAGGGTGAAAAAGAAACTAGACTCATTAAAACCAACGAGTTTGAATTTTTTCCAGAAAATATTGGGAAATATCAACTAGAATTTCAATCAATAGATAGAGATATGAATTATTCAAAAATAAAAAAGATTGAAATAAAAGTAGTTGGTCCATGGTATAAAAATTTAGCTACAGCCATACCTTTTTGGGGATTCCTAATTCTTTTAATTTCTTTATCTGGATATTCATCTAATAAATATTTAAGTCAAAGAAAATATACTGCAAAATTAAAAGAAGAAGCTCAAATAAAAGATAGAGAGGCTAGAGAAAGATTGGAAGAAAAAAATAAAGAAATTGTCGATTCTATTAATTATGCTAAAAGAATTCAAGATGCTATGATGACTTCTGAGGGATATAGAAAATCTGTTATCCCTAAAAGTTTTACTTTTTTTAAACCTAAAGATGTAGTCTCTGGTGACTTTTACTGGGTTTATAAGGACCAAGAAGAAAATATTTTCTTTACGGTAGCTGATTGTACAGGTCACGGAGTTCCTGGTGCATTTATGAGTATGATTGGCACGTCACTTCTAAACGAAATAATTGTAGAAAAGGGAATTAAAGATACCAATAACGTTTTAGATGAAATGAGATCGCAAATCATCAAATCTTTAAATCAGGATGATTATGATGACCAAAAAGATGGGATGGATATTTCTTTATGCAAATTAAACCTTAAGAAAAAAACATTGGAGTTTTCAGGTGCCCATAATCCATTATTGGTGGTCAGTAACAATGAAGTAAAGACATATAAGGGAGATTCTCAAGCTGTGGGATTAGAAACTGTAAATATTAAGCCATTTAAAAAACATTCCGTAAAACTTCAGAAAAATGATATGATTTATATCTATTCAGATGGCTATCAAGATCAGTTTGGAGGTCAAAATGGCAAAAAATATATGGCTGCGAAATTCAAAAAATTACTTCTTAAAATAAGTAAAGAAGATGAAAAAAGACAAAATAAACTACTAGAAATTGAATTAGCTAATTGGATGAAGAATGAAGAGCAAATTGACGACATTTGCATTATGGGAGTCAGAGTTTAAATTATACATTCTGAATCTATTTTTAATTCTTTCACAAAAGCTAGTTCATAAAATGAGCTGTTTTCTTAAAAAATTTAAGATAATTAAAACTATATTTGAACAAAATTATTTTAATGGGTAAATCTCAAGAAACTTTTAGTAAAAAAGAAAAAGAAAAAAAACGCTTAAAAAGAAAGCAAGAAAAACTTGCTAAAAGAGAGGAAAGAAGATCTAGTCCTAAAAAAAGTTTTGAAGACTTGATAGCTTATGTTGATGAGAATGGAAATCTTTCAGATACCCCACCAGATTTAACTAAAAAAAATAAGATAAAAGCAGAAGATATTCAGCTTGGAGTTCCAGCAAGAGAACGTGATGAAAGTGATCCTATAAAAAAGGGGAAATTAGAATTTTACAATAACGATAAGGGTTATGGTTTTATAAAAGAAGATATTACAAATGACAAATATTTTGTACATGTAAGTAGTTTAAACGGCGAGATTATAGAAGGAGATAAAATATCTTTTGAGTTAGAAATGGGACCTAAAGGGATGAATGCAGTTCGAGTAAATAAAATCTAAATTCTTTTAAATTATCATTCATTTATTATTTTTTTTTCGACTGTACCGTTGTCATATAAATAAAGAACAATCCCGTGGTAACTGCCTTTCACTTCTTGTCCTAACAGGTTCAACCGTTTTATCAAAATCTTTTTATCCTTAGAGTTCAGTTCTATATCTGAATTTGCAGGAATTGATAGATACTTTGTGAAAAACTCCCATATTTCATTTTGAGTATTAATATCATCTACAGACCAAGAATGTCCATCCATATGCTTGTATAACCATATTTCATTATTATTATTAGCTAATGAATTGTACTTATAAGAAATGGTATATTTATTATTATTATTTAGGTTGGGTAAGGTATCTATTATTAAGTTATTTAAGGAATTGATATTAACCCAATAATTTATAACAGAATCTATAGAAAGATAAGGACCCCAGAATTGGTCGTTGGCATTACCTTGAAAAAGAGTAACGTTGTCATTTATACCATGAATTTCAAAAAGCGGAGTTGGACTACCATTACAGTGATTATTATTTAATCCGTTGGGAAATATAGTTCCAGCAACAGGTGCATATGCTTTAAAGATTCCAGATGATTCACAAGCAATTAAATAGCAAAGCTCTGCACCATTAGACATCCCTGTTAAAAAAGTGTTTTCCGAAGATAAATTTCGTGTGGATTGTAATTCCTGAGCTAAAGAATTTAAAAAATCAACATCATCAATATTACTACCCGAAGTGAATAAATAACCAACATTCCAAAAATTGTTTCCCCAGCTATCTGAAGTTCCTTCTGGATAACAAACTGCAAATCGATTTTGAAGAGCTAAATAATTAAATCCAGAATAATTCATGATGTTTTGGGCACTTGAAGAATAGCCATGAGCAACAAAAACCAATGGAGCATCGTCGTTTAGCCCACTTGGTTCATAGTATATATAATTTCTTGCTATACCATTATGAGTATAAGTTAGATACTGTTGACTTAAAAAAAATAAAGGAATAAATTGAAATAATGTGAGAATTTGTTTCATCATTAAATCTAAATAAAAATTTATATTTATTTTCAATAATTATACTTGAAAATATAAGTTTTTAACTTAATAAATATGAAAGCAGCTGGAGTCAAAGCTATAAAAGAAGAACTAAACTCTCGTTCAAGAGAAGAATTAGCTGAAATTTGTTTAAAACTTTCCAAATTTAAAAAAGAAAATAAAGAACTTCTTACCTACTTATTATTTGAGTCTGAAAATGAAAATATTTATATAAAAACAATTCAAGATGAAATAGAAATAGAATTTAAAGAAATTAATAGAAAAAGTTACTATTTCATTAAAAAAAGCATTCGAAAAATCTTAAGAAATACTAAAAAAAATATCAGGTATTCGAAAAAGAAGCAAACTGAAGTAGAATTATTGCTGTTTTTTTGTAAAAAACTCAAAGAATTTGAGCCATCAATTTCAAAGAGTATTCCACTAACTAGAATTTTTGAAAGAGAAATATTAAAAATTAAAAAAATAATTCTTTCACTTCACCCAGATCTTCAATACGATTATGAATCAGAATTAGAACTTATAAATGAAATATAATATTAATTTTTGATAATAGAAACTTCTTAATATTTTCCCAAAAGTGACTTTTAATAACTAAATTCCTTAGAAAGTTGTTTTACTTTAAATTATGGGTTCATTAGAGCCTATAAAAATAAACTATGTAAATCCAT
>MDSV01165069.1_pt1 | contig 20820 bp, 17 predicted proteins | sample 810851 | NCBI WGS metagenome assembly MDSV01 (sample SAMN05326640, study PRJNA326480) | marine metagenome | isolation source: seawater | place: Atlantic Ocean: North East | collected 2012 | reverse complement strand
CTGCTACGACTACAACACCAGCTGCTACGACTACAACACCAGCTGCTACGACTACAACACCAGCTGCTACGACTACGACTTCGTCTACCACAACTAGTTCAACAACAACTACAACTAGTTCTTCAAGTACGTCTGGCTAAGTAACTAAATTTTCTAAAAAAACAGTGGATTTAATCCACTGTTTTTACTTTTTCAAGATATAACTTACTCTTAAAGGGGTTTATGTTTTGTTTAGATTTAATTACTCCATGATCCTCATTAATCCAGTAGTAGTTTGAACCACTCCAAAATATCTTTGGAACATCAAACTTTTCTTCAACCAAATCAATCTTTATTTTTTTTGAATTGGTTTTAAGTTTTATAAAATCTGATTTCAAAACTTTATAACTGAAATATATGTCAAGGCTTCCTGAATCAGGATTATCAAAAATAATATTTGTCCTTATAGATGCCCCATCAACAAATAGCTTATTAGTAAAATCATTATTAAAAATAATATTAAAGTTGTTTTTTGTACCATAAGATCTAATAAGCTTCCCATTAAAAGTTAAATATGTATGTCCACTTTTGTCAATCCACTCTAAAACTCCATTATTATCATTTACATTCTTAAGAGTTTGATATTTTTTACCTTTAGAAGTGTAGATCATGTAATCAAATTCATTATCTTCGAGTATTTCTGGAAGTGATTGCTTATTTTTTAAGCTGAAAATCTCTGGAACTTGTTTGATTGACTCTAAATTTATAGTTGTACAAGAAGAAAGAATAAATAAAGAAATTAAATATTTGTAAATTTTAATCATCACGCCACCAGTCAATTATTTCTTGTTTAGACGACATCCTTAATCTCATAGAATCAATCAATGCATTGTCATTCATGAGTTTTTGGCCGCCATCCCTAGTCATGGTTCGTAAGGCAAAATTAGTTGTTCCCCTTGTTTTTTTTCTTGAAAATAGATCATTTGGTATTTTAAAATAAAATCCTTTATCAAAACTGCCTTCACCAAATACTGCGGCTGAGATATTTGTTCTAGTAAAAAAGAAGCCTATTTGAAGTCCCGAGGAGGTCTTTCTTGATAAATCAAGAGTGTAGCCTGAATCTCCTGCTAAATAATTTCCAAAACTCAATTTACTTAAGATATTCAAATTAGGTTCATAATAAGCTAGGTTTATATGATCAGTGGTTACAGTGTATTCTTTGCCGGTTTCGGGCTCAGTTAAAAAACGTAGGTCACCCTCATAAGATCTTCTTTTTACTCTGTATGCTTCATAACCAATACTAAGATTTGAATCAAATGGTTTGTATACAATTTCACCACCAAACCCCCCAAACATTGTTTCAAAATATCCTCCACTAATTTTTGCATAAATATTTTTTTTTGGTGACCAAAAGTATTCTAATTTTAATGAAGTAATAAAAGCATCAGATCCTCTGAGATAGTCAACTATTTCAGTTCTCACATGAGGTAAAACTGAGTTTGGTATAGAAGCCTTATCATCAAAATTGTCTCTAAATGAATAGCCTAAAACATTTGTAAGTACTAAATTTCTTGAGAACTGGATCTCAGAATTCAAATTAATTCCAATACCACTATACAAAAACTTTTCTGGCGAACCTACATGACTTCTGATGTCGGGATTAAAACTAAAGAAAAATAAAGGAAATTTAATCGAAGGTTTAAAATTATGCTGTTCGTATTCGTATGGATCTGGCAAAGATACTATGGTATTTTTCTTTATTAATTCTATGGGTAATGAGCTATATGATGATATGTCATTTGATTTGTATTTTAATGAATTTACCAATACACCAGCATCAAGATGCATAACATTAATATAATTAAAGTTGTAATCATTTAATTTTGCTACCTTATTGGCTATCTCAGCTGCCCTTTTTGATGAAATAGTTGGATCTCTTAAATCCGGCGACGAAATACTTAATTTGAGCTCTTTCTCATTATTAAAATGTGCGGTTTGTAAATATAAATTATTTCTATTCATATTCTCTAAAATATCTAAGTAAAATTCGCCTGACTTATTTTCGTTATAATTTGTATTTACGATGTCTGGTTTAAATTTGTCTTTTTTAAATGAACTTGTTTTAAAAGTAATACCTATAGAGAAGCTTAAATTCCAAGTATTTCCTTTTATATATGAAAAATCTAGATTTCCAATTTTTTGAATTGGAACACTAATACCATAATTTATATCTGAATCTTTAGCTCTTAAAGATTCCGTAAAATTTGATGGTCCCTCTCCACAGCACGCAAAATCCAGATAATCATATGGATCAACTTCAATTTTTATTTTTGCTCCTTTTGACTTTGGTATAAATAATTCAATACCTCCAAAATAGGCAACATCGCCTCTAAACCACTTATCAAAGGAAGGTTTTCCTCCTGCACCAAAATCTGAGGATGTTACTGGCCTATAATTAAAACCTTCTGACAAGATAGATAGCGGATTTGACAGCCCATCTCCAAATGGTACAAATTTACCCCATCCTATTCCAAATGTAGCCTTTAAAAAATCAAAATTATATGTAGAAACCAAATATTCCCTTGAAAGTCTTCCTGTTCCTGCAAAATCGTCAAGACCTAAGGCTACTTTAGGAAAAATTTTATTCTTTGGTTCATAGGCAAACTTAACATTAAAACCTTTATCTAAAAAAAGTCCTAATGCTGAGCCCCAATAGTTATCGTCTGGTCTATGATAAAAATAGCTAGCTTCCAGCCAGTTAAATGGAGTAGCAGTAATAGATCCTAATTTCCATATCTCATTTTTATTGGAAGTAAAATATAAACTTCCTGCTCCATGAGTCTCAGCAGATGGCAGTTGTATAAGCCCTGTTTGGCCAAATGAATTATATGTTGGATCCCTATCTTTATAGATATAATCTTTGTAATCAGATAATACTGAACCAGAAAAGGTTATATACATTACCAATAAAAATATTTGGCAACTTTGTTTCATATTAAAAATTTAGTCGTTTAAACTTTTTTTAATCATCATTAATTGCATTTAATGATGCAATTGAAAGCGCCAATGAGCTTACTATAGGAGCCCATACACTAGCATAAGAAAGTCCTTTGACAGCTCCAAGCTCCCTTGGGACATATATTACAGAACCAGGATATACATCTAATTGATTCCCAGTTAATGTTTTGAATGATAAACCGTTTGCTTTTATCATTGTGGAATCACCATTTGGTTTAATTAATATGGCATTTTTTTGTTCAGCATACTTCATAAGTCCACCAGAATTATTAATATAATCCATTGGATTGGAGCCGGATTTAAACTCATAAGCACCTGGTGATGAAACAGCCCCAAATACATAAACCAAGTTTTCGTATTTGGAGATTACAATTTTATCTCCATCGCTTAAAAAAGTATTTTTAGAGAGATCTGATTTAATTTTAATTAAATCAAATTCAGCTTGAACTCTTCCAGAGGATTCAGCGTTTTTTATGTCTGCTAAAAGTAAAGGCAGTGTAGACTGAAGACCAGTCGACTGTTGTGCATTTGATGAAGTTCCTGAAGACACAAGAAATCTTATTAACTCATTATAAAATCTATTAAAATTTTCTTCCTCAATTTTCTTAGCTTTTTCAGTATATAAAAATGATCCGTATGGATAAGCATTAGGCAAATAACCTCCAGCTCTTTCAATAATCGACAGTATAGTATCATTACCGCCAATTGAATATCTTCCAGGATTCTTAACTTGACCAATTAGCTCAACTGTTCCAAATGAAGAATTTTTTGCATAGAGCGAATCATTATTTCTTATAACGAATTTGCTAAGCTGGTCTTCTGAAACATTAATTACGGAGTAAGAACCGTCCTTAATTCTATTAAGAGACAGGGAATCTCCAAAGAAATCTTTAGAAAGACCGCCTGAATAATTAAGAAGATCTGACAATGTTTCGTTATCTTTTAGTTCAAAAACTGCTTCAATATTGAAAGCTCCGGATGTTCTAACAAGATTCATAACTGGTTTAATATATATTGAATCTCCAGACCTTAGACTTGATCTGTATGATACATTGCCAAAAAGCAACATTTCATAGAGATCTACTTTTTCGATTGTTATTCCATCTCTTTTAATTTCAACTTCTCGAAAGCTTCCTTTTTCAGAGATCCCTCCTGCCATATTTAGTGCATTTAACAAATTGGAGCCGCCCGAAAGAGTATAGATTCCAGGAAAAAAAGCTTGTCCAGTTACAAGCACTTTAATATCACTTACGCTTTTTAATGTAACAAAAATTTCTGATCCGATTACCGCAGATTTAATTTTATTTTTAATTAAATTACTTGCATCGCCTAAGGATAATCCACTCACAAATATCTTGCCAACATTGTCTATAGTGATTGATCCATCTCTATTTAATTCTAAATCTTCAATAATAGTTTTTTGGCTAACAATTTGTACTTCTAATTTATCACCAGTATTTAAAATATAACTATTATCAAAATTTGGTTCGTTGACTGGCATAAATGAAGTTTGCATGCTTCGAAATAACCTCATTCCATATCTTTCAGGCATTTCTTGTGTCTTTTTAAATCTTTCCCAATCTTTTATTATTTCTAAATTGGATATTTGTGATGATGGTTTATTTGGAAACTTGTCACTCTTCTCTTCTTTTGATGTCTTAATCTCTTCCATTACATCTTCTCTTATTTCATCCGGAAGACTATCTAGATATGATTCATCAAAACCCTCCTGAGCGATAAGGCTGGAAACTAAGATTAGTGGAGTAATTAGTAAAAATAATGATGCTATTTTGTAATTCAATTTAAAATCCTCCTCACATGATTAGAGACACGAAGGGTTAACTTCCGTCTTGGCTCAATTATATACGTTTTTTTAGTTTTTGGGTTTCTGCCAAGTCTTTTAGGAGTTTTTATATAGGAGAAAGTTCCAAAGTTTGAGATCTTTAAATCATGCTTATTTGAAGCTTTTTTTATATGCCTTAGGAAGCTTTCAAATAATCCACTAGAATCATTTCTCGATATATTTAGTTCGTTCTTTATATTTGTAATAATGTTTAATTTTTTTAAAGTCATTTCTTATTCAATCCAGGTATTTCAACACTTCCAATTTTAAGAGTTTTGGTAATGAGCGCATCCATTTCACTGTCGATGTCATCATCTGTTAAAGTTTTTTCTGAAGATTGAAATATAAACCTAAAGCCCATCTTAACCTCATTTGATTTTTGGTTATTATAAAAATCAAAGATAAAGACTTCCTTTAAGATTTTTGAACCATGATTAAAAATGATTTCTTGCAATTCATCTATTTTTGAAGACAGTTTTATTAAATATGAAATGTCTCTAGTTGATGATGGGAATTCAGAAACAGGTACGTAGTGTTCAAAAGTATTTATATTAGCTAATTTTTGTTTATAGTTTAATATCTCACTTGGAAATTCATCTAAGTTAATTTCTATATAAACAACATCATTTTTTAATTTAGATTTAGCGAGATTTAAATCTTTTCTAGATATTTCATGAAAATTAAATTCTGAGTCTGGAAATGCATCATTAAATATATCTTTTATATGATTAACATTAATTTTTTTTGAAAAATCCCTATAATTTTTTCCAACTCTTCCACTGGCTATGATGGAAAGTTTTTTCTTAATTTTGATTTTATCCTTTTCACCTTTCACAATACTTTTTGTATATATTTCAGATATTTCAAATAACTTTATAGAGTCTTTTTGTCTATTTTCGTTATAGGCCATATTATTAATCAATGATAAAAGAACATTATTTCTTAAGTATTTTTTATTTGAATCAAGAGGATTGTCAATAACAATTGAATTATGTTTATGATCGATGTCTCCAACTGTTAGATGTTTATTCTTATCATTATGAATTGAATCAACAAATGGTGAGTTAATAACCTCATAGAAGCCATTATCTACTAGAAAGGATTTTACCTTATCTTCAAGATTATCAAAATTTTTATTATTAATATTAATGTTAATTTTTTTACTTGGTATATTGTCATAACCTATTAACCTTGCAACCTCTTCTGCCAAATCATTTTGGGTTCTTACATCAGTTCTATAGGAAGGAACAACTATTGATTTTTCTTTAAGTATAAAACCTAAACTATGTAGATACCTTTCATATTCTTCTTCTAAAATATCAATTCCAATTACTCTATTAATCTTATTTACATCGAATGGAATTCTATTAAGATTTTCTTTGCACGTGTTTGATGAGAAAATTTTGAGATCGTTTATTTGAACATGATCTTGAATAATTTTAATAAATCTTCTTAAAACTCTGTCATGACATGAAATATCAACACCTCTTTCAAATTTATGAGCTGCATCAGAATTAATATCATATTTTACAGACTTTCCCATAATCTGTTCGGGTGAAAAATAAGCACACTCCAATAATATTGAAGTAGTATCTTCGGTGTTCGAACATGCAGTATTTGCTCCTCCTACTACACCGGCAAGATTAATTACTTCATTGTTCATAATGAAAACTTGATTTTTATCTGAAAGTTTTATCTTTTTATACTCACTGCCATCTGGGGTCGTCAAAAGTGTTTTGAAATCCATGTCTTTATTAATCTCTTGCAGGCTAACATTTCCAGTAATTTTATTTTCATCATAGCAATGGGTTGGTTGTCCAGTTTCATACATTAAGAAGTTTGATACATCGGTAAAGAAATTTTTCTTGTCTATTTTTAAATCATCAAAATAGTTCTTTAGGTCACCTTTATAATCTGATACATTTTTATCAACATTAATTTTAAGAAATGTTATTTTTGGACAAAATATATCAGATTTATTATTAAAATCGAATTCAAATTTTTCTATTTCTTCAGCATAAAATTCCTTATCCCATCTTACTTTATAAAAAAACTGGACATCTCTTAGGATTCCCTCAAGAGACAAACAATCTCCTCTATTTGGGGTAATTTCCATATCAAAAATTTCATCATGTATCTCATGTTCGTGCCCAAGTTGAAATAAAACTTTTGAAAATTCATCCACACTAGGATTTTCTTCGAGTCTATCTTGGATATGCTTGAATGCAATCTTCATTTAAATTGAGACAAAAAGTCTAAGTTTGATTTATAAAAATCTCTTATATCATTAACGCCATACATAATCATAGCAATTCTTTCTACGCCAAGACCAAATGCTAATCCACTAAACTTTTTAGAATCTATATTGCAATTATTTAAAACAATTGGATTTACGATCCCACAACCTAATATTTCTAGCCAATTACCTGATTCAGACAAAATATCAACTTCAGCGGACGGTTCTGTAAAAGGAAAATATGAAGGTCTGAATCTAACTTTAATTTCTTTGCCAAAGATTTCGAAGATAATTTTATAAATTAAATCTTTTAATTGAGCAAAATTTACATTTTCATCAATATAAATACCCTCAACTTGATGAAACATTGGTAAATGCGTGGCGTCATCATCTTTTCGATATACCTTGCCTCCAGAACAATATGCAAAAGGTGGAGATTCATTTAACATTGCTCTTACTTGAACTGGAGATGTATGCGTTCTCAAGACATATGATTTATTATCTATATAAAAAGTATCATGCATTTGTCTTGCTGGATGGGTTTCTTTAATATTTAACATATCAAAATTATATTTTTCAGTTTCGATTTCTGGACCTTCAATAGCATTAAATCCTAACTCAGATAATAAATTCAATAAATAATATTTAGTAGTGTTTATAGGATGTATAGCCCCAATCTCATTTTTTATCTCTGGAGCCTTAATGTCTTTAGAATCTGACATTTGATTTTTTTAGTTAATTGCTTTTTCGACAACCTTCTTAAAAGTTGTATTATCTGATGTAGCTAAGTCAGATAATATTTTTCTGTCAAGACTAATGTTATTATTTTTGAGTGCGGTTATAAGTTTAGAATATGTAAGACCCATTTCTCTTGAAGCAGCATTAATTCTGGCAATCCAAAGTGACCTAAACGCTCTTTTCTTATTTTTTCTGTCTCTAAATGCGTATTGTAAAGATTTTATTTGAGATTGTTTTGCAGTTTTATATAGCCTACTTCTAGCACCATAATGGCCCTTAGTAGATTTAAGAACATTTTTATGTTTCTTTTTGGCTGTTACTGATTTAGTTACTCTTGGCATAATTATTTAATAAGCTTTGCTGCCATCTTTAATACTGTGCCAGAAAGCTTGTTTAATCCTCTGTTATGTCTTTTTCTCTTCGAAGACTGCTTTGTTAAAATATGGTTTCTATTAGCACTTCGACTCTTCAGAGAAGAACCTGTTCTCTTGAAACGCTTCGATGCTCCAGAATGTGTTTTAATTTTATATCCCATATCTTTTATATCAATTTTTCTTTTTCAAAGGAGAAAGTAACATCTGCAATTGCCTTCCCTCGAGAGAAGGCTCTTGGTCTACTTGAGCTATATCATTAAGTTCATCCCTAATTTTAGCCAATAATTCTAAACCAAGATTGCTGTTAAGTATCTCTCTTCCTCTGAATCGGACGCTTATTTTAGTCTTATCTCCAGAAAGAATAAAGCTTTTAATCTTTTTTAATTTTATTTCAAAGTCACCAACATCAGTAGAAGGTCTAAACTTAATTTCCTTAATTGAGGTTTTTTTTACTTTTGTTTTAGAAGATGAGCTATTTTTCTTTTTTTCAAAAATATGTTTACCATAATCTAAAAGTTTACATACTACTGGATCAGAATTATTAGAAGATACCTGAACTAAGTCTAATTGGGATAAATTTGCTTCATTCATTGCATCCTGGAAACTTACCATACCTTTTTTAGTGCCATCTTTTAAAATAAGCATAACTTCTTCTGCTTGAATTTTTTCATTTATAGGAGCAGATTTTTTCTTGGAAGTTGCTATAAGAGTGTCCTCAGGAGTAATGGAATTAACAATTAGTTTGTAATTTTATGTTGTAGATTATGAACATATTATGGCGGTATTTTATACTCATTGAAGATATTTCGCAAAAATTATCTATGGTTGAAGAAAATAAAAATCCCAAGAATCTTTATTTTTTGAATATATTCTTCTCTTATTAATCCTATTTTTATGGCCTCTCCAAAATTCAAAGTAATATGGTTCAAATGAGAAGCCGCCCCAATACTTTGGTCTATGATTTAATAATTTTTTATCTTTTAAAACTTTTTTATAATTTTTTTCAATATCTTCATAAGAATTAATTTTTTTAGACTGCATTGAAGATATTGAAAGAGCATTTTTTTCATCAGGCCTTGATTTAAAATGCATATCAGAAAATGCGGATTGTGATTTTTTTATTTTTGCTTTAATCCTTATCTGAGCATCAATACTATCCCAATAAAAAATGGCTGAAATCTGGTCATGTTTTGCAAAATGACTCGCTTTAGGCGATTTATAATTTGAAAAAAAAGTCCATTCATTATTATTAATATACTTTAGGTTCACCATTCTCGATTCAACCTCATTTGTATCTACATCAAAAGAACTTATATTTACCGCATGAATTAGATTTTGATTATTGTCTAAAGCTTCATGATAGATCTCATGAAATTCTTCGTAGGGTTTATCACTGGAAATATTTATAAACTTAATCATTAATTAATACCAAAAATATCTCTTGAAAATATCTTATCTTTAATTTTTTTTATTTTTTTATCAAGCCTATTTGTGATTATTAGATCTGATTTCTTAGCAAATTTATCAAAATTATTTTCAATAATGCAATTATTGATATTGAAATGATTCTTATTTAAATTAGGTTCATAGATTAATACATCTTTATCATGTTTAATTAAATCATAAACAATATCAGTAATGGCTGAATTTCTATAGTTATCAGAATCTTTCTTCATGCCCAGTAAATATATTCCTATTTTTTTTGAATTTGTTTCAAGGACTTTTTTTACGATAAATTTTTTTCTTTGGTGATTGGATTTAACAATTGAACTAAGGAGGCTTTGCGGAATTGATCCATATTGTACATTCAATTGTTTTATATCTTTTGGTAGACAATAACCCCCGAATCCAAACGATGGATTATTATATAAGTTACCTATTCTTGAATCTAATGACATACCTTCAATAATTTTTTTTGTAGATATATTGTTTTCAAGCGCAAAATTGTCTAATTCGTTATAAAACGCAACTTTCATTGAGAGAAAACTGTTTGAGAAGAGCTTAGTAGACTCTGCTTCTGAAGAAGACATTATTAAAATATCTAAATCTTTTTTCTTTGAAGAGTTCTTTAAGATATTTGCAAAATCTTTTCCTTTTACAGAATTTGAGCCAATAATTATTCTTGATGGATAATAATTATCGTATAAGGCCTTTCCTTCCCTTAAAAATTCAGGAGAAAAAATAACCTCATTTGGTTTAATTTTTGTTTGAATCATTTCTGTAAAGCCAATAGGCACAGTAGATTTTATAATTATAGTAGTTTTACTATTTAATTTATTTATATAACTTATAGACTCTTCTATTGCTAAAGTATTGAAAGAACCTCTTTCCTCATCAAAGTCAGTAGGTAAACAAATAACACAGTAATCCGCATCTTTTATGAAGTTTGTGGGGTCAGTGGTAGCTTCAATATAAAAAGTCTTATCAGAGAATACGTCTTTAAGTTCTTTGTCTTTTATTGGACAGATGCGTTTATTAATTTGATCTATTTTTTCTTTGTTTATATCAAATAGTGTTACACAATTTTTTTTAGCTAGTAACGCAGCTTGAGATAAACCCACATATCCTGCACCAATAATTAAGATATTGGGTTTAAGCACTAAGCTCTTCCAAAGCTGTCTTCAAGACGAACTATGTCTGATTCTTCTAATTTTTCTCCATATTGGACTTCAACAATTATCAAATCACAAGTTGTGTTGTTAGATATTCTATGTTTCTCTCCTACAGGAATATGTATATATTCACCAGCATCTAGATCAAATATTTTTTCACCAAGCTGAACAGTTGCAGTGCCTGATGCAACAACCCAATGCTCTGATCTATGATGGTGGTATTGAAGACTTAATTTAGCATTTGGCTTAACAAATAACTGTTTTAATTTATATTCTTCGTGATCAACAATAGTATCATGCCCTCCCCATGGAGCCTCAATTCTTAATACATCATAATTGTTATTAAGATTGTTATACTCATTTATAAAATTTTCAATAATCCATGAACTACTGTTTTTTTTATTTTTACCACCAATGCCAAAAATAAATTCAACATTATCATTAGATTTAAATTTATCTAATTCTGGAATATTTTCTTTTGCTCTGTCGCCGCCATTTGCAAATATAACTTTATCAGAAATATCTAAACATTTAGATATAGCATCAGATGCTGAATTATCATCATCATTAAAGGAGATTACCTCATCAACATATTCTATATTTTTAAGAATCTCATTCCTTTCATCCCATGGCATAAAAGCACAGCCTTTTTTTCTTTTTAACCAGTTATGAGAATTAAGTCCAACGACAAGATATTTTGCTAGCTTCTTACTTTCTTTTAGGTATTCAATGTGGCCAGAATGAATAGGATCAAAACCGCCAGTAACTAAACATAATTTATCTTTTTTCATATTTCATATTATTCTTTATATGTTTGGTTAAAGTCAAAATTTATACCTATTTTATCTCAAAAACTTTTAAAGAAGATCTTCAAAAATATTCAGCATTTTTTGTGCCAAATTTTTTCTGTTATATTTTTTTGAAGACTCAATGCATGCCTCTCTGAAGCTTTCCATTTCTGTATTGTTTTGACTCATTTCAAATATATTAGAGGCTATAAGTTCTGCATTATCACTCTCAGTTACTCTTCCAACTTTATTAGATAAAACTATATCAGCTGATTCTCCAGCTACACAATGCAATAAAGGAATGCCCATAGCCATACATTCGAAAATCTTTGATGGTATAAAAGTACTGAACATTTTAGTTTTTCTTAAATGAATAATCGAAACATCTAAAATTGACCAATATAAATGCACTTGATCTCTTGGCACAGTATCCAAAAAAATAGTATTTTTTAGGTCAAGTTTTTTTGAAAGATTAACTAGAGATTTTTTATTTGCACCATCACCTAAAAAAAGAAACTTTACATTTTTAATATTTCTCTTATCTTGCAAATCTTTTGCAGCATGCAGAATTGTGTCCAACCCATGAGCAAGGCCATGCGTCCCAATATAACCTGCTACAAAACAATCAATCAAACCAAGTGAGTCTAGCAAATTAGTATCTTTTTCTATTGCTTTAAATTTAGTTAAATTCACACCATTTGTTACAACATTGATCTTATCTTTATTTATACCTTGATCTACAAGGGTCTGTTTAAAACCATTTGTAACTACCACAATTGAGTCTGCACGTTTGTAAAGAAATATTTCAAATTTCTCTAGAAAATTTAATAAGATATTATTATTAATTAAATTTACGGCTTTTAATGATTCAGATAAGATATCTCGTATCTCAAAAACCCATGGAGTCCTTTTAAAAAAACTAACAATCCATGCGGATAATGGTGAAAATATTTGTGGCGATGTTCCTATTATTAAATCTACATCCCTTACAAATATTCCGGAAATAATTGATGTTGGAAAAAAGGTCATATATCCAATTATTCTTCTAAATAAACCTTTATTAGGTGATATTAAACTCCATACTCTTATAACTTTTATTCCATCAATTACTTCAGATTGCCATACTTTGTTTTTATATCCTTTGTAGATCTTGCCTTTGGGGTGATTAGGAACAACAGTTATAACAGTAACTTTATGGCCTCCTGAAATCCATTCCTTGCAATGATCATAAGTTCTGCTTGCAGGAGCATGCACTTCTGGTGGGAAATATTGTGAAAAGAATAAAATATGCATTTTTACCAAGATATAGTAACTTTTAATTTTTCATCTATAAATCTGCAATAGATATAGTTGGTTTCTAAAGTCTTACCAAATTCTGGAGAATATGATGTTTTTCCTATGTCAAGATCAGTATTGCTCGAGATTGTTATCTCTTCACTTTTATCTATGAGTTTTAAAATTATTAATTTATCGTTTATCTTTCTTGCATGAACTTCTGGGTGAAGAATTAGCCTTGATATTGCATTTTTAAATTTTCCATCAATTGAATCTTGAATTTTCACAGAATTCTTCTCAATTTTTAAAATTCTTTCATTTGAGTAGCCTCTAAAAGAATCGTTTAATGCTGAAATATTGATTTGATCGTTAGTATTTTCAATGATCACATTTTTGGGATGCGCTCTTCTTGCAACTCTAAAACCACCCCATACCTCTGAAGAATTTTTTCCATCAATCTCAACTGTGGAATGAGAAGCAGAACTCCTTTCAAAATCACGTTTTTTAGAGATTTCATATGTTGAAGTTCCTCCATTTACAATTAGTCTTTTTCCAAATATTGATAACTCAATAGAAAATAGATCAGCATGCCCGTGCCCTGGAATATAATCAGGCCCTATTTGTCCACAGTCAAAAATTAATTTAACATCTTCAGAGTTGTAAATTACATATCCTGATTGCTCAAGATTCCTTATTTTGAAATCATCTTGAGGGAATTTCAAACCTAAATTAGCAGCATATAATTCAATATCATGTAAGCTTGACGCTATCTTGTGAGCAGCATCATTAAAAAAAGCTATTCCTTGATCAGGGTGACTCATTGCACGCGCCCATTTTTGCATTGCCTTAGCAGTATCTATCCATTTTTCTGGAATTGTTTCTTCATATACTTGATATATATTAACGATATCCAATATATCTTCAAAAATAATCTGATGATACATTGGGCTTAGTTCAAAATGTGCCCCATCTTCTAAAATTTGCTCTTGAATCTGTAAATTAAATAGCTTTTCACCTAGACTTTTAAAGTTATTATTTTTATGCTCTTTGAAAAAAAGACCAGCAAACATTAGCGCTTTGGCGTTTGCAATAAGATGGTTGCCATAAATATGATATTCAATATTCTTGCTTAAAAAAAAGGCTTGCTGAAATAAACTTGCTGACTCTACTTCATTCAACTTTTTACTATTTAATGACCATTTGATCCAATTTACAATTCTAAGTGAAATAGTATATGGCTCCCATCCCTCTCCTTTCATATTTTTATTTTCATATATCCATCGCCTGATTAAACTATTAGATAAGCCAATATCATTTGATAAATCTTTTGAATTTATAAAATCAAAATAATGCAAGTTATATAACCATAACTTCGGCATTTTTGAAAAATTCCAATTTATATTTTCTTCAAATGAATGATTTAAATTTAGAAAGGTGAAGGACTTACCATTATTAGTACTATTGTTTTTATAAATAAACTCCTTAAGGGCAAATGAGGAATCTCTTTTGTCTGGAATTTCTATACTTCTATTAATTCCATTAACATTGAAGTGTCTTATTTGAAACAAAATTCTATATAAAATTTGATAGGGTTTCATATATTTAATAGTATTAATATATAAATACATCCTATTAAGCACTTGTCTAATTCTGTCGATTAATTTCATATTTAAAAGTTTATAGTATAATCAGGATCGAAATTATATTCTCTATTATTTAATCTTTTAAAATGAAGCAAGTAATCCAAGACATGAAAGATGGAACTACTGATACCATTGAAATACCTTATCCATCTGTATCAAAGAATCATGTAATTATTAAGTCAAAAATGAGCTTAATCTCTGCTGGTACAGAAAAAATGCTTATTGAATTTGGAAAGTCTTCATATTTAGGTAAAGCAAAACAACAACCTGAAAAAGTAAAAATGGTTTTAGATAAAATTAAAACAGATGGTCTAGGCTCAACGATTGAGGCTGTTCAATCAAAATTAAATCAACCCATCCCACTTGGATACAGCAACGTTGGAGAAATTGTTGAAATTGGAGAAAATGTTAATGATCTTAGTATCGGTGATATTGTAGTATCTAACGGACCGCATGCAGAAATTTTTAAAGTATCCAAAAATCTTTGTGCCAAAGTGCCTGATGGCGTAGACCTGTCATCAGCTGCTTTCGTTGTAATTGGTAGTATTGCTCTTCAAGGAATTAGACTTGCTAAGCCTACTATAGGAGAGTCTTTTGTAGTTATTGGTGCAGGATTAATTGGTTTATTAACCACTCAAATATTAATAGCTAATGGATGTAAAGTTCTCGCTATGGATTATGATAGTTCAAAACTAGAGATTGCAAAAAAATATGGAGCTCAAACACTTTTAATTGATAAAGATAGTGATCCTGTATCAGAAGGTATTGCATTTAGTAACGGTAATGGCGTTGACGGAGTGATCATAACAGCAACAACTCAATCAAATGATCCACTCAAAAATGCTGCACAAATGTCTAGGCAAAGAGGAAGAGTTATTCTTATTGGTGTTGTAGGTCTTAATATAGATAGATCAGATTTTTACGAAAAAGAATTAACATTTCAAGTATCTTGTTCTTACGGTCCTGGAAGATATGACTCAAGTTATGAGAATAAAGGTAATGATTATCCTTTTGGTTTTGTTAGGTGGACAGAGCAAAGAAATTTTGTTGCAATTTTAGATCTTATTAAAAATGAAAAACTTGATCTATCAGATTTAATAACAAAAATTGTTAAGTTCGAGGATGTTAAAGAGGCTTATAAAGAGCTTATCAAAAATAAAGATACCCTTGGACTTCTTTTACAATATAGTTCCAGTCAAATAAAAAAAGAAACAACGATAAATTTTAAAGATTCTTCAAATGTAATCGGAACTGAGCCATGCGTTGCATTTATTGGTGCTGGTAATTACGCCTCAAGAGTTTTAATTCCTAATCTTAAAAAAACAGGTGCTTTTCTCGATACACTTGTTACTCAGGGAAGCATTGATGGAACTATTCAAGCAAAAAAACATGGTTTTTGTAATGCAGAAACTAATATTGAAAATGTTCTAGAAAATAAGGAAATCAACACAGTTGTAATTGCATCTAGGCATGATTCTCACTCAGAACTCGTAACTAAATCAATCTTAGCAAACAAAAATGTATTTGTTGAAAAACCTTTATCAATTAGTAAAAAAGGTCTGGATAAAATAAGAGATGCTGTAAAAAAGATGAATAAAGATGGTAAAAATCCTATTCTGATGGTTGGATATAATAGAAGGTATTCAGCATTTACAAAAAGAATTAATAGTCTAATTAATCCAAACCTTAATCCAGTAAGCTTCATTATGACTATGAATGCTGGATTTATAGATCCTGAACATTGGACTCAAGATCCTCTAATTGGTGGAGGAAGAATTATAGGCGAAGCATGTCATTATATTGACTTGATGAGATTCCTAGCAAAATCGCCTATTAACAAAATTACATTAAATTATATGGAAAGTGATAATAAATCATACAAAAAAGATACAGCTATAATTAATATTTCTTTTAAGAATGGTTCGATTGGGTGCATAAATTACTTTTCTAATGGTTCATCAAAATCTATTAAAGAGAATATTAAAGTATATAGTGATGGAAAAATATTAGACTTACAAAATTTTAAAGATCTCAAAGGTTATGGATTTAATGATTTTAAGAAAATGAACACATTTTTTCAGGATAAGGGTCAAGCAAACTGCATTAATGAATTTGTTACCTCAATACAGACTGGAAAAAGTCCTATACCAATAGATGAAATATTCGAAGTTGCAGAAAAAACATTAGATATCGTAAGTGAATAAACCTAACATTAGTTCTGTCAATAATTTTGATTTATTAAGGCTATTTGCAGCATTGCAGGTTGCAATGACGCATGCAGCGCTATATCTAGAGCATGAATATTTTATTTTTTCTTATCTTTACCTTGTTCCTGGTGTTCCAATTTTCTTTTTTTTGAGTGGTTATTTGATTTACGGATCTTATGAGAGCTCATTTAAAAATCTAAATCCATTAAAAAACTTTTACTTTAAAAGATTTTTAAGATTGTATCCTGCTTTATGGGTGTGTTTGTTACTATCAATATTTTTGGTTTTTATTTCAGGCTACTTTAATACTATTGAAATAAATAAGATTGAAGCATTTGCATGGTTATTTTCTCAATCAACATTTTTTCAATTTTATAATCCTGACTTTTTGAGGGGCTTTGGCCTAGGGGCTTTAAATGGAGCATTGTGGACTGTGTCTGTAGAATTACAATTTTACATGCTATTCCCAATAGTCTACAAAATTATGCAACAAAAGAAGCTTATAATCTTATTAGTAATTATATTCTTTATTATTCTGAATATATTTAATTCAATGCCAAATAACCATGATAGTTTTATGATGAAAATGTTTGGTTACACGTTTTTACCATGGTTTTATATGTTTCTTTGTGGAGCATTTTTTGCAAGATTTAAGGAATATTTAAAGCCCATTTTGCGAATAAATATATTTATACTGTTTATATTGTTTATTGGAACATATGTTTTATCTGATTATTATTTAGGTATAGGCTGGGGTAATTCAATTAATCCAATTAGTTATTTTTTGATGATTGCTATAGTCATTAATTTTGCTTTTCTAATACCAACTCTGTCAAATAGAATTCTTAAAAAGAATGATATATCTTATGGTGTTTATATATTTCATATGCCAATCATCAACTTTATTATTTATAAATATGGGACTGGTGAATTTCAATACATAGTAGCTATTATCTCAACTATAATTATTGGAGCTCTATCTTGGGTTTTAATTGAAAGACCTTCTTTGAGAATGAAGATAAATCAAGCTAGAAAAATTTAGATCTTAACTAAAAAAATTATTCGTGGGTACATATCAAAATCTGACTGAATTTCAATCAAAGTTGTTATGTTGTCTTTTGTTACAGGTACTAAAGTTTGAAAGTCATCAATTTTTTTAAGCCTTAATTCATTAATTATCGATAAAGGATCTGATGGAACTTCATAAATAGCAAAATCCCATTCAGTAATTCCTTTGCGAAGAATAAGCTTTATGAAATTTTTACAAGTTTTGTAGAATTTTCCAAAAAAGTTAGAATTTTCATATATGTGCTTCTTATAAATTTCATTTATTTCATGATTTTGGATATTTTGAATATCGAAAATTACATATCCGCCTTTTTTTGTAACTCTAAGCATTTCAAAGATTGCTTTTTTTAGATCAGGAAAATACCAAGTGGTGTGAATGCAGAACACTAAGTCAAATAGCGCATCTTTAAAAGATAGTTTCTCGGCATCACCAACCTCTGCATTTATTCCTGGAAATAATTCTTTGCATCTACTTATTAAGTCATCTGAGATATCTACACCATAAACCTCTTTATCACTTATAAATGATTCAGCAATTACTTCACCTGTTCCGATACCAACTTCTAAGATCTTGAATGAAGGCACACTTTTTAATAGCTTTATAATTGCTCTGTCGTAAGGAGTAATTTTATAGATATCTTTTCGAGCATTTATCCAATATTTTGCATATTTTTCTTTTATAAAATGCTTTCTATTTTTGATCATTTTATGGTTAATTAAATAATCTACAGAAGTCTAATATGTTATCTTTACTAAATTCTTCTCTATCTTTTAAGGAATCAAATTCTGAATGTTTTACCAAAAAAATATGTAAATCTGCATTTCTAATAGCATATTCGATACTTTTTAATGAGATTTCATCATTGGCAGATACATAAGGATCAATTGCAATAACGTTTTTATTATTTTTAATTAGTTTTTCAACAATTTCTAATGCTGGAGATTCTCTGCAATCTTCTATATTTGGTTTATAAGAGAGGCCATAACATGCACACAATGGATAATCATTTTCATCAACTGAAATATCCTTAATTTTATTCAAAATTTTATCTATAACCCAATCCTTTTTATTTTCGTTTACATGTCTTGAGGTTTGTATTAGTTTAGAAATCTCTGGATTCTTTGATGCTATAAACCATGGGTCTACTGCTATACAATGTCCTCCTACTCCAGGACCAGGCTCTAATATATCAACCCTAGGATGTTTATTAGCTAAAGATATTAATTCATTTACATCAATATTTTCTTTATCACAAATAATTGAAAGTTCATTTGCAAAAGCTATATTTACATCTCTAAAACTATTTTCAGTCAGCTTACACATCTCAGCTGTTTCTGAAGTAGTTTCATAAACACTACCCTCAACAAAACTTCTATAAAAATCAGCTGCTTTTTTTGTAGATTTTGAATTAATTCCACCAACAACTCTATCATTTCTTACCAATTCTTTAATTATAGATCCTGGTAAAACTCTTTCAGGACAGTATGCAATGTTAATTTTTTCAATGTTGATGCCATTGTTTTTTAAATGGTCTGAAATAAATTTTGTTGTACCAATTGGCGATGTAGACTCAAGAATAATCATATCCCCCTCTTTTAAAATTGACAATATAGATTCTACTGCCGATTCTATAAAACTAATTTCAGGTATTAGTAGTTCTCCTTCTTTCTTTAATGGAGTTGGTACACAGATAATATATATGTCTGAGGGTTCAGGACTTGTAAATGCTTTTAGATTACCCGATTTAACTGAATCGTTTACCAATTTATCAAGATCCGGTTCAGTAATATGAATTTCACCTTTGTTTATTATATCTACTACATCTTTATTTATATCAGTACCATTGACCTTGAATCCATTTTTAGACAATATGGCTGCCGTTGGTAATCCTATGTAGCCTAGTCCAATTATATTAACTAATTTCTCTCTCATATGCTTTTCTTGATTATTTGTCCAATTCTAAAAGAAGCATTTCCATCTCCATAAGGATTATCTTCAATGCACATAGAAGAATATTCTTTTTTTGAATTTAATAATTTCATCGATTCTTTAACAATTTTTTCTTTTTTTGAACCAACAAGTTTTACTCCACCACTTTTAATTGCTTCTGGACGCTCAGTTGTATCTCTCATAACCAAAACTGGTTTCATAAGACTAGGTGCTTCCTCTTGAATTCCTCCACTATCAGTTAGTATAAAATGGCATTTGGTCATAAGATAAACAAATTCTAAATATCCCTGTGGTTCTATTAAGTGTACATTGCTTAAATCATCTAAAATTTCATAAACTGGTTTTTGAACATTTGGATTTAAATGAACTGGATATATAAAATGCACATCTTCATAGTTCTCAGCCAAAGCCTTTATTGATTCGCATATATTTATGAACGAACTTCCAAAATTTTCTCTTCTATGACCAGTAATTAGAACATATTTTGTATCATCTAATTCAACATTAATTAGCTCATTTAAATTTTCTTTAATAGTGTTGTTAATTTTTTCATCATTTTCAATTTTATCCTTAGCAATGTACAAAGCATCAATTACTGTATTACCAGTGATTTCAACTAAAGAGTTGTTAGGTCTTTCGTTATTAATGTTATCTTTACAGATTTTGGTAGGTGCAAAATGTAAGTTAGCCATTCTAGATATAATTTGTCTATTAAGCTCCTCTGGGAATGGCGATTCGGTCTGATAAGTTCTTAAACCGGCTTCAATATGGCCTATCTTAATTCCTTGATAAAACGCTGCCAAAGCAGATGCCATTGCAGTCGTAGTATCACCATGAACTAATACTAAATCAGGAACAACCCTCTTTAAAATACTTGATAGATTTAAAAGTATATCTGAAGTTAAATTAACTAATTGTTGATTTTCTTTCATTAAATTTAAGTCATGGTCAGGAATAATATCAAAAACATTAAGAACATTATCAAGCATTGACCTGTGCTGAGCTGTAACGCATGTTTCAACAATAAAAGAATTATCTTTTTTTAATTCATGATAAAGAGGAGCCATCTTAATGGCTTCAGGTCTTGT
>MDSV01132871.1_pt1 | contig 20825 bp, 17 predicted proteins | sample 810851 | NCBI WGS metagenome assembly MDSV01 (sample SAMN05326640, study PRJNA326480) | marine metagenome | isolation source: seawater | place: Atlantic Ocean: North East | collected 2012 | reverse complement strand
GTAAGAGCACACCGGTTCTATTGGTAACAATGAACGCTGGAAAACCCCACTGGGAGCAAAACTAAGTAGAGATGACATTGTGTAATAACTAAAAGCCATCCTTGGCTAGTCATCAGGGTTAGTTGCTTGAGCTTAAGAGAGATCTTAAGCCTAGATAAATGATAAGATTAAATGACAGAACCCGGCTTATAGTTTATCTGGCAAACCGTTAATTATCCTTTTTTTTTAAACAAATGTTCTTGTTTTGATTCATTTTTTTTCTACTTTTCGAAAATAAAACTCTTAATTGTATGTGTTGACTCTTTTCCAAAAAACCCATAATATCCCATATATTCCCATTAAGGGGATATATAGGAATTTATGGTTTATGTTTTTATCAACGTACGAAAACAAACTAGACAAAAAAGGGAGGGTGTCCGTGCCTGCCAGTTTTAGAGCTTATTTATCTAATCTAGGTTACAACGGTGTAATCTGCTATCCATCATTTAATAATCAATCAATTGAAGCATGGTCCCAGGATAGAATTGAAAAAATTTCACACTCTATCGATTCTTTAAATCCATTTGAGGAAAAAAGAGATTTTTTTGCAACATCAATATTATCGGAAAGTACGAGTTTACAATTTGATAGTGAGGGTAGAATCTTACTAACAGCAAAACTATTAAAACATGCAAAAATTAAAAACAGTATATTATTTGTTGGTCAAGGAAAAACTTTTCAAATTTGGGAACCAGCAGCTTTTGAAAAATTTAAGGTTAATGCCAGAAAAAAAGCAAATACAAATCGAGCAAGCCTTAGATGGGAAAAACATTTCAACAATAAAGAGGGGGATAAAAATGACTATTAACTTTAAGGCACCAGAAATTAAAGAATTACAACCAAGATTATTAGTGATGGGTGTAGGTGGAGCAGGTGGAAATGCAATCAATGAAATGATTGATAACGGAATGCAAGGAGTTGAATTTATTGCAGTAAATACTGATGCTCAAGATTTGAAACATAGTAAGGCTAAATCAAAAGTTCAAATTGGTTTAAACTTAACTAAAGGATTAGGTGCTGGAGCTAAAATTGACATCGGTCAGGCAGCAGCTGATGAGTCTTTGAATGAGATAATAAATATTTTACAAGGTGCGAATATGGTTTTTATAGCAGCTGGAATGGGTGGGGGAACTGGAACAGGAGCTGCTCATGTAATTGCTAGAGCTGCAAAAGAATTAAACATTTTGACAGTTGGAGTTGTTACGCTGCCTTTTTTATATGAGGGACCATCAAGAATGAGAAGAGCTCAGGTAGGGTTAGAAGAGCTTAGAAAACATGTTGATACTATAATAGTAATCCCTAATCAAAATTTATTTAAAATTGCTAATGAACAAACTACATTTGAGGAATCGTTTAATCTTTCTAATAATGTTTTAATGCACGGTGTTCAGAGTGTCACTGACTTAATGGTAAGACCAGGAATTATTAACCTTGATTTCGCTGACGTTGAAACAGTAATGGCATCAATGGGTAAAGCCATGATGGGCACAGGTGAATCTGAAGGAGAAGGAAGAGCCATGAAAGCTACAGAAATGGCGATAAGCAATCCTTTGATTGATGATTATACTTTAAAAGGAGCTAAGGGGTTACTAGTTAATATCACTGGTGGAAAAGATTTAAAGTTATTTGAAGTTGATGAGGTAGTTAATAAAATTAGATCTGAAGTAGAGGCAGATGCAGAGGTAATAATAGGTGCAATAACAGATCCATCTCTTGAGGGAAAAATTCGTGTCTCAATAGTTGCCACTTCACTTGATGGTCAGCAACCTGAAACAAAATCAGTTATAAATATGGTTCATAGGATACAAAATAGAAATCCTGGATATTCTGATTTTTCAAACATGGGATTAAACTCAACTATAAATTTTTCAAGCACTAGTAATAACCCAGTATCACATGGAGCAAACGCATTAAAACTTGAAAATGAAGTAATTTCTGAAAGTTTAAATCAGACTATTAATGATGTAAATAATCAGTACCATGAAGAGTTACTAAAAAATCAAGAGGCAGAAAGTATTATAGAAAATACATCTGATCAGAATGAAGTATCTTTTTCTCAAGAGGCATTGGAGACTGATGAGAATGAACAGACCGACTCTGCGGATCTAAAAGAGTTTGGCGTTGATTCTGATGAGCCAGATCTATTTAGTTCTGAAAGTCATAATTTGTCTTCTGAAAATTTATTGAAATCTTCTGAAAATGATAATGAGGAAGATGATTTGGAAATTCCAGCATTTTTAAGAAGACAAAAAAATTAATGGTCTTCAAAAAAATAAATGGACGCCACCATGGTATTGGATACTTCAAAACATTATCCAGTACTGCTAAATGAAATTATTAGCATTATCACCCCTCAACATGGTGGCACATTTATTGACTGTACATTCGGACAAGGTGGTTATTCACAAAAAATCTTAGATTATAAAAAAACAGAAGTCATTGCTTTAGATAGAGATTTAGAGAGCAAAAGAAAAGCAGATAAAATTTCAGAAAAATTTCAAGAGAGATTTATATTTAAGAATAAAAGATTTAGTCAATTAGGTGATCTGAAACTTAAAAAAAAAAAAATAAGAGGTGTAATTTTCGATTTAGGATATTCATACAATCAAATAAAAGACCCAAAAAAAGGATTATCTTTTGATACTTTTGGACCTTTAAATATGCAAATGGGTTTGAATGATTTTTCAGCAAAAGACGCAATTAATAATTTGAGCACTTTAGAATTAGAGAAAATTTTTAAATTTTTTGGAGATGAAAATGAAGCAAAAAAAATTGCATATAGAATTAATATTGAAAGAAAAAAAAAAGAAATAGATACTCAAGGTTTAGTTCAGATTATAGAAAAGACAAAAAGAAAAAAAAATTTTAAAATTCATAGTGCCACTAAAGTTTTTCAAGCTTTAAGAATATTTGTAAACAAAGAGATAAGTGAATTAATTTTTGGCCTGATCGCTGCTTCTAAAGTTTTAAAAAAAGATGGAATACTTGCAGTTGTCACATTTCACTCGTTAGAAGACAGAATTGTTAAATATTTTTTTAAAAGTTTATCAGAAAAAAAAAGTATTTCACGATATGTCCCTAAATTAGAACAACCAGATACATTATTTAAAATGTTAGAAAAAAAACCCAAAACACCCTCAGTTAAGGAATTAAAAGAAAATTTCCCCTCTAGATCTGCTAAATTAAGGTATGTAATTAAAAAAGATGATTGTTTTAACTTTGAAACAGATATTTTAAAAAAATTCGAATATCTTATAGAGATTGAAAATTTTGGTCGTCAATTATGAAAAAATTTTCATTAATATTACTTTTAATAACTTTAATCTTTTTTACTGCTTTTATCAAAAACTCAACAAAAAGAATTGATGACCAAATTTTCACAGTAAAAGAAAATATAAGAAGTTTTAAAAAGATCTTTGAAAATATTAAGTTAGAATTTGATTATCTCAGTTCCGCAGAAAAATTACTTGAATTTCAAGATCTTTATTTTGAAGATAAACTAATAAATAAAGATATTCAAAAAATTAAGATAATGGATTTGACGTCAAAAGAATTAAAGTTAATGCAATTTGATTTAGCTAATGATTAAAAAAGATACTAGGATTACTATTGAAAATCAACAAAATGACTTTTCATATAAAAAAAACAAATCTAATTTAAACATTAATTTTAATAGAATATCCTTTATCTTTTTTATTTTTTTTTTTATTTTTTTAATTTATTCTATTCACTTAATTCATCTAGGATCGAGGAAGGCAAAACTAGAGGACATAAAAGGTATTAACCAAATATCCAATAAACTTTATAGAGCAGATATTGTTGATAGAAGTCAAAAATATTTAGCAAAAACTGTAAGCTCAATAGACATTGGCATAAGCCCATCTAAAATAATCGATGAAGAGAAATTATTATTGAACTTAAGATACATTTTTCCAGATAAAGATTACACCAAAATAAGAAAAAGAATTAAAGATGACAAATTCTTTTATTTCGAAAAAAAAATTTCTCAAGAAAACTATGAAAAGCTAATGGAAATTGGAGACAAATCTATTGAATCAAGAGATAACCTTATAAGAATTTATCCTCAGAAAAATTTATTTAGTCATATAATTGGACAGATCGACAATGATAATAACGGTATTTCAGGCTTGGAAAAATCTTTCGACCAAAATTTAAAAAAGACCAAAAGGTTTGTCCAGCTTACCGTTGATAGAGATATTCAATATTTGATAAGAAATGAATTAACTAAATTCAATAAAATTTTTAATACTAAAGGTAGTGCAGCAATTTTGATGAACGTCAATAATGGTGAAATTCTATCATTAGTTTCTTTGCCAGATTTTGACCCAAATAAAAGAGAAAAAATTACAGATGTGAACTTTATAAATAGAGTGACAAAAGGTGTTTATGAGTTTGGATCTGTTTTTAAAACGTTTACTCTGGCTGCCGCCTTCAACGAAAAAATAATTGAACCAAAAACAGAATTCGTAAATTTACCCAAATCTTTAACTTGTGCTGGGTTTCCAATCAGAGAATATAACGAAAAACTACCTACAAATTTAACTTCCGAAGAAATTTTAATTAGATCAGGTAATATAGGATCAGTTAAAATCGCACAAGAAATTGGTGAAGAAAAATATAAATCATTTTTATCTAAATTAGGTATTTTGGAAAAAATTAATTTTGATATTGAAGAAATAGGAAAACCAATAAAATTTAATTGGGGCAAATGTCCTTTAGCAACAGCTTCTTTCGGCCATGGTATTACGACAACATTACTTCAAGTAGTAAAAGCATATTCAATTATAGTTAATGGTGGATTTGATATAAAACCAGTATTGATAAAGTCAAAAAAAAAAAATGAAAGAAAAAAAATTATTAATGAGGAAGTGTCTAAAAAAATTTTACCAATTTTAAGAAAAATTGTAACAACTGAAGATGGTACAGCTAAATTAGCTAATGTTGCAGGTTATGAAATTGGAGGAAAAACTGGTACTGCTAATAAGACTAAAAAAGGAGTATATACAAATAAAAAAATAAATACCTTTATTTCTGTATTTCCCACATCTAAACCAAAGTTTATTTTAGCCATAATGTTGGATGAACCAGAAATTAATAAAGATTATATTTATGAATATAGAGATGGTTCTAATTTTAAGTTGAAAGGTAGTCCTAGAAATACAGCTGGATGGAACAGTGTAGAAGTTACAGGTCATATAGTAGATAAAATTGGGCCTATTTTAGCCACAAAACTAACTGAGGTTTATTAAAAATGTTACTTAAAGATTATATTCCTAAAATTAATAAAAAATTTAAAAATTTTTCTTTTTCAGGTATCTCATTTGATAGTGCCAAAGTTAAAAAAAATGATATTTTTTTTGCGATTAAAGGTAACAATTTTGATGGTAATAATTTTACATCAGCTGCAATAAAGAAAGGTTGTAAGATAATTGTCTCTGAAAAAAAAACAAAACAGTGGATAAATGGGATTTTGTTTATTCATACAAATAACGTAAGAAAATTACTAGCTGAAGTTTCATTTAAAATTTACAAAAAAATACCAAAAAATTTAATTGCTGTTACAGGAACAAATGGAAAATCGTCTATTGCTAATTTTTATTATCAAATACTTAAATTTAATAATAAAAAAGTTGCCTCAATAGGAACATTGGGAGTTAAATCCAATAAGACAAATTATAACTTGTCTAATACTACAATTGATCCTTTACAATTAGGAAAAATATTTGAAAAGTTAAAAAAAAATAGGATAGATGATGTTATTATTGAAGCTTCAAGCCATGGTCTCAAACAAAATAGGCTAGATGGTCTTAAGTTTACAACAGGAATATTCACAAATTTTTCTCAAGATCATCTAGACTATCATAAGAATTTAAGAAACTACTTAAAAGCAAAGCTTTATCTTTTTGAAAATCTTTTGAAAAAAAGTGGTAATATAATAACAGATAATAAAATACCTGAATTTGCGAAGATAAAAAAAATTGGACTGAGTAAAGGCCTAAGTCTTCACACCATTAATAATGATAATGAAGATTTTAAAGTTTTATCACACAGATTTAAGGGTGACTCTCAAGAATTAAGTGTTGAGTGCAAAGGTATTATTCAAAAAATAAATCTTAAGTTAATAGGAAAAATCCAATTAAAAAATGTTTTAATGGCTATGACTGCTGCTTTAAAGAGTAATATAGGGCTCAGAGAAATCTTAAAGGTTGTACCGAAACTTTGTCCGGTTGAAGGAAGATTTGAAAAAATTGGTAAAATTAAGAATCAATCTAAAGTAATTTTAGATTATGCGCACACTCCTGAGGCTTTAAAAACTTGTCTCTTAAATTTAAAGGAGCAATTTCCCAACAAAAAGATAAAGATACTATTTGGATGTGGTGGCAATAGAGATCAGAATAAAAGATTTAAAATGGGAAAAATTGCTGAAAATAACTCAGATGAAATTTATCTTACTGATGATAATCCAAGACATGAAAATCCAGATGAAATAAGAAATGATATTAAAAATGGAATAAAAAGAAAAAAAGTTATTGAGATTGCGAATAGATCAAAAGCTATATTGAAAGCTATAAGTGATCTAAACTCTGGCGAAATTTTGTTGGTTGCTGGCAAGGGACATGAAAAGGTTCAAGATATCGGAAAAAGAAAAATCTATTTTTCAGATAAAAAAATTATTTTAAAAGGTATTAAAATCAAAAATCTTTATCTATCGAAAAATTTAAAGATAAATATACTTAAAGAAGTATCAAAAAATAAAAAATTTCAATCATCTATTATTTTGAGACATGCTCGGATTAATTCAAAAGAAGTTAAAAAAAATGATATTTTTTTTGCAATAAAAGGAAAAAAAAATGATGGAAATAAGTTTTTAAAAGACTCATTTAAAAGAGGTGCATCATTAGCTGTTGTAAACAAAATTCAAAATAATCTAAATAAAAATCGCCAGATTAAAGTAACGGATAGTCTCAAATTTTTAACTGATACTTCAAAAATTTTTAGAGAGAATATCAGTACCAAGATAATTGCTATAACTGGCAGTTGTGGAAAAACTACTCTCAAAGAGTTACTAGGAAATTCTCTAAAAAAAAATTCAAAAGTGAGTATTTCTCAAAAATCTTTTAATAATAAATATGGAGTTCCTTTAAGCCTTTTTAACTTAAATCAAAATGATGATTATGGTATTTTAGAGGTAGGTATGGATAAAAAAGGCGAAATAGATTATTTATCTAAAATTATTAGACCAGATATAAGTGTGATAACAAATATTAGTTACGCACATGCAAAAAATTTTAGAAATATAAATCAAATTGCCTTGGCTAAATCAGAAATAATTCAAAATACCAGACCAAAAGGTTACGTTGTTCTAAATGCAGATGATAGGTTCTTTAAATTACATAAAAGGATTGCCCTTAAAAATAATCTTAATATTGTTTCTTTTGGTATTCAAAACCCTAAATCTGATATCAAATTTATAAACCTTAAAAGAAACGTTACAAATTATCAAATTAATATTAAATTTAAGAATTGTATAAAAAATTTTTTAGTATCTAACGACTTTAAAAATAATATTTTTAATATTTTAGCGGCATTAGCCGTAATGAGTATTAATACAGATATCCTTAATTTAAGTAAGACTATTTTTAAAAATTTTCAAACGCCTGAAGGAAGAGGAGACATTTCAAAGATTAAGACAAACAATAAATATATTAACTTAATTGATGAGAGTTATAATTCTAATCCTTTATCTTTAAAATCTGCAATATTAAATTATAGTAAAATTAATTCTCATAATTCAAAAAAATATATCTTACTTGGAGATATGTTAGAACTTGGAAAACATTCAAAAAGACTTCATTTATCTATTGCACCGATATTGAATAAATCCAAAATTGATAAAGTTTTTGTAAAAGGAAAAAATATGAGTGCTATATTTAGAAAGCTTTCAAAATTTAAAAAAGGGAGAATTCTATTTTCTAATTTAGAAATTATTGAATTAATAAAGAATGATTTGAATAATAATGATTATTTGATGGTTAAAGCCTCAAATGCCACAGGTTTCAATTCGATTGTAAAAGATTTAAAAGGGGTTAACTAATGCTTTACCAATTTATATTAAATTTTGTTGAGAATTTTGGTTTTCTAAATGTTTTTAAATATTTAACATTCAGAACTGGCCTCTCTGTTTTTACCTCTTTAGTCATTGTTTTAATTATTGGAAACCCTTTTATAAAATTTTTCTCTAATCAAAAAATTTTAAATCCTATTCGAAATGATGGACCCGAAAATCATATAATAAAAAAAATTGGCACACCTACAATGGGAGGTGTTATAATTTTATTAGGCCTTTTAGTTTCGGTATTATGCTGGGCAGATTTATCAAATATTAATATTTTGTTTTGTTTATTTATTGCTATTTCATTTGGGTTACTTGGGGCTTTTGATGACTATAAAAAAATTAAACAGAGAAACTCTTTAGGAATTTCTTCTAAATTTAAAATAATTTTACAGATAATATTAGCAATTATTGGAGTAAGCTTTTTTATATATTTTACAGATTATCAAGAAATGACCAATCTATATTTTCCATTTTTCAAAAATTTAATAATAAATCTTGGATGGTTTTTTATTCCTTTTTCAATATTTGTGATAGTCGGTTCATCTAACGCTGTTAACCTTACTGATGGCCTTGATGGCTTGGCTACTGTACCAGTTATTCTTGTTGCGGCTTGTTTTGCTTTTATAAGTTACGTTACTGGAAATATAGTTTTCTCTAATTATTTACAGATTCCTTACATTGAAGGTACAGGAGAAATTTCAATTTTTTGTGGAGCTATTATAGGCTCATGTCTAGGATTTTTATGGTTTAATGCTCCGCCAGCAAAAATTTTTATGGGGGATACAGGCTCACTATCTCTTGGAGGATCATTAGGCGCCGTAGGTATAATAACCAAACATGAAATCGTTTTAGCAATAACAGGTGGTCTTTTTGTTTTAGAAGCAATCTCAGTAATGGTTCAAGTTATTTCCTATAAACTTACTGGAAAAAGAATATTTAAAATGGCACCAATTCATCATCATTTTGAAAAAAAGGGTTGGCCAGAATCTACAGTAGTAATTAGGTTTTGGATTATTTCAATCATTTTGGCAATGGTAGGTTTGGCTACATTAAAATTAAGATAATGGCTAAAAGAATAAATATTTTTTTGAATAAAAAAATATTGATTTATGGGTTAGGTAAAACTGGTTTATCAACTTATAAATTTTTAAAAGATAAAAGTAAGGTTTTTCTATTTGATGATTTTTTTTTAAGAAGAAATTTATTTGATAATAAAAAAAAAATAATAAATTATAAAAGTATTTTAAAATCAAATTTTGATTTTATTGTTTTGAGCCCTGGTATAGATATAAATAAATGCAAATTATCAAAATATTTAAAAAAAAATCGTAAAAAAGTTTTTTCTGATTTAGATATTTTTTACTCATTTTATAAAAATAAATGTATTACAATAACTGGTACAAATGGTAAATCAACGACATGTCAACTTCTTTATGAAATCTTATTAAAACATAAATTTGATGTTAAATTAGTCGGAAATATTGGAAATCCGATTCTTTTAGTAGAAAGAGTAAAAAAAAAAAACAATTTTTGTAGTTGAGGCTTCTTCTTATCAGTTGGAATATAGTCAATTATTTAAATCAAAATTTGCTGCAATCCTTAATTTATCTGCTGATCATCTTGAAAGACACAAAACATTAAATAATTACGTCAAATCAAAATTTAAACTGTTAAGTAACCAACCAAAGACTGGTATATTTTTTGTAAACAAATATGATGCACTAACTCAAAAAGAACTAAATTCTAAAAAATTTAAAAGTAGTATATTTAAAGTTGACTCCAAAAAGATAGGCAGTTTTCTAAGCACTATTGATAATAATTATTTTTTAACAGAAACAAATAAAGAAAATTTATCATTTGTTTTAGAAATTTCAAAAAAACTAAGACTTAATAATAAACTAATAAAAAAATCTGTTCAAAACTTTAAGGGACTTAAATATCGCCAACAAGTTATTTTTAAGAAAAAAAATTTAACAGTTATAAATGACTCAAAATCAACAAGTTTTGCATCTTCTACTGGAACTTTAAAGGTTTATCCTAACATTTATTGGTTATTAGGGGGTATTTCTAAAAAAAACGATAAATTCATTTTACCTAAAAAATACTTTAAAAATATTAGGGCATTTATCTATGGAAAGAACAAAAGATTTTTTAATAAAGAATTGAAAGGAAAAATAAAAAGTGAAAATTTCAATAACCTAAGTGATGCTTTAAAAAAAATTTTTTCTGATTTAAAAATAAAAAAGTTTCAGGATCAAACTGTACTTTTCAGTCCCTGCGCAGCATCATTTGATAGTTTTAAAAATTTTGAGGATAGAGGTTTTTATTTTAATAAATTAATTAAGAAATATGTAAATGGAATATAAAAGATCATCTTATATTTTATATTATGAATGGTGGAAAAATATAGATAAATTTTTATTTTCTATAATAATTCTATTATTTTTTACCGGTCTATTTTTTTCACTAGTATCTACTTCATTATTAGTCTCTGATAAATTAAGTACAAATGACTATGCATTTTTTTTGAGACACTTATCATTCGTTGTTTTAGGATTATTTATTATTTTTATTTTATCTTCAATTAGAGAGGAAAGATTACTTCAAATCTCTCCAGTATTTTTTTTATTATCTTTGGCCTCCTTGTTACTAGTTCCGATTATTGGTGTTGAAGTAAATAGTGCGCAAAGATGGATTGACTTATATTTTTTACCTAGATTTCAACCAATTGAGCTAGTTAAGCCATTTTTGATAATTTTGATCAGTTTAATTCTCAGTAGCGAAAAGTATTCAAATGTCTATCTGAAATATTTATTCTCTTTTTTTATAACTTTAATTATAGCTTTATTACTGGCAGCACAACCAGACATAGGACAGACTTTATTAGTTTTTTTTAGTTGGTCAGTCTTAATTTTTATTTCTGGGATAAATATTATTTTTTTAATAACATTATGTTTAATTTTGTCTTTAGGGTTTTATAGTTTAATTAGATTTTTTCCGAAGTTTGAATATATTAAAAATAGAATACTCTCTTTTTTTAATACTGAAACAGGCACACATAATGCACAATCTGAAAAAGCGATAGACTCGATTTCAAGTGGTGGATACTTTGGTAAAGGAATTGGTGAGGGAACATTGAAAAATAGAGTCCCTGAGGCGCATACAGACTATATAATTTCTGTAATTTCTGAGGAGTTTGGTGTTATTGCAATAATTTTAATTTTATTACTTTTTTTAATTTTTATTTATTCAGTTTTTAAAAAAGTTTATTTAGAAAATAAGGAAAGGACAAAATTAATTTTGGTAGGTTGTGTAAGTCTTATTTTGGTTCAAGCTATGATACACATTGGAGTAAATATAAGATTATTTCCAACTACCGGCATGACTTTACCTTTCATAAGTTATGGAGGTTCTTCAATTATAAGCATCTCAATTTTATCTGGTATTATTTTAAATTTAACAAAAAGAAAAATTTATTAGCATGAAGAAAAATTTTTTAATAACTACTGGTGGTTCAGGAGGCCATGTAACACCTGCCAAAATACTTTCCGAGCACCTTTCAGAAGAAGCAAATATTATATTTTCAACTGATAAGAGAGGTTTAAGATATTTAGAAAAAAATATGAGTCAATTTTATGTAATTAATACACCAAAATTAAATAACATTTTTCTTTTACCAATAAATTTAATTAAAATTGTGGTTTTGACTATCGAGTCCTTTTTTTTGTTAAAAAAAAAAGAAATTAACAAGATCTTTTCTACAGGGGGTTATATGTCTCTTCCTATTGTTTTAGCTGCTAAAATATTAAGATTAGAAATTTACTTAATAGAACCCAATCAAGTTTTGGGTCGAGCTAATAAGTTTTTTTTGAAATTTTGTAAAAAGATATTTTGTTATTCAGAACATATCAAAAATTTTCCACAAAATTATAAAAAAAAAATCATTGTCATCAATCCTCTAGTAAGTGAAAAAATCTATAAAATGAGGGATTCAAAAGAAATAAAAGATAAATTTACCTTATTAATAGTTGGAGGCAGCCAAGGTGCAAATATTTTTGATAAAAATTTAAAAAATATTGTTGTTAACATTTCAAAAGATAATTCAATTAAGATAATTCATCAAACTAGTGAAAAAAAAACCCCATTTTTAAGTGAGTTTTATTTAAAAAATAATATAGAAAATAAAATTTTTAGTTTTGAAAGAAATTTTGCTAATATTATTAAAGAAGCAGATTTATGTATAACAAGGTCAGGTGCTTCTACTTTAGCTGAATTATCGGTAATGAATATTCCTTTTATAGCAGTTCCCTTACCAACATCTAAAGATAATCATCAGCTTGAAAATGCTAATTTTTATAAAAAGAATGATTGTTGTTGGGTTATTGAACAAAAATATTTTGAGGAAAAAATTGAAGATTTTTTAAAAGAGATTTTTAATGATAAGAGTAATTTTATTAGAAAAAAAGAAAATTTAAAAAGAATAAATTACCAAAATACATGGATTAATGTTAATCAAAAAATATTGAGAATTATTAATGAAAATTGAATTAGCAAAAACTGAAGTTATTCATTTTATCGGCATTGGTGGGATTGGAATGAGCGGACTTTCTTTGATAATGAAGGCAAAAGGATTTAAAATCCAGGGAAGTGATCTAAATTTAAATAAAAATGTTGAGAGACTTAAGAAAGAAAAAATAAAGATCTTTATAGATCAAAAAAAACAAAATCTTAAAAACGCAACGATAGTGGTGGTTTCATCAGCTATAAAAAAAAATAACCCTGAAATACTAGAGGCTAAAAGAAAAAACTTACCAATTATTACAAGAGGAAAAATGTTAGCGCACATTGTTTCTTTAACAAAAAACATTGTGGTGGTTGGTTCGCATGGAAAAACAACTACAACCTCTTTAATTGCATCAATTTTTCAAAAGACTAAATTAGATCCAACAATTATTAATGGTGGTGTAATAAACTCAATTAAAAATACTGCTAAACTTGGAAAAAGTGAGTGGTCGATTTTAGAGGCTGATGAGTCTGATGGAAGTTTTATACACATACCTCCTACCTACTCAATTATTACAAATGTAGATCGAGAACATATGGATTTTTATAAATCTATGGAAGATTTAAAGAAATATTTTATTGAATTTATCGACAAGGCGCCATCTTTTGGTAAATCCTTTATATGTATAGATGATAAAGTTAACAGTGAACTAATTAAAAAATTGAGAAATAAGAATTACTATACTTATGGAATAAAACCAAATGCTAATTTTTTTATAAAAAATGTTTATCAAAATATAAAATTTACTGAATTTGATTTAATTGTTAATGTTCCAAATAAAAAGAAACTTCATATTAAAAAAATAAAAACTCCTTTGATAGGTATCCACAATGTTAGAAATTCTGTTGCCGCAGCAGCAGTTGCCCTAACAATCGGAATATCTATTTCCGATATTAAAAAAGGTTTATTGAACTTTAAAGGAGTTCAAAGAAGGTTTAATAAAATTTTTACTTTTAATGGTGTGGATTTTTATGATGATTATGCCCATCATCCGACAGAGATAAAATTTGTTTTAGAGGGAGTGAATAACGTTTACAAAAAATATGAAAAAGTATGCATATTTCAACCCCATCGGATTTCGAGATTAAAAGACTTAAGAAAAGAGTTTTCTTTTGCCTTCAGAGATGCAGATACTGTTGTTTTATGTCCTATATATACCGCAGGAGAAAAAATAAAATTAGGATTTAATTATTTAGATTTTGCAAAAGAAGTTATTAGAAACTCAAAAGTAAAACTATTTTTCGTTGATGATAATTATCATTTGGCTAAATTTATAAAGAATAATATGCATGGAAAGAAAATTGTAATAGGGATGGGTGCAGGCTCAATTTCCAATTGGATGAGAAAAATACCAGATTTAATTTAATGGAAAATAAAAGAATAAAAGAACTTTCAGTTCACTTTGGAGAAAATATAAAATTTGATTACGATCTTAAAAGAAAAAATTGGTTTAATATTGGAGGAAAATCAAAAATTTTCTTTAAAGCTGAAAATTTAAAAGAATTAGTGAGGTTTTTAAAAGAACTGGATGGTAAAGAAAAGATATTTATTTTAGGAGCAGGCTCAAATACTTTAATTTCAGATAATTTATTTGATGGTGTAGTAATTAAACTTAGCAAAAATTTTAATAATATTTCCCTTCTTGGTGAAGATATCATTATTGCTGGAAGTGCGGTTTCAGATAGATCCTTATCTGATTTTGCTTTGAAAAACAACTTAAGTGGTTTTGAATTTTTATCATGCATCCCTGGGACTGTTGGAGGTGGAATAAGAATGAATGCTGGTTGTTTTGATCGAGAATTTAAAGATATTTTATTATCTATTCAAGCAATTGACATAAAAGGTAATATAAAAACGATTCAATCAAAAGATATTGAATTTAAGTATAGAAATAATGATTTGGCTGAGGATTTAATTTTTTTGAGTGCTTCCTTCAAGGGAAATAAAAACAATTCAATCAGTATTAGCAATGAGATTGATAAACTTAAAAAAGAAAAACAAAAAAACCAACCTACAAAAATTAAAACAGGTGGTAGTACTTTTAAAAACCCAAAATCTCAAACCAAAAAAAAAGTTTGGGAGCTTATAAAAGATTCTGTCCCATTAGATAAAAATTTTGGTGATGCTTGTATATCACAAAAACATTGTAATTTTTTTATAAATAATGGAGATGCATCGTTTGATGATATGATAAAATTGATTAATTTTGTCAGTAAAAGAGTTTTTGAAAAAACAGGAATTAAATTAGAAAAAGAAATAAAGATATTAGAATAATTTGAAAAAAATATTAATAATTTCTGGTGGTATCTCTAAAGAAAGAGCTATAAGTCTTAATACAGGAAGACAAGTAGCGAAAGAACTTTCTAAAAATAATTATTCTGTCAAAATCACCGAACCAAATTTCAAACTTTTAGATGTTATCAAAAGTTTTAAACCAGACACTATATTCAATGCTTTACATGGCCAATTTGGAGAAGATGGGTATATTCAAACAATTTTGGAAACCACTAAAATACCCTATACTCATTCAGGTGTTATCCCATCTGCTATTGCTATGGATAAAGATTTATCAAAAAAAATTTTTATTAAAAATGGGATATTAACTCCAAAGTATATCTCATATTCTTTTAATAAATCAAACTCAGAATTAGTAAGTTTGATTAAAAAAAAATTAAAATTTCCGGTGATAATAAAACCGATGAATGAAGGGTCAAGTGTTAACGTATTTATATGTTCAAAATTAAATATTATCAAAAATATTCAGTTATTAAAAAACTATAAAAAAATAATGATTGAGGAATTTATACCTGGAAGAGAGATTCAAGCTGCTATTATTGGCTCAAAAAAGTTAGGTGCTATTGAATTAAAACCAAAGAGAAAATTTTATGATTATCAAGCTAAATATAATGTCAATGCAAAAACAAAACACATTATACCGGTAGATTTAAGTAAGGTTGATTATAAGAAACTGATGAATTTGACTTTCAAAGCACATAAACTAATTGGCTGTCAGGGTGTAACGCGTTCAGATTTTAAATTTTATAAGGGGAAATTTTATCTTTTAGAAATAAATACTCAACCTGGAATGACAAATCTTTCGCTAGTACCCGAAATAGCTTCATACTACGGTATTAGTTTTATAAAATTAATAAAGCTTATTTTAAAAGATGCATCTAAACAAAAGTAAAAAAATTTTATTATATCTTTTTTTATTAATAATTTTAAGTACGTTTCATAATCAAATTTTAAATAAAATTAAATATCCAAACTTAAAAAATGTTATAGTTTCAGGTCTTAATGAAAATCAAAATAAAGAAATTATAAACAAGTTAATCTTCTTAAAATTTCAGAATTTATTTATTTTAGATTCAACTCAAATCAAAGAAATCTTAGATACTAATACTTCGATTCAAAATTATACTGTCTTTAAAAAATTTCCTTCCTCATTAATAATAGAAATAGAACAAGCTAAAATTTTAGCAAATCTTTATAAAGATGGATCAAATTATTTTGTTGGTTCTAATGGAAAATTAATCAAAGCCAATTTTAAAAGGATAGATAAACCTTTCTTATTAGGAAACTTTACTAATGATTATTTTCTAAAGTTAAAAGAAATTATAGATAAGTCAAAATTAGAATACAAAGATATTAAAAAAATTTATTTCTTTGATTCAGGAAGGTGTGATATTGAACTTTTAGATGGTTTATTGATTAGGCTGCCAGAAAAAAATTTGTTAGAAAGTTTAAATTTGTCAGTTAAATTAATGTCTAGTGATAAATTTAAAGATATTAGGTTAATAGATGCAAGAGTCAAAAACCAGGTAATTTTTAATGACCAATAATGACGAATTTGAAACTTTTTTGTACGTAAGTAATGATAATATATCGATATCAGTTAGAAAAAAATACAAAGATGATAGATATTATGAAAATGCTAGTAAATTAATTAATAATTTAAATGATAGAAACCTAAGCCAACTAAATGAATTTCTTGATTTAAATATTATAAAGATTGAAAGATCTCTTAAAAAATTTGTTAAAAAAATAATTTTAATTATTGATCATCAAGAACTTTTAAAAATTAAGCTATCAATTAAAAAAAAATTTTATGGAGACCTAATTGATAAAGAGTCTTTAGTTTCTTTATTGAACACGGCACGAAATCAAGTTAAAGAAAGTCATAAGGGTATTTCGATTACTCATATGGTGATAGATAACTATAACATAGATGGAAAATTTTTTTCATTTTTACCTCAAAATATGAGGTGTCATAACCTATGTTTGGATATAAATTTTATCTGTTTTTCAGAAAATTTTTTAATGAAAATCAAAGAATCTTTAAATAGATATCAAATAGAGATTCAAAGAATTTTAAGTGCTAGTTATTTGAGAGATAATTTCAAGAATAGCACAGTCGACATTTATTCTATGGGTCAAAAAATAATAGAAGGGCATAATAGCAATGAAATTTTATTTGTTTCGAAAACAATGAAAAATATGGGCTTTTTTGAGAAGTTTTTCAATTTTTTTAATTAAGATTGTATTTTACAGTAATATTTCTTGTTTAGGATCTGCTGCTGTTTAGTAATAAATTTATGGCAAATGTCGGCTTTAAATCAAAAAACAATAAAAAAAAGTATACACTTTAAAGGTATTGGACTTCATTCTGGTAAGAAAGTTGATCTGGATATCCATCCTGCTGCTCCAAATACAGGTATAGTTTTTAAAAGAACTGATATCAAAAATAATAACATAATTTTACCCAATGTTTTTAACGTGAGTAATGCCTCATTTTGTACAACAATAACAAATGATAGCGGTGTATCAGTTTCGACAATAGAGCATTTGATGGGTGCTTTTTATGGAGTTGGAATAGATAATGCATTAGTTGAAATTAATAATCAGGAAGTTCCAATTTTGGATGGTTCAGCTAAAATATTTGTCGAAAAAATATTGAGTGTAGGAATTAAAACTAGCAATTTTCCGATTAAGATTATTAAAATTGAAAAAGATATTAGCTTCTCAATAGACAAAAAAAAGATGTCAATCAAACCGAGCAAGCTTAGCCTAGATATAGACTTTGAGATTAAATATCAAAATCCTTTAATTAAAAATCAAAGAAATAGTATTGATGTTTTTAAGTCTGAGCTAGGTGACATATTTAATTCAAGAACATTTTGTCTATTTGAAGACATTGAAAAATTAAGAGCAATTAATTTAGGTTTAGGTGGATCACTAGAGAATGCGATAGTAGTAAAAGATAATCAAATTCTAAATGACGAAAAATTAAGGAATGATAAAGAATTTGTAAATCATAAAATTTTAGATTGTATGGGTGATTTATATTTGTCAGGTTATAGAATTATTGGAAGTATCAAGTGTTCTCAAGGCGGCCATAATCTTACCAATCAATTATTAAGAAAAGTCTTCTCCAACGATGAAAATTTCTCAATTTTAGAGGTAAGTGAAAAAACAGTGTCTAATACTATACTAAATAGAAAACATTTAAGATCTATAGCTTAAGAGTTTTTTTTTCATAAAAAAACTGATAAATATTTTCTATCTAAATGAAAAATCTTTTTTTAATATCTTTGTTGTTTTTGATATTTGCCTGCTCACAAAAAAATGATGAGATATCTACTAAAATTATAGAAAAAAGTTTAGAGGCGCAAATGATAGATGCTTATAATGAGGGCGTAAAAGCTTTAGAGGAGGGGGATGTGCTATATGCTACAAAAAAATTTAATGAGGCAGAATTGTTGTATCCACAGTCTGATTGGGCACCTAAAGCATCTTTAATGGCATCATATGCATATTATGGTGAGGGATATTATAATAACTCTGTTCAAGAATTAAAAAGATTTTTAAAATTATATCCTAAATATCAAAATTTAGATTATGTTTATTATTTATTAGCAATGAATTATTATGAAAGTATTGTTGATGAAAAAAAAGACTTAAGACCTTTAACTGAAGCAAAAAAATACTTTAATTTTGTTATAAAAGAATTTCCTGAAACTGATTATGCCCTGGATGGTAAATATAAACTTAAATTAATTGAGGATATTTTAGCCGCAAAAGAAATATATATTGCTCGACATTATATTAATAAACAAAAATGGATTGCTGCAGTTAGAAGACTTAAATTTATTGTTAAAAATTATGATACCACCATATATGTTGAAGAAGCTTTGCATCGTCTTGTAGAAGTTTATTATATTCTAGGTCTTGAAGATGAAGCAAAAAAATATGCTAAAACATTGGGGTATAATTATCAATCTGGAGAGTGGTACAAACAATCTTATAAAGTATTCAATAGAGACTATAAAATAAAAGAAAAAAAAAAGAAAAAAGGATCTGAAAAAAAATTGTTGAATAAGATAAGATCCTTTTTTTAGTAATGAAAAAAGAGGAAATTAAAAAACTATACAAAAATAAAATAAAGGAATTTAAACATAATAATTTTCTGTATTTTGAAAAAAGTAAACCAGATATCAGTGATGAAGAATTTGATAATTTAAAAAATGACATTTTAAGATTAGAAAAAGAGTATAAATTCTTAAGTCATGAAAATTCACCATCAAAAAATGTAGGTTTTAAACCCTCGAAAAACTTCAAAAAAGTTAATCATAAAGTTCCAATGCTGTCCTTGGCTAATGCGTTCGACGAGGGTGATTTAAAAAACTTTGAAAAAAAGATTTTAAATTTTATCGATAAAAAAGAGGGTATAACTCTAGAATATAGCACAGAACCCAAGATAGACGGAATATCAGCTTCATTAAATTATAAAGATGGAAAATTTGTTCAAGGTTTATCCAGGGGAGATGGAAGAGAGGGTGAAGACATCACATCTAATTTAATGACAATAGCTGATATACCAAAAATTATTCATATTAAAGACTTTCCTAAAGAGATAGATATTAGAGGAGAAGTATTCATTAGAAATAATGATTTTAAAAGAATAAAAGATAAATTTGCAAATCCAAGGAATGCTGCATCTGGTTCTTTACGACAAAAAAATCCTGAGGATACAAAAAAGATACCATTAAAGTTTATCGCCTACACTTATGGTTATGAAAAAGGTCTTAATGTGAGCAGCCAAAGTGAATTTTTAAAAAAACTTAAAAATTGGGGATTTAATACAAACCCTTTAAATAGAGTTTTATCTGGAACAAAAAATTTAATTTCCAATTATGATAAAATTGAAAGTAAAAGGGATAAGCTTGATTTTGATATAGATGGAATTGTTTACAAAATAAATGATTTCAAATTACAAAAAAGATTAGGAAATGTAGCAAATGCTCCTAGATGGGCCATAGCTCATAAATTTTCATCAAATAAATCTATATCAGAAATTTTGAATATTGAAATTCAAGTTGGAAGAACAGGTGCTCTAACTCCAGTAGCTAAAATAAAACCAGTAAACATAGGAGGAGTTGTTGTGTCAAATGCAACCTTACATAATGAAGACGAAATAATAAGAAAAGATATTAGAGTTGGTGATATTGCCACAATAGAAAGAGCAGGTGATGTAATACCTCATGTTATATCTGTAGATATAAAAAAAAGAAAAAATAATTCCAAAAAATTTGTATTTCCTACAAAATGTCCCTGTGGTTTTAAAACAATTAAGGATTTTAATAAAATCACTAAAAGATTTGATGCAGTAAGAAGATGTCCTGATAGAGGTTTTGATTGTGATAGAATGGCTCAAGAAAGACTAAAACATTTTGTTTCAAAGGAAGCTTTTAATATTGATGGTTTTGGAAAAAAAGTTGTTGAAAAACTTTGGGAAATTAAACTTATTAGATTGCCCCAAGATATATTTAATTTAAATTATGATCGTTTGCAGTCATTAGACGGATGGGGAAAACTGTCCGTAGCAAATTTAGAATATTCAATTAATTTAAAAAAAACAATTTCATTTGAAAGATTTATTTATTCTCTTGGTATAAGACATATAGGCTTAGAAAATGCAAAATTAATTTCTAAACATTTAAAGTCTTCTTCAAATTTTATTCTTATGGAACAAAATAAAAATTTTAAAGAATTATTAAATATTGATGGTATTGGAGAAACACAAAT
>MDSV01229923.1_pt1 | contig 20833 bp, 18 predicted proteins | sample 810851 | NCBI WGS metagenome assembly MDSV01 (sample SAMN05326640, study PRJNA326480) | marine metagenome | isolation source: seawater | place: Atlantic Ocean: North East | collected 2012 | reverse complement strand
TGGTACTTATCTAGACCGCCGCCGGTTGAGTCGTCGGCTAGGCTAGATGCCCATACATACAATACACCAGCCAGAACTACAGTAATTGCAACCATTAGGTTGGTAGCGATAACTGGGCTGACTGCCTCTTCGTTTCGGTTCTCGTTGTTCATTTTCTTGTCCTCCTCCCCCAAGCGGGGGATAACTATGCCACAACCGGCGCGCTATATAACATCTCCGCCGAACAAAGTCCATTTTGGCCCGAAAAAGAGGGGTACTGCGCCGCATATTGATATTGATAGGGTGGGCAAAAAATTACACCGGCGAGTGGTACATACGGTTTGTAGGCCGCCCTGCATTAATAATTAGATCAAAATATTACACTTAGGAATCTAGCCCTTAGGCTAGAGTGAATAGAGGTGAACAGGGTGAGAGCCAACGGAGAGGGGATGGGATGCACTCAACGAGAACTTCAACAGCCCTGTTCGACCTGACCGAAGGTGTTACGGCAAATAACCATTTTGACAGATTTTTTGTAAATATTATCTTTACAAAGGAACATCTGTGTAAATTATAATCATTCAACTGTAAGAATTTCAGGCCCACCAGAATTGACTAGGATAGTATGCTCAAATTGTCCAATCATTCCACCGTCTTGGCATCCTAATGCGTGATAGGTTTCGAGGAACCTTATGCTGATCAACTTCTTGACTAAAGCATTCCATTTGCTTTGTCTGCTCGCTTCATCAGCATCTGGAAATGGCTTCTCTAGCATAGGGAAAGCCCATCTTTCAGCGAATGGGAGAGTGGAATATCTTTCTTCCAGGTTCCTAGCTAATTGTGCACCAAGCGGCTTCAATTGTTTTCTCGAAAGCGCTTTTCGCCACAGCCCTTCCTTTGTTACGCGGTAAATGTTTGAGGAATTTCGCTCTCCTATGTTCTTGATCATTCCACTGCTACCAGTTGTATTGAATGGTTCGATAGCATATACAGATCCTTCTTCAACAACACCTTTGAAACCTGGATTATCCGGTCCACATGCATATGATGGAACACTAACGCCTGCATGCAATTCATATGGTTTCAATTGGTGACCACATAGATTTCTGATTGGTTGGAAGCCTGCATCAATAGAGGGTTGCGCTGCAGCAGCACCCACCTTGTGCCAAGGTGTTCCTGGGTGGAGCATTTCTATCGCTGAATCTCTCGCCTCTTTTGCAGCTTTGATTTGGTCGGTGTGATTGCCTTGGTTTCCGACTTCAATTGTCAAAGCATTATCTCCAATGTGGCCATTTATGTGGACCCCCACATCCAATTTGACTAAGTCTCCATTTTGGAAGACCATCTCTCGCTCCCAACCTTCTGGAGCTATGACAGAGTGATCTGTAGTGTAGTGAGCCGCCAGATCATCAACAGCTATAGTGACAGGGAACGCGGGGTTTCCTCCGTTTCTTCTGATGAACCTCTCCGCAGAGTGTATGACTTCATCCCACGATTTACCAACGGCAATTTCGTCTTTCATGGCCTCGAGAGTTCTGCGTGCAACATGGCCCGCATCGTGCCAATACTTCAGGCTGGAATCGTCCACCATCTCATCACGTCATGACGAGGTATAACGCCCTCTCTCATAACGGTTAGCCTCCAACCACGTATTTCTAAGCCGTCTTTTTCTAATTTCACAAACGTGCTCCCTGCTCCATTCGGGCAAATTCCTTGAATGAATTCTTCGACCCCTAGCAATTTTGCCGCAGCCTCAGTATCACATTCAGGTTCAACTCCCGATTCATTAGCTGACGTAGCAGTAATCGGTCCAAATTCCTCAGCAAGTGAAATTGCTTCCGGATGGGCAAAAACTCTGATTGCAACATTCGCACCGCCAAGTCTGTCATCCAGAATTTCCTTTGCAGGTAGAATAGTTGTTATCCCACCTTTGTCGAAACTTGAAAGAAAATCATCCAAGAAACTTGGGATTTCAACCAAATCTATGACTTGCTCCATATTTGCAACACCCAAACTTACTGGCATTGATATTGGCCGATTTTTTGTTTGATACAAGTTATCCAAACCGGATTGTATTGGTAAACATCCAAGCCCAGGCAATGTGCTTGTTGGATAGACTACCAGTCCGCCATTTTCTAGATGTGATTTCACAAAATCACGCCCTTACCCATATCTCCACGTGTTCCTTTGCAATTTTTGCTGCTAAGTCTTTATCTTCGGTTTTCACAAGTAATTTTCCGCTTGGGTAAAGAGTTAATTCCGCTGGACCGGAAAAAGTCCAAGCCAATCTTGTCCTTATCCCTACTGTATAACCAGCGGATTCAATTTTCTCACCTACTAATTCTAGGTCGATTTTTTCGATTCCATCAACCTGAATTTGCCATGCAGACTTGTTTCCACACATTTCCATGACAAAAGAATCGTCAGACATTTCCTCACCTCAAATATCAGGCCTCTGGCACATCTTCATCGCTTGAAACACTAGTTGGTGGAGGTCCAGATGGGCCAGATGGTGGACTGGAAGGAGGCTTAGGAGGGCCGCTTGGGGGTCCAGATGGTGGACTGGAAGGAGGTTTAGGAGGGCCGCTTGGGGGTCCAGATGGTGGGCTGGAAGGAGGCTTAGGAGGGCCGCTTGGGGGTCCAGGAGGAGTAGGTGGCCCCTTTGGCGGAGTTGGTGGACCAGGAGGGGTAGGTGGCCCCTTTGGAGGAGTTGGTGGACCAGGAGGGGTTGGCGGCCCCTTTGGCGGAGTTGGTGGACCAGGAGGGGTTGGTGGCCCTTTTGGTGGACCAGCAGGAGGCGTAGGAGGGCCGCTTGGCGGTTTTGCCTCAGGCAGAGGTATAGAATCAGATTCAGAAGGTGTCGCATCCTCGCCTACAGGGGATTCTCTCACCGAGGCTGAACTTGGTGCATGAGCCAAAAGCGGTTCTTCAGTTCTCGAAGGTTGGGAAATAGGTGCCTCTCTGACTGGGTTTTCATTTAGAATCGGAGCTTCACGAGCATCGTCTCCAGAATTAGAGGTTAATCCGGTTGAAGGTTTATTCAAATCGGTTTTGATCAAAGTTTCCCCACCATGAGAGTTCTCAGCAGAATAAGGAGTCAACACGACTTTTGAAGAATCAATCATTTCTCTTTCCTTAACTTTTCCAAAGTCGCCTAGACTTTGGTCAAATACACCTGTGAATAGCGATGAACCAATGTTACTGGAAAGTTTCCTTCCTTGGGCAGCGCTATATTCAAAATCAAATGCAAATGGACCCATTTTTATTTCTTCAGAAGAACCGCTTAGAACAAAAGTCCATTCCCCAGAGTCCAGTGGAAACTCAAATGTCCAATCTCTTTGAATTCCAGGTCCAAGACTTGTAACTCCTTCTTTTGAGTAATGTTTTGCCCCAAGGTTTGTGATCACTGAAACGTCAAGGCTACCCATTGGAAAAGGAGCCTCATTGGTGATTGATACTGTTGCAATAATTACATCTTCATCATCATCATTGATGTCCATTTTGATGCCGATTACCTCGGCTTGAAGAGAGTCACTACTGCCTGTGGTTGCTACACTCATGACCTCACCATTGCTGCGACTGGTGCTGCCATACTTGAATACAACCGTAGGCAGTTTGTTCATCTAAGCCCATTGCGGGTGTTAATTGGAAGCGACCAGTCAACTGCTGCTACTGTATGATTTGCAAGGTCCAGAGGGCTTCTTTTTGTTTCATGTTGCCATGTTTTGTAGACATCCCATAGGCCCAGAAAAACTCCGATAAACGGAATAACATATTTGACTTTGTAAGCAGCTCTTCTACCCCAGTGGCTAATGCCGAGTAGACTTCCATCGTCGTGAACGATTGCAATCCGCATAGCCCTTTGTCCCAGTGAGCGACCGTAACTTCGTCCTGTATACTTGAAATAAAGCCAATAGAACGCGAGGTGAATTGTCCAAGCCCCCAGAACAAATGGTGCTTGAGATGTTAGCAACAAGTCAATTGCCATCAAATAGTTGAAAAAAACCATTCTAGCGAATAATGCTAAGATTAGGGTGACTAGAAAGGCATCGAGTGCCAAAGCGACAACCCGCTTCCAAATCGGTGCGATTAGCATACCTTCGGGTGCCGTAGCAGCAACGGCTGCCTGCGCCATAGTTCCCGGCTTATGTATGCTGACCGGAGAGTCCGCCATACATGTGCCTGCAGACATTCCTATGAAAGCCCTGCCTTCAAGAGTTTACAACGTGCCATGCCATAAGATTAGATTCACTAATCCAATCTAGCCAACTTGTCCAAGTTGGGTCATTACGCAATGTTCTATCATCGCCGACAACGATTAATCCGCGCTTTGCTCTTGTAAGCGCCACGTTCAATCGACGATAATCTGAGAGGAAACCGACTTTACCGTTTTCGTTTGCTCTAACAGTTGACAAGACAATAATCTCCTTTTCTCGGCCTTGATATCCATCTACTGATTTAATTTCAAGACCTTCAATATCATCATTTGTCATGCTACGAATCAAGCGCACTTGTCCAGCGTATGGTGAAATTACACCAATGTCTTCAGGCGCCAAATCTCCTGGAATCAACAATTCATTGACAATTTTAATGACGATTGCGGCCTCATCCATATTCGACCTAGAAGACCCAGCCTCTTCTTCGATTTCCGCACCATGAACTGGTACGAAAGAAACGGGTTTATCCCAATCAGGCCACAAAAACCCAGCAGCAGGGGGTCTTTCGCTGGATGAACACCCATCCTCCAGGCGATTTTCATAAAATCTAGCGGATGGGAATTCACGAATTGTGGGGTGCATTCTGTATTGAGTGGTCAGCATATGTGTTGGTATTCCATTAGAAAGCAACCTTTCGAAAAGAGGAATATTTAGTCCTCCTTCCTCAGCATTTCGAGAGGTAACTGTAGGTGGCAATTGTCTATGGTCTCCAACTAGAATCAATTGCCTTGCCCCCTTTACAATTGGAACTAATGATGATGGCTCTGTTGCTTGGGTCGCTTCATCGATCAAGACAATAGAGAATTTTCTATTAGCGATGGTAAAATGTCCAGCACCGATATTAGTTGTACAAAGAACTTCAGCACTTGAAAGGATTTCATCAGTTATTCGTTGTTCTAGTTCTCGAATTTCTCGATAATTTTTGCTGATATCTTTGTGAGCCATGCCTCTATCTTTGCCTTTCAAATCATGCAACTTAGAGCGAATCCCTTCTGTCTCTTCACGAATAAAACTGATTTCATCTTGTTTGGGATGACTTGAAACTTTAGCATCTAGAGTCGCTTCGCGCAAACTCTCTCTAACCTTTACGGGGCGTCCAAACCGAACGGCTTTTACGCCTAAATCAAGTAATCCCTCTAGTAAATTATCAACTGCAACATTGGACTCTGCACAAGCCAAGATTGGACCTCTCCCCATATCTATCAGGGCTTTCATTAGATGAACTGCAGTGTGTGTCTTTCCTGTGCCTGGCGGTCCTTGAATCATGGTGAGTCTTTGTTTTACTGCAGTTTCAATCGCACTCTTTTGACTCTCGTCTAACATCATTCCTTTGAGGCCAACAGGTCTGATTTTTTGGCCATGTATTTCAGGCGGCCTTTGGGCTGAAGCTGCTAAATCATGAGGCTGACATAATAGCAAATCTCTCAAAACGGTGCCACCATCTCCTTCAGTAGAATGAAAGGAAATCAAAGCATCATGCATTCTATCATGGGCGACACGATTTGCACCTTTGTCTAGTCGCCACCCTCCTTTCCTGATGTCGCTTGGTTTGTCTTTAGCAACAATTCGAATTCTCGAATTATTTCTGTCCAAAACTACTCCTTCAACAATTTTCTCTCCCCAAGGTCTTGCTCTAGAGATGATAACCATGTCTCCGTGGCCAAAGCGGTGGAACGGTAATGGCCCACCACCTCTTACTTCGAATACTAGAATCGGATCTCCAAAGAATCTGCCAGAAGTTCTTCCCACTAGGTCAAACAAGGCTAATCCCGAGGTTAGCATTTTTTGCTTTGACCAATTTTTCCACCTATCTTGAACCTGATTTAATTCATCATCGAGTTCGACGCCTATCAGATTAGTAAAGCACTCGAAGTGGTCTTGTGATTTCCTCCATTTCGCCTCGTGTTCGATTTTAGCGGTCTTGTTTCCACTAGGCCGAGTGTTCATTCTGCGCACTCCACCTCTCTCGGCCATAGCAAAACCGTAACGGCGCTGGTATAGCATCTTGTCGATGGTCGAGAATAGGTGAGACTTAACAACGATATGAGTAGCCGAGGCTTTGCTGGTAACTATGTTCAGACGCAAGTCGACCGCAGAAGTTGAGGGTGAAATCTGCCCATACTGCGAGTTCGTCAATAAAGTTGGAGCATCAACCTGTGTTCAGTGCTACTACGAATTAAACAAGGCGCCACGGGACCAAGGAGAATCGGTATCTGCCGAGGTTAGTAACTCAATTTTTGATGAATTGATGGCTGATAATGATGACTCATGGGAAGAAGGCGACGCAGTGGATGTAGTACTGACATTGGACCAAGATCCCCTTGAAGTTGAACAATACGAAGCAACTAACTTTGAATCCGAGGAACCAGAAAAAATCGGGTTCATGGAGTCATCATCTCCAGAGATGCATGACACTGTTAGCCACGAACCCGTAGAAGTTAGCGCGGAAGATGTGGGTGAAGAAATCAAGGATGTTCCAAAACTAGAATTCACAAAAACAGATCCATTCGATGAAGTTCCTGAACCAGTTCATCAAGGCAAAGGAGCGCTTTTCTCTCCAAATACTTCTACTAAGATGGACGGTGACCTACTAGGCCATGTTGGAGGTTCAGAATTACCGTCATTACCTTCCGATGATCTATATGAAAACAAGATTGATCTTACAGCAAAAAAGGCACCAGCACCAACTCCAGCTGTGGTATTGCCTAACCTGCCAGAACTCCCTGAAATGTCAAAAACCGATACGCCTGTCGATACTAACCCGGCTGCAAATCAGTCTGGATTACCATCTAGTGTGGAGGCTGTAGAGGAATCCACAAAAGCCATCGATGTAGATTCGACAGAAACACCTATCGAAGAACCACAGGAATCAATTGAAAGTGATTCAGAGGAGTCTAGCACTCCGATTATTGAAGCAAATTCAAGAATATGGCCTTGGGCGGAAGCAGAACCTTGGGACCCTAGACAAGTTCACAGGGAAGTAGTTAGCGCTCTTGAGCAAGTAAAGAGTGGAAAGGTGACGGAAGCAGCGGCCACGTTAGACGGCTTAGGTCCACATTTGACAAATGAAAATGTTGACTTGATTTATCACATTGGGATGGTATTAAAACAACTTAACAGGACTGATGAAGTTAAATTGATTCTAACTAATGCAAATACTGTAATGCCAGAAAATCAACATGTAGCATCAGCCATGGCACATCTTGGAGTATAGGGGGTATCGCTTTGCAAACGCCGGAACTTGTGGTAAATGAACAAGTCGTCCTGCGCCCCATTAATCGTAGAATTTTACCTGAGGTAATGAAAGCATATCTTGAGGACCCTGAAGCAGCAAAGTCAGCACTACCATGGCTCAAAGAAGGCGAAGAAGCACGTAGCCAAATTGCAGACTTAATGATAGATTTAGAGATACATAGAAACGGTGATTCGATTCATTTTTGGGCTATCCATTCAATGGATGACAATTCATTTGTTGGTATGATTGGATTGGGTGACGAGTTACAACTAGCAGCCTCAGCATACAACCTGGGATACTGGGTCAAGAAAAGTTGGAGGAAAAAAGGAATTGCTAAGTCCTGTGTTGATGCAATATTTGAGTGGCAATCACAAAGGAGTGAACAATCGCTAATTGAAATCACAGTCCATCCCCACAATAATGCAGGTCTCGCAACTTGTAAATCCATTTGTCAAAAATGGAAAGGTATGGCGATCGAAGGTTTCATTCCAATAGAAATTGATAATCGAACAATTCCCCACGTTTTGCATTTGATCCAACTAAACCGTGGTGATTAGATGAAACCGGTCTGGCTGACCGTCGATTCAGACGATATTCGTCACACCCCCAAATATCAGGGGCACCCTACAAGATCCAAAGGCTCGGCCCATGAGAATACATCAGATACAATGCTAAAAGCAATGCAAAGTTTCAGATCTTGGTTAGACCGAACACAAGTTTCACTCACAATATTCGTTATTGCAGACCAACTTGATGACCCCGATTTCATTCAATGGTTACGTGATTTACTCAATGCCCACCCCCAAGTCACAATCGGATGTCATGGATTAACTCATAGATGTTGGTCTGCATATCCAGAGGACCCCGAAGGCCTTCTGAAAGCACTGGTTGAGGCCGATGTAAAGTTACACGATTTTGCAAAGGATGCTTGGAGGCCTTGGTTCAGGGCACCGGCAGGGTATATCGCACCATGGATGGCTCCAGTTATTGCAAAAGCTGGATTTGAGTTAGACAGTAGTGTAAATCCATCTTGGCTTGTTAGGAAAAAGGCGGGCCCATGGAAAGATTGGGCTGCAGTACAAAAAGCACTCAAGGATTCAGGACTTGTTAGTCGTCCGTGGTTGTGCCGATTATCACTTCCAACTTGTGGCCCAGCACTCTCAATACCGTTTCTTGCTTGGAATGCTAGGAAAGCATGGTCAAAGCTTGGTCCCTTTGTATATCCAGATGAGGCAGAACATACGGTTTACTGGCACATTCTAGACCACGCTAGGAATGATGGTCGCTGGAAACCGCCGCTGATGATAGATTGAGCCCAAAGGGCTCAAATCTAGTTCGTCATAGGAGTGTCATGGAGAAGAAATTCTGGAAGGGTCTTCTCCTCGTTGGCATCCTTTTGCATTTTTTAGCCGCAGCACTCATGCCACTAGGTTTGGATGCTCATGTGCACGCTGTCTATGTAAGCGATGGAATGGATGACGATGAAGCACATCTTGAGTGGGGCCCACTTCGTCCAGATGCCCCGGATTCATCAACGCCTAGAGAGATACCTGCAGACGACAAATGGTTTGCTTGGCATTCAATTTTTGAGATTTGGTTCACCATCTTCTCTCCTTCTGCAACAACATTGCACGTTCTTGGATTGGTTGGAGGATTAGGTTGCTTAGCTGCAATTTACCTTTTGACAAAGGATTTGTTTGAACATGAACAAGCCCTGAGATTAACTGCCTTAGCATCGATTTATCAACCACTGATGAGGGCCACAGGTAGGGTTTACCAAGAAAGCATAATTTTGATGCTAGTAGCGATTTCAACATACTGCTTAATCAAAGCACTGCGTCAGGAAAAACAGTGGAATTATTGGTTGGCTCCGCCAGTGATTTGTGCTTTGATCATTCTATCTTTCAAAGGCATGCCAATATGGTATCTAATTCCAGCAGCACTTGCATTATTCGCATCAACAAGAATGGAAATGAACATGATTCAAATCCCAATTATTGCTCTTCTTGTTCAGTTGGTAGTACTATACAGAAATGGTATATCAATCATAGAACCTGATATTATTCCCGCTTTACTATTCTCGTTTGTAGCGTATTTCTTTTTCGTGATTGGTGGAATTTTATATTTTACAAAACAAGATGGTAAAGAAAATGAAGAATCAATCATTATTTCGAAAGGCACCTCAATGGTAGCTGCGTGTTTAATCGGCTGGCTTGCAGCACTGTTAGTCACCGAAGCGGTCGCTTTAGACCGTACTTTTTCCGACACTTACAACTCATTTAGTCAAACGCCTCGCTACTTGTCACTATTACTTGTTCCATTGTGGTTTGCTAGGATGTTACGCACCGAGACATCTGGGCTGAATCTTGGATTGAATCGTAACGCAATAGTTGCTTCAGTTGCAATAATGCTAATACTAAATTCGTACATATTGGCAGGGTCAGGTCCTAGAGGAACGGATGTAATCGGTGAGCATCTAGAAGATGAAATCGAAGACGGCGAGGATATATTGTATTTGGCGAATTCACCATTTTCACTACATCGAATGTACTCGATAAAATTCTCAATGGACCCCAATAGTGATGGGGACAACCTAGGCTTTTGGAGGACAGCAGACAGCGATTGGGATAATGAACTATCTCAATGTGAAAATCTTGGCGATGTTGAATGGATTGTAGTCTATCCATATATCGATCCAGTAATTCCAGAAGGATGGATTGAAATTGAGTTCGAAGATTCTGATTTAGTAAGTGATGCATATCACTTGTATACGTGGGGTGAAGAAATTGAACGGTGTCCTTGAAGGTGTCAAAGTACTGGACTTGTCACGAATATTGGCTGGACCATACTGTGCACAAATGCTGGCGGATTTAGGAGCTCAAGTAACCAAGGTTGAGGCTCCTTGGGGTGATGATACACGCGGCTGGGGTCCGCCATTTCTCGAAGATGGAACTGCTGCATACCACCTGTCTTGTAACCGAGGAAAAGAGATAATTTTCCATAATCTGAAGGAAGACAAACAAGCAATACAGGATTTGATTTCCCAGTCTGACGTAGTTATCGAGAATTTTCGTCCCGGACAACTTGAGAGGCTGATCGGTCCAATTCCGAATGATGTAATTCTCTGTTCAATCACCGGCTTTGGACAGAATGGACCTAGGTCTCAGGAACCAGGATATGACCTTGCACTTCAAGCGATGAGCGGTATAATGAGCATTACAGGTGAAGAAGGAGGTGGACCAGTCAAAGTTGGCGTAGCTTGGATTGATGTGATTACAGGTCTATACGCAGGAAATGCGATTCTCGCCTCCTTGTTCAAGCGCGAGCGGACTGGGAAGAATTCTCACATTGACGTCTCACTATGGGATTGCGCAATCGCATCATTAGCAAACCAAGGACAAAATCAGATCACTAGCGGAGAAGACCCCGGATTGCTTGGTTCTGGCCATCCAAATTTAGTTCCATATCAGGCATTTCAAACCAGTGACGGGTGGGTTGTAATCGCTGTAGGCTCGGATTCTCAATTCGAAAATTTATCTCAATACCTTGAATTTGAGAACGTATGGCCAACTAATGAATCAAGAGTTAATTCAAGAAAAGAAGTTGTAAAAATGGTTCAATCAAAAGTGATTACGATGACCAAATCACAGGTATGCGATTTGTTAGAAGGAATACCAACATCTCCAATCAACAAAATCAGTGAAGCATTGGCCGATGCTCAAAGTATTGCTAGAGGAGTGGTTACTGAATGGAATGGCCAATCGGTACTAGCAAGCCCGTTACGTTTCATCTCAGAAAGAGAAGAGTGAGGTCTGGCCCCCGGTCCTAACAAGCCCTGCACCCTCAAGTAACTCCATTGCATTGTCAAATCTTTTTTGCGAAAATTGTCTATCCTCAACTAAGAATTTCTTCAATCCTTCAACGTCAACCTGGCCTTGTTCTAATTGTTCATCAGATACTTCAACAACTGGATGGTCTCTGAAAATTTCCCTAATCTCATCCAGTCTTTCAGGCACGTCTTTATCCTTAGCAGCACACACTGCCTCTATGGTGTCGTGTTCTTTGATTAACTTCAACCCAGTCTTTGGGCCAATCCCTTTGATGCCAGGATGGAAATCAGTTCCAATCATTATTGCTAAGTCGATAAGTTGGTCTCTGCTCAATTCATTATCAGCAAGGATTTGTTCCAACTCGATTCTTTGAGCACGCACAATCCTTCCCATTCTTTTGCTTCCATCAGATGTGAAGTTTCGGATAACTGTAGGTGCACCGTACAAGAGAGCGTCCCAGTCTTGAGTAGCCACAGCATCCAACTGCCCTTTTGCAGCCATTACCGCTGCTTGAGCCTCTCCTTCTGCTTCCGCTCTAAAGGCAGGAATTCCCATCAAGGTTAGCATCTCAATCGATTCTTCGACCATCTCTGGCGTATACTTCACACAGCGCTGTGCTAACTTGTGTGCGGTTGCAAAATCGCCAACTGCAAGAGCGGCTTTCCAGTCTGCTTCGGCTTGTTCTCTACGCTCTCTGCGCGCATCCATCTCATCTTTCTTCAACTCAGGATGAGTTCCATCAAAGATGAATACCGGCTTCACACCCTTTGAGAGAAGAATTGACGCTCTAGAAAGGAATCCCATCAAATGAGCAACTACCTTACCATTATCCGCTCGCAGTGGCCCTCCGTCCCCAGTTGGAGAACGGTCACGAATGGTTGTTAGAAATTGGAATGCTAAGAGAAAACTGTCAATTCCAACCTTCTTGCCTTTCATCGCGTCCATAGTGGTATCTTCAGCGTTGGCTAGGTCACGAAGATTGCAGCCCATGTTTTACGCACACAGAGCAGGCTCTTGAGTCTCACGGCTTTTCCTGGAATCAATTAGTTTGGAAAATTAGAGTTTTTTCCAATCTGTTCCGTCCCACCAGAGCATTTCTCCATCACTCATTTTTCTCCAAGTATAGCCGGATTCATCGGTCCACTGTTGGTCGACTGTAGGTTCAGTTTGAGCTACAGGAGGTTCAGCAATATTTGCTAAATCGATTTGCTTCTCCTGCTGTTCAATCGGGGAATTTCTTTTCTGTTTGTAAATTACTCCAGCAATTACTACGACAATTAATGCAATAATTCCTATGATGATATACGTGTTTCTTTGCTCCTCTTCCACCTGCTTTTGATAATTATCTCCAATACCATTACCGTCAGAATCTTTTGTCTCGGAGGGGTTATTGGGGAATGCGTCACCGTTGTCTCCAACGCCATCACCATCAGAATCTACTGATTCGCTTTCATCATTAGGGAAAACATCAGAATTGTCGCCCACTCCATCATTATCAGAATCTACAGTTTCATTGGCATCATTGGGAAAAGCATCACCGTTGTCTCCAACACCATCACCATCAAAATCTGCTGTTTCATTTGAATCATTAGGAAATACATCAGAATTGTCTCCTAATCCATCATTATCAGAATCTACAGTTTCATTGGCGTCAAAAGGAAACGCGTCACTGTTGTCACCAACTCCATCTAGATCAGAATCTTCGGACTCATTTGCATCTTCAGGGAATACATCTCTGTAATCGGGGATTCCATCCCCGTCAGAGTCAGGAGGGCTGTCTGGAATGCCATCACCATCAGAATCAATAGATACTCCACTCCATTCACAAACACTTGTTTCTGTATTCCAAATCCAATATGCTTCGGGCTCAGCCTCTAAAACATTAGCAGGCACCTCTACTCCCCGGCAGGAAGATAAGATAATTTCAATCCAGCTTACCTTTTGCCAACGTTTGTCATCGCCCTCATAGACCATGATGAATATTCTCTGATTTTTTGTGGTATTATCATACAAATCTTCGATATTCAGACCTAACTCAAACACGTCGGAATCACCTAGAGGATCAGACCTGCTCCATTTCTCTTCGATCATTAATGTGTATTTTGTAATGGCTGATGCATCGAATACAGTTTCATCTAAAGCAACCTCAACATAAACGTCACCTTGTTCGGAACCGTTTAGGATTGTTCCACTAATCGTGATAGTGTCACTGCCAACCTGTGTTCCATTCATTGACATATCAAATTGGATAACTGGTTCTGCATCACCAAATCCTTCAGGAACTACAGAGAAATACATCCTGTATTTTTCCGAAAATTTCCCCGCCTGATCATAGACTCTTAGCTCGATACGGATTGAGGATTCATACTGGCCACTTGGATCTACAGTTACGTTATTGAATCGGTATGCCCACTGACCGTTGCTTGCACTATATTGTTCAAATGTATGGCCAGCCAAATCGAAGTTTGTATCACCATATGGCGCATCAAACAGAACTAGCCATTCATACATAGTAATTCCATTGTCGCTTTCAGCATCCTCATCAGAGGAGTTGCTTGCATCGAAGTAGACAAGTAGAGAACCGGATGCATCAAGATGAATTCTATACTGAGGCCAATCAATTCCTGAAACGTATTTTACTCCAACGTATTCGATTTGGTCTGCATATTCCCAACGTATGTCAAGTTGGGCATCAGCAATCGGATTGAATTCGTCGGCCATAGCATCATCAGTTTGTACTGTAACTGGGATAATACGGGCATTTCCATGCTCATCGTGAAGATACAGGATGATTTCCCAAGTTGCACCTTGTTTACATCCAGTTTCAGAGGATAAGTCCACTTTGCAAAAACTGGTAGAAGGAGTAGACGCGTTGGTGTGGTCGATGCCGCCTGCCATTGAGTTACCTTGCCAATCGGTTGGTCCGTCGATTTCCCAATCAGCATTAAGATTCTCTGCAGTATTCGTTACATAACTGAAAACAACCTCTGCATTGCTTTTGAGGTAGGTATATGCGTATTCTCCGCTGGATGGGTCAAATGGGGGAACATTACCGTTGAGCGTTATGTCTGTTCCTTGTAATGCACTATCAAAGCCAGAAGGATACGGATTCAAATGGTGGGATAGCATGTTACCAAGAAGTGGGAATGTAGGGCTATCAGCGGCATCAGAGTTCCTCTCAACATCAATAGTAGTGACAATCATTCCACCGAGATCATAATTGCATGTGCCAAGAATGATGTCTTGGTCATCAGCCCATGTTTGGATTAATCTTTGGAAGTAACCTCCATCCTCTGAATAACCGTTACAAATGCCTGGAATGGTTGAAGCCTCTGCTGATTTTGTATTTACAATAGCCTCAGCCACAGTGCCATACTGATCAAATCCTTGAAATTGAGTAAAATCAACGCTGTCGAAGATTGGATGATATGGATTTGCGACCTCCATGTCACTGTATGTGACCTTTGTTCCAGCTGTATTTCTTGCTGTTATGCCCATATCAAAAGGAAGATAACTTTGTTCAGTTGAGGATGAATATCCATAATATTCAGTCGAACTAGTAAGATGAATTTGGACAGTCCCTCCTGCTGCCATAAAAGATTCTAAAACGGACTTATTTGACGAATCTCCAAGTTTTTCAAAATAACCATCTCCTCCTTCACTAGTCGGTTTTGCAGAATTATCATTTTGCGAGGGAATCACAATTTTGTGATAATTGGCCATCCAACCCAATTTAAGGTAAGTTGACCAATCATCTATTGGGAATTGAGTATAAGTCATGCCGAGTGTAGACAAATCTTGCTTTATTGCGGGCGTGTAACTATCCGATAAAATTGCTACATCAATGGTATCCTCGAAAGTGGCATGGAAATACCTTTTATTGCCCACGTCACTGTTATCGTTAGTTCTAACAGCACTGAAACTGATATTGTAAGATGAGCCATCCATCCACCCATTCCATGGTGTGAAGGTGACATCGGCCACGCCATATTGAGCCATTGTGAGTGTGGTTGTAGTCGAATGCACCTGCGCATTATTTGATAAATCTACAACACTCATTCGGAATGTGTACTCTTCCGGTACATCCCCATTGTATGCCCTGAAAGACCATTCGTGGGACAATACTGTATCAATCGGTAAAGTGCACTCAAGAATAGAATCAGATAGGCAATCCAATTCGTTTGGACTTGTTAACATCACGTCACTTGAACCGTTTGCTGAGGCGTTGTTTAACGGTATAATTGAGAACAAAAAGACTGTTAGTAACAGCATAGATTTAGATTTCACGTCATTACCAGATTACAGCACTGTATAACGTTGACCCCGTTTTGGCAAGTTTTACAAAACAAATTTTCTATTTAGCACAGGAATAATGGCGGGCAATGCAGGATTCGAACCCACGTCTCCGGCTCCGAAGGCCGGAAGGATATCCAGACTACCCTAATTGCCCTGCACCGCCGAAAAGCCACCCCTTCTTGAATCACACCCTCGCGTTCATTCAAGTGCCCGCACCAATTAGCGGATATCATGGGCGGCAACTCTCCTTGTGTTGAGAAGGGTTGTAGCATGTGTTGCCGTGAGACTATCATGCCGATAACAGCGACAGAGGCGAGCCGCCTAGCAAGAAGAACCGGCTTATCAGAAGACCAATTTTGCGGCAGGGATGAATCAGGAATTAGACGGTTACTGAATAATCAAGAGACAAAGGCATGCGTCTTTTTGGCGACTGGCTCTGATTTAGTCACAGCTCCTGGAATTTGTACAGTATACGATGTTAGACCATTGGGATGCCGTACATACCCCGTAATTTTGGATGAAAAAGACCTTGCGATTTTGGATGACCTTTGTCCACATACCAGTGAGTTTGATGAGCCAACTGAAGATGATGCACTAAGACTGCTCAATTTTGAGTCGAAGCTTTAGCGACGATCAAAACCCTTCCTAGGGATTTGTGAACAGGGATACCGTATGCAGCTTCGATCTCATACCCAGGCAACTCGATATCGGTTGTAATTTCTTCATCGAGACTATCTCCTCCGGGGGGGACAGGGAGAATTACAACTAAGTTACAATTTGAGGATTGTCGGCGGACATTTGCCAGCATGTCTTCAATCAATTTTTCATCGCTTGGTGAATTCCTACCATATGGAGGATCTACAACTACTGCGGCAACATTGTCCGGAAATTCGTCTCTTGTAGCATCTCCTCTCACAACCTTTGCATCGATGTCTGCCCATTCGATATTTTGTTGACAACCATCGACCATAACCGGGTCAAAATCAATTCCAAGTGTGGGCCGCCCTGTAAGGGCCGATTCGATCAAAATACCTCCAGTGCCACACATTGGGTCAATTACGAATCCATCATTTGTTCCTGCAGCGATATTTACTGCGGCTCTAGCCAGTCTCGGTTCAAGGCTTACCGGACGGAAAAATGGACGCTTATTTGCGCGCATGGCAGCCCAGCCATGCTTCCCAGGGCCTTGCCCAGTCATCCAACCCCATGCGACGTAACCCGCTGATTTGTCTAATACAATTCCAAATCTGTGCTTGGGATTATCGAGATCGAAAGTTGACCCCGAATCATGGAATTTACCTCCAACATGGCGCTCAATATCTTTTGTCGCAACTGGGATCTTACCTTCATGTCTCCAACATTCCACTGCCATGGATTCCTTTGCAGTGACGGAAATTAAACTCAGGAAAGCATCCAACGACTCCCATTTTGCAATACCTCCTCCAACCAAGACGCACTCACAGCCCGACATTTTGTACGCGTTTTCCCAGTCGCTTTCGCCATACGCAACCAGAAGCCTCCTCGCCTCAGTCATCTCTATTTCTGACTTAGAAAACATCGCGTTGGCTTCAGCCCGCGCTATCGCTGGATGCCAACCACGTAGCGCGATAATTGCTGAAGGATTTGATTTCATCAAATCATCTCGTATATATTTTAACAGACTCTTCGCCCCATTCAGTCAGGCTCATTTTCGAGAATTTGGAGAGGTCGAAATTAGCCTGAACTGGCTCGCTGTGAGTTAGATTAGATTGTACTAAGATGAATTCATCAACCAAATCATGGTCGAGGAAACGATTGATTGTATCAGGGCCACCTTCGACTAATAGCCTTTGAATTTCCAGATCTCCAAGCATATCTAACATTGCGGAAAGCCCTCTAAATTCATCGGTCAAATGCTTTGTTTCCAACCCATCTGTTAGTACTTTTGAATCAGAATTTATTCGATTATTTGGATCAATAATTATTCTCAACGGCTGTCTGTTAGTGTCAACCAATCTAACATTAAGTGAGGGGTTATCTCTGTTTACTGTGTTTGCACCAACAAGGATTGCACAGCAATCTTTTCGCAAGTTGTGAACTTCTTTCAAGCACTCATAACTGGTGAATCTTGCAGGCCCCTTCGACAAATCATCAACCGAACCATTTGCATCAATTGCAACTTTGACTGTAACGAAAGGTCTGCGATTATCACACCAATGTAGGAATTCCCTCATTTGCTGTGCAGCTTCATCCTCTAATAACCCTGTCTTTACTGTAATTCCAGCATTTTCAAGAACTGAAATTCCATTGCCTCTGACAATAGGATTTGGGTCTCTGTGAGCGATAATTACATCACTAACTCCCGCCCATAAAAGCGCTTCAGTGCAAGGCGGCGTTCTTCCAAAATGGTTACACGGCTCAAGAGTAATGTAAGCGGTTGCTCCGTTTGTATTGTGTCCTTTTTCTTCTGCATCGTGAATAGCCATCTGTTCTGCATGCAATCCGCCAAGATGGTCATGCCATCCTTCAGCAATGACCTTTCCATTTTTCACAAGGACGCAGCCAACTAGAGGATTAGGCCTTACCTGGCCCCTGCCTTTTTCTGCTACTGCGATGGCGCGGCGCATGTATTCATGCTGCGCATCACTCCAGGTCATGAACTAGCCCAAATAGACATTAGACATGAGTTCATCGCTTTCTAGTGACAAAAGATTTGATGTCCTCAACACATACTAGCATACACTATGGGAGTTTTACATTGCATCGTTAATCCCGCTAGTAGGGACCATACTTGCGGTAAAAAATGGCCCACAGTCTCCGCAAAATTGGAATCGAAAGGTTTCGATGTTGTTACCCACATGACAACTGAAGTAGGTCATGCTAGCGAAATTGCTTGGGAATTAAGACAGAAAAATGTTGAGGGGCCAATAGTTGCTGTTGGTGGTGATGGAACCGTTCATGAAGTTGCAAGCGCTTTACGAGGTTGTGATATTCCATTGGGAATACTTCCATTCGGTTCGGGTAATGATTATGCAATAACTCAAGGAATTTCTCGGAAAAAAGTAGACCAAGCAATCGATGTTCTCGTCAATGGCGTGGACCGTAGATGTGCAGCATGGCGTCTTGAAGGATTTCCAGCATCTGCAACTGGAGATTATCCTATGCCTAAAGCCAATCAGTGGGACGGTGAAGCCAAAGAGGAAGGCAGAATCGTTAGATGGGTTTTCTTAGAATCGGATTCAGGAATTACAAGCGCAATATCTAGAGCAAAATTATCGAGGGCAAAGTGGATTAAAGGAAACAAGAAATACACTTATCTTGGAGTAACAACAATTCCATTTTGGAAAAGAAGGAAAGTATGGCTCAAAATAGATGAGGCAGAGGGCAATATAATCGATTTCACCATGTTTGCAGCAACCACTGGTGAAACATTCGGTGGTGGATACAAGGTATGCCCTGGAGTGTCTCCTGTTGACAAAGAGGGGACGATCATGTTTGCACCAAGATTGTCAAGAATTGCTATGTTATCCTTGATGGGTCCAATGAAGAAAGGCAAACATGTAGGCAAATGGGGAATAACAATGCAAAAGGCCAACCGTATTGAAATTAAACCGTTAGATGCAAGTGGGCAAGTTTCAGATGAACCACTGCCATTATCAACATGGGTTCAAGCAGACGGGGAACCGGTTATTCTCAGTCCAGCAACGTTAGAGTGGCATACTGAGCAATTATTGGTACGTGGAGCCAAAGAAGTGTCTTGGGCTTAGAATGAGAAATCACTAAACTCTTCATCATCTGAAATTGATGCGCGTTTGTTTTCGACAATCCTTTCTGGCTCAGGTTCCGGCTCAGCTCTTTGAACAGACCGCTTTTTTACAGAGCGACGCTTTACAGGTTTGCTGGCTTTTGTTGGACTAGCAGCACTAGTGGGTTGGGTTGCACTACGGGACATACTTGAGGAGAAATGCTCCCTTTGTGCTGGCTTAGGTTGACTAGAAACCACTTCTGCAGAAGGCATTGGTGAGTTAGAAATTTGAGGCATTGATGATGCAACAGGCTGAGCAGACTCCATTTCCTTTGCTTTACTCGTTACTACTACGGAGTCCCCTCCACCGAACGTTTTGGGTCCATCGTCGCTACTATCTGATTGAAGAACACTGTCGAGACTAAAGCCAGTAATAGTAACATCCTCTTCCTTTTTCTTCTTGGGAGGTGGAGATGATTTCTTGCTCTTGGAAGGCCTTTCGACAGGACTCTGTAAGCCATCTTTCTTCGATTGCTTCAAGTCCTTTTTCATTTGAATCGCTTTAGCAAAACCTTCTCTTCCCAACAGTGCTTCTGCAGTTGCTCTTGCACCTTGACGGACCACCATTGTAGATACGATGTAAAGTCCAACTCCCCCGCCGACTCCAAATATTAAGAAGAATAGAACAAATGTCCATCCGCCAAAGATATCTGTATCGCCGAGTGAATATTCATCGTCGTGCTCGCCGTCTAGACTAACTACTCCTTCAGAGGTTTTGATGCTGGTGACAATCATAGCGTGACCTTGGCCTTCTAAATCACAATTTTCAGGGTTAACTCCAGCTAAACCATTTCCATCCAAGACGTAACCTTTCATTTCGATAGGCTCGTGCCAATGCTGGAGAATATTTAGCCCATCAGCTACATTTTCAGAACCAGGAATAATTCCAATTACTTCCCATTCATCTTCATTATCTGATAATTTTGAACCCACTGCTTCACTTGGATTAAGTGGTTCGGACCAATCTTTGAGACTTATTCTACCGGCTTTTCCTTCCTCGACAGATTCTGCTGAACTGTAAGACATTGTATGGATCACTACTGCAGCACCCATTGCAGACTGCACATCAGAAAGTGTAGGATGTTCAGAATAAACTTCTGAGGAAATCAGCATCCCAGTTACTTTCATTTGGGATTCGCCGCAACCAATAATGGAGAAGGTTTCCTCAAATCCTTCACCCATTTTTGACTTTACTTCGGCACTGTCGTCATCGATTTCAACATTCACCTGCCCATCCCCTGTGCCCCATTCTGGAGTATCGTTATAGATACATCCAGCCATGAACATCAGCAAAACCAGCAGCATCCCAAGACGCGTCTGTAGGCGGGCCATGTTCTATGCACGGCGCCTTGAGTTGTTGAACCCTTTCCATGAATCCCATATCATTGGTCATGAAATTTAAGCGCGGAGAGAGAGATTCGAACTCCCGTGTCCGGGGGACAGTGGATTTCAAGTCCACCGCAATACCAGGCTATGCGATCTCCGCTTGTTT
>MDSV01143016.1_pt1 | contig 20836 bp, 18 predicted proteins | sample 810851 | NCBI WGS metagenome assembly MDSV01 (sample SAMN05326640, study PRJNA326480) | marine metagenome | isolation source: seawater | place: Atlantic Ocean: North East | collected 2012 | reverse complement strand
GTCCCAGAAAACATGATCAGGATAAGATACTCGATGCGGTCGAGCGGGTTGTCGCGCGCGACGGCGTGCTGACCGTCGATGCGGTGGCGAAGGAAGCGGGTGTCTCGAAGGCGACTGTGCTTTATGAACATGCCAGCAAGCGCGCGCTTGTCGCGGCGCTGGTCGATCGCACCATCAAGGCCGACAACGCCTTCAACCAAGCCTGCGCGGCGCCGTTTGCCGGCGAGGCGGATGCGCCTTTGAAGGGCCGCATCGAGGCCGCCCGGCGCAGCCCGCCCGTGCCCGAGGGCAATCCCGCGGTGCTGAGCCTCGTCGCCGCCCTGATGCAGGATGCCGATCTGCGCGCGGAGTTCCGCCGCAACCAGAAGACGCTTTCCCGTCAACTGCTGGCGGAAGCGCGCGATCCCCGGGCCGCCCGGCTTGCCTGGCTTGCGCTGGAGGGTCTGAAATACCAGCAGCATCTCGAACTCCACGACTGGGACGAGGCCGAACGCGCGGAAATTCTGCGCGACATCGAAACCCTTGCCGGCCTTGGCAAAGACGGCATCGGACATGACAATGGCTGAAGAGCACGTATTCATCACCGGCGCGTCGGGCTATGTCGGCCGCAACCTGCTGCGGCACTTCGTCTCCAGGGGCCATCCGGTGACCGGGCTTGTCCGCAGCCCGGAAGCAGCCGAGCGGGTCGCGTCCTGGGGCGCGCGTCCGGTTCCGGGCGACATGCTGACCGCCGAGCTTGCGCCGCTGATGTCCGACGCGGATGTGCTGATCCACGCGGCGGCCAATGTCGACCATGGAACGGGCTCAAAGGCGGCATCTGTCAATCCGGATGGCACGCGCCGGGTATTGGAAGCGGCAAGGGATGCCGGGGTCAGGAAGATCATTCACATCAGCACGGATTCCGTGCTGCAGGACGGTCGTCCCCTGCGCAATGTCGACGAGACCGCTCCCTATCCGGACCGCCCGGCCGGAGCTTATTCGGCCGGCAAGGCCGAGGCGGAGAGGATCGCCCGCCGGGCCGCCGCCCAGGGCCAGCATGTCGTCATCCTGCGTCCGCGCATGGTCTGGGGCCGCGATGATACGACCGCGCTTCCGATGCTGGTCGAAGCCGTGAAGAGCGGCAAGTTCGCCTGGATTTCGGGCGGCGGCTATCGCTCCTCCAGCCTGCATATCGCCAATCTGTGCCATGCCGTGGAGCTTGCCTTTGCCCGTGGCGGGCGCGGCGAAATCTACCACGTCACCGACGGACCGGCCCGCCCGTTTCGCGAAACCGTCAGCGGCCTGCTGGAAACCCAGGGGCTGGAAGGCGGGACCAGGAGTGTGCCGCGCGGCGCGCTCCGCATGATTGCCCGCTTCAGTGACGGGCTGCATCGCCTGAGCGGCGGCAGGTTCAGTGGACCGCTGAGCTATCAGGATTATGCCACCAGCGCGGTCGAGATCACGCTCGATATCCGAAAGGCGGAACGCGACCTCGGCTATCGGCCGGTGGTTACGTTTGAGGAAGGTCTGCGTGAATTGCGGGCGCTTCGGTGACCGCCCGTGATCGGAAGTCGCCGCGCGCTTTCATTATTGCGGGGGCCGTTCCGGCATGAGTTGATCGAGGGTCACCTCGGCAAACTGCGCCAGAAACAGCAATTCCGCCTTTTCCATCGTGTCTGAAAGCGCTGCGTTGACGCGCTCCTGAACCTTGCAATCGGGATGCTCGCTGCGGTTTCCGATGGCAAACAAAGTGGGCCGGCCAAGGGCCTCGTAAACGGCGAGCAGCGTGATCTGGTGGAGCGGCCGCGCAAGTTGCCAGCCGCCGCCATGGCCCTTTCCGGATTTGACATGGCCGGCCTCGCGCAGGCCCGCCATCGTCCGGCGAAACACGGCCGGGTTGGTGCCCATGCTTTTTGCCAGCGCCGCCGAGGTCAGCGGCTTGTCGACCTGGCCCATATGCAGCAGCACATGCAGCACATCCGACAGGCGGGTATCCTTGTTCATCCTGCATTTGCTCCATGGTTTTTTATGTATCAGTTGTTGATGCATGAAATCGGACCTGATATGTAGCTTCAACTGATACATATCATGAGGCCGCGATGTCCAGCACAGACAGTTCCTTTTCAGCCGGTTCGCCTGCGGCCAGAGAGCCAACGGCAGGCGCAAAGGCCTTCACCGATCCGGGCGCGGTATCATCCTATGTCAGCGATACGCCCAGAAAGGTGCCCGGTCTCGCTGATCTGCACCGCATGACCACCCTTCTGCTCGACGAGCACGCGCCCGAGGCCGCCCATATCCTCGTGGTCGGCGCTGGCGGCGGCCTGGAACTGAAAGCGATGGCGGAAGCGCGGCCCGGCTGGCGGTTTGATGGCGTCGATCCTTCGGCAGCGATGCTGGATATCGCCCGGCGGGTGACCGCGCCCCATGCCGAGCGGATCGCGCTTCTCGAAGGGACCGTCGATCAGGCCGGGGCCGGCCCTTACGATGGCGCGACATGCCTGCTCACCCTGCATTTCCTCGACAGGGACGCGCGCCTGCACACGCTGCAGGAAATCCGTCGCCGCCTGAAGCCGGGCGGCGTGATCGTGGTCGCGCACCACGCCGCGGCTGACGGGAATGCCGGGCTCTGGCTGGAGCGCTCCGCCGCCTTCGCCAATCGCGCCGATGCCGGTCGCGTTGGCGCGGCCGCATCGGCAAAGGCGATGCTCGCGCACTTGCCGCTCCTTGCGCCAGACGAGGAAGAAGCGCTGTTGCGGGAAGCCGGCTTTTCGGCGCCGGCCTTGTTCTATGCCGCCTTCTCGTTTCGCGGCTGGGTCGCAATCGCCGGCTGACGGTCGCCGCGATCCCACGAAAGCCGGTGCGGCGTCGATCAAGCTCTACGATTTCGCCTGCGATCCCGGCGGCTAGGCCGCCGTCTCCGGGATGCGGGCAATCACCTTGATTTCTACGTCGAAACCGGCAAGCCAGTTGACGCCGACAGCGGTCCAGTTCGGGTAGGGCGCTTCGGGAAACATCTCGTTCTTGACCTCCATGAAGTCCGCGAACTGGCGTTCGGGATCGGTGTGAAAGCTGGTCACGTCGACGATGTCCTCAAGCCCGCATCCGGCGGAGGCCAGGACCGCCTTCAGGTTGGTGAAAGCCTGCCGCACCTGTTGCCGGTAATCCGGCTCCGGGCTGCCATCGGCTCGGCTGCCGACCTGACCCGACACGAAAAGCAGGTCGCCCGACCGGATGGCCGCGGAATAGCCGTGCGCCTCGTAAAGGGCGTGCCGGTTTGCGGGGAAGACGGGTTCTGGCTTGGTCATTGTCTGGTTCCATTGGCTGACGTGTTTCGGACTTCTCAGTCTGCGCGTGAAATGATATACGCAGCGTATGTCAAATAATACACATACGCGGCGTATGTCAATAGGCATACGCCGGCGTTGGAAGGCGGAGCACGATATGGCCTCGATGACCCGATCCAAGATGATGGAACAAACCCGCGCCAAGCTGATTGCCGCTGCGCGGCGGGCCTTTGCGGAAAAAGGTTTCGCCGCCGCATCCATGGACGATCTGACGGCGGCCGCGGGACTGACCCGCGGCGCGCTCTACCACAATTTCGGCGACAAGAAGGGATTGCTGGCGGCCGTGGTTGCCCAGGTCGACGGCGAGATCGCGGCGCGGGCGCGGGAGGCGAGCCAGCATGTGGAGGGTGCGTGGGAGGCGCTTCTGGCCGAGGGCGTCGCCTATATCGAACTGTCGCTCGAACTCGAGGTGCAGCGCATTGTCTTGCTGGACGGGCCCGCCTTTCTCGGCGACCCGTCGCACTGGCCAAGCCAGAGCGCCTGCCTCGAGGAGACCAAATCGGTCCTCGCCAAGCTGATTGACGCCGGCATCGTCAAAAAGGTGGATGTCGAGGCGGCCGCGCGATTGCTGAACGGGGCGGCGCTCAATGCCGCGCTCTGGGTGTCGGCCAGCGACAAGCCGGAGGAAACCCTTGCCGGGGCCATCGAGGCTTTCACCGCGCTGGCGTCGGGACTTCTCGTCGACTGAGCTCGGCTCTTTTCGGGATGGAACAGGGCCGGCGGCGCGGGCCGCATTGCCGCGACCCTGCGCTTTGCGTCCATATCACTCAGCTGTGGCGGATTTCCGTGCCGAGAACCTTGAGGCATTCCCGCATGAAGGCGGCCAGCCCGGTCCAGCCCTTGGCCGAAATCATCGTGCCGTCGACATAGGCCTCTTTCGGCTCGACGTCGATATAGGTCCCGCCGACCGCCGCGACCTCCGGGGCGCAGGCGCCGAGACCGGCGACCTTGCGGCCCTTGAGTACGCCCGGCACGGCCATCAGGATCTGCACGCCGTGGCAGATCGTGAAGATCGGCTTGCCGGCATCGTGGAAATGCCGGACCATCGCCTGGATGCGGGGATCGGTCCGGATATATTCCGGCCCGCGGCCGCCCGCGGCATAGACCGCGTCATAGCTGTCGAGCTCGGCCTCGGCCTCGGAGAACGTCTTGTTGATCTCGGCGAAATGGCCGGGCTTTTCGGTATAGGTCTGGTCGCCCTCGAAATCGTGGAGCGATGTCTTGATCAGGTCGCCTTCGTTCTTGTCCGGGCAGACGACGTGAACCGTGTGGCCGACGGCCTCCATACCCTGTTGATAGACGTAGATTTCATATTCTTCCGTGAATTCGCCGGTGAGCATGAGGATTTTCTTGCCGCTCATCTCGATCTCCTGATTATGGGATTGATCCGTCCGGCCGCCGCAAGACGACCGGACAGGGTGTTTCGGTTCAGAACGGGGAGTCGGGGAAGTAGAACTGGTCCGCGTTCTCGGGCGTGATCAGCGGGGCGTCCAGCTTGAACGATCCGCGCATCGGCGCCTGGCCCGCGAACTGCGCCGCGGTCATGTACATGGCCGAAGCGATCATCGACGGCGGGTAAGGGGTGGAGATGGGGGTGCGCTCATCGCCCGCCTGCACCATCTCGATCACCTGTTTCATGCCGTTGCCGCCAAGCGCGTATTTGATGTCTTCCCGTCCGGCCTGATCGACAGCCTCGATCACGCCGAGCAGCATGTCATCATCATTGGCCCAGACCGCATCGATATTCGGATAGCGCGCCAGATAGTCCTGCATCAGGGTGAAGGCTTCGTCCTGGTTCCAGTTGGCATACTGCATATCGAGGATTTCGATGTCGGTCTGGTCAATGACATCCTTGAAGCCCTGGATGCGTTCGTCATCGATCACGGTTGGGATGCCGCGCAGCACGACGATCTCGCCTTCGCCGCCCAGTTTCTCGACCAGCCACTCCGCCGTGTTCGCGCCAACGGCGATGTTGTCGCCGGCGACATAAAGGTCCTGGATCGACGGGTCGGAAAGACCCCGGTCGACCACGGTGATGAAGGTGCCGTTCGAGGCGACCTGCTCCACCGGCCCGGTCAGTTCCTCCGACGTGAAGGGCAGGATGACAAGCGCGTCGAGCTCGTTCGTCGCCGACAGGTCCTCGAGCGAAGACACCTGCGCGGTCGCCGACGAGGCCGTCGAGACGATGACATCGATGTTCGGGAACGCGGCCTCGATCTGCTTTTCCGCCTCTTGGGCATGGTAGACCACGCCGCCTGTCCAGCCATGTGTGGCCGCCGGTATGGAGACTGCGATGGTGAATTCCTTGTCCTGGGCAATAGCGGCGTGCCCGAACAGCGTTCCCGCCACCACTGTGGCCGACAGGAGCGCCGCGCTTCTGGTCTTGATTGTCATAATTTCCTCCTCCTCTGTTTAGATTTGAGCCTCGCCCCTTCAGCGAGAGCTGGTGAAGCGGTGAGCCAGCATAGCGATGATGATGATCGCCCCCTGGACCGCGGCCACGAGGTATTCCGACACCATGTCCGAAAGAACCATGACATTGGCGATAACCTCGAGTATGAGAGCGCCGGCAACGGTGCCCCAGATATGGGCCTTGCCGCCGCGCAGAAGCGTGCCGCCGATGACGACGGCGGTGATGACCTGAAGCTCCCAGAGCTGGCCGGTGGTTGGCGTGGCGGCGCCAAGGCGCGGGACGTAGCAGATGGCTGCGACGGCGACGCAGAACCCCTGTATGACGAAGGCCATGGTCCTGATCCGGCCGACATGCACGCCGGAAAACCGCGCGACGTCTGAATTCGAGCCGACGGCGGTGACGCGGCGGCCGTATTTCGTCCGGTACAGGATGAAAGCGCCGAGCAGGGCGATAACAGCGGTGATCAGGACCGGGTAGGGAATGCCGAGGAAATCACCGAAATAGACGGGCCGGTAGGCATTCCTGAGGCTGCGATCGATGGACAGCGAGCCGCCATCGGTCATGTAGGTGATGAAGGCCCGGAAAATCCCCATCGTGCCAAGCGTGACGATGAAGGGCTCAATGCGCCCCACGGTAATGATCAGACCGTTCAGCAACCCGCAGAGCGAACCCACGACCAGCGCGACCAGCGCGCCCGCCGGGATCGCCCACGGGCCAAGGTAAGGGACGAGCGCATTCATGGCCATGATCATGATGCCGACGACGAAGGCCAGCATCGAGCCAACGGACAGATCCAGCCCGCCGGTCGCGATCACGAAAGTCGCGCCGACGCCGATAATGGCGATGAAGGCGCTGCGCGTGATGACGTTCAGGATGTTGTTCGTCGCCATGAAGTTGGAATTGATCATCGTGCCCAGCATCACGATCAATGCCAGGGCAATGAACGGAGCGAGATCGCTCCAGCGGATCTTGAAGCCTTCTCTTTCCGGAAGCGTTGTTATGTCTGCGCTGCTCATGCGCGTTTCCTCCCCTCGGTATCATGTCTGCTGCTTGCGGCGGCATAGACGACGTTCTGCTCGGTGATGTCCGCGCCCGTCAACTCGGCAACGAAGCGTCCTCCACGCATCACCAGCACGCGGTCGGACAGGCCGACGAGTTCCGGCAGTTCGGACGAGATGACGATGCAGGCCTTGCCCGCCCGGACGAGTTCGTCGATGAAGCGGTAGATCTGGCTCTTGTTGCCGATGTCGATCCCCCGTGTCGGCTCGTCTATGATGACGACCGAGGGGTCGGCGAGCATCACCTTGGCCAGCAGCAGCTTCTGCTGGTTGCCGCCCGAAAGCTGCCCGGCCTCCACCGAAAGCGTGCGAACCCGGATGTCGTAATCCTGAACGGCCGACCGCACGGCGCTTGCCTCCTTCCTGCGGTTGAGACGCAGGCCGGGAAGGATCATGTCGAGCGCCTGCAATGTGAGGTTCGGCCCCAGCCTCTCGTTGAGAAGGAGGCCTTTGCCCTTGCGGTCCTCGGTCAGGTAGACGACGCCCGCGGCCATCATCGAGCCGACATCGGGCTTCGCAATGGGCGTGCCGCTGGCCGAGATCGCGCGCGCCTGCGCCGGTCGAAGCCCCATCAGCCCTTCGATCAGTTCGGTGCGGCCGGCCCCGATCATGCCGCCAATACCGAGCACTTCTCCCGGCCGGACGCTGAAGGAGCCGGAGAACCTGCCATGGTCGACGGAGAGATCCTCGACGCTCAGAATCGGTTCTGCGGTCGCCGGTTCCCGTTTCGGCGGATAAAGCATCGAGAGCTCCCGCCCCACCATCAATTCGGCCATCTGGCGCTGGTCGAGTTCCCGCGCGGGCCAGGTGCCGATCATCTTGCCATCGCGCAGCACGGTGACGCGATCGGCCAGCGCCTCGACCTCTTCCAGCCGGTGGGAGATATAGAGCACCGCCACGCCATGGGCGCGCAGGTTCCGGACGATCTCCAAAAGCGCGTCGACCTCGTCATTGGCCAGCATCGCCGTCGGCTCATCCAGGATCACGACCTTGCGATCGTCGAGCAGGGCGCGGGCGATCTGGACGAGCTGGCGCTGCGCGAGCGACAGATCGCCGACCCGCGTGGTGGGGCGCGCCGTGGAGCCGACGCGCGCCAGCACGTCCGCCGTGCGGCGGTTCATCATGCGGTCATCCACGGCAAACCCGCGGGACAGTTCGCGCCCCAGGAAAAGGTTTTCTGCCACGGTGAGATCGGGCGCGAGCAGGATTTCCTGATGCACCAGGACCACGCCGGCATCCTCGGCCTGAACGGCGTTGGCGAAGGCGACCGGCTTTCCCGCCATCGACATCGCGCCGCCGGTCGGCACGGCGTGACCCGATAGAAGCTTCATCAGGGTCGACTTGCCGGCGCCGTTCTCGCCGATGATCGCGTGAACCTCGCCCGCATTTATATCCAGCGTCACATCGCTCAAGACCGTAATCGGACCATAGGCCTTGGAAAGGTCCTCGGCGCGCAGCACAGGCGTTTCCTGCGCCGGGCCGTCAACGGCGGTATCAGTCACGGCGAAGCTCATTCGAAAGCCGCCGCGAGCCGGTCCCGCGACCGCTCGATGTGATCGTGCATTGCGTGGTAGGCCGCGTCCGCGTCACCGGCGCGGAATGCGGCGAGCAGGCGCTCATGCTCCTCAAGCGCTTCCTGGGTCACGCGGCTGTGGAACATCAGGCGGAAAATGTGCAGGTGGATGTGCCTGTCGGTCAGCGCCTGGCGGGCGAACTCGTTGTCCGCGACCTTCAGGATCTCGTCATGGAAATGCGCATCCGCCCGGGCAAAGCGGGAATAGCGGCTGTTGCGGCTCACGGGCTGCTCACCCTTCTCCATGTCGGCCGCCGCGTTTTCCAGCCGCTCGAGCTTTTCCGGAGTCAGCCTGAGGCAGGCCTGTCGGGCGCTCTCCGGCTCGAGCATCAGCCGGAACCTGTAGAGATCGTCGAACTCTTTCGGGGTCAGCTGGGGCGCGGCGGAGTAGCCGATCAGATGGGCCTTGCGCACCAGTCCCTCGCGCTCCAGTCGCGTAAGGGCGTCGCGCACCGGGGTCTGGGAGACATTCAGCTCCCGCGCCAGCTGGTCGATCGGGATTCGCGCTCCTGGCAGGATCTCCAGCGACATGATGCGTTGGTAAATCTGTTCGTGGACACTTTCGGAAATGCTCAGGGGCCGTGCGAACCCGCCTTTCTGGTCGTGATCCGTCGTTACCGCCATCTGAACCTCCCCGTCCTGCATTCTTGACATGGTTCGTTTTATCCCCGATATGATATCCAATGTCAAATACAATATCATATACGATTTGATCTGGGAGGATGGGCATTTGTTGGTTTCGGCCGATTATCTGCGCGAGATTGCGGAGAAGGCGCTTCTTGCGCAGAAGGTCGAGCCCGCCAATGCCCGGCTCCAGGCAGACCTTCTGATTGAAGCGGAACTGCGCGGCCTGCCGTCTCATGGCCTTCAGAGGTTGCCCCGGCTGGTTGCGCGTCTGCGCGCCGGCCTTGCCGATCCGGCTGCGGCCGGCAAGGCGCGCAGAACCGGTTCCGGCGCTTTCACCATCGATGGAGAGCGCGGGCTCGGCCCGGTGGTCATGATGCGCGCCATGGAGCGGCTTGCGGCGGTGACGCCCGAGCAGGGCATCGCGCTGGCATCGATCCGCAACGCAAATCACATCGGGATGCTGGCCTATTATGTGGAGGCGGCGGCCGAGCGGGGATTGATCGGCATCGTGATGACCACCAGCGAGGCGCTGGTGCATCCCTATTGCGGCACGGAAGCGATGCTGGGAACCAATCCGATCGCCATCGGCATTCCCACCGGCGCCGAGCCCTTTATCCTCGACATAGCGACCAGTCGCGTCTCGATGGGGAAAATCCATCACCACGCCCTGACCGGCGCGCCGATACCGGATGACTGGGTCGTCGATGCGGACGGCCGCCGCACCACCGATCCCGAAGCGGCGCGGACCGGCGCGATCGCGCCCTTCGGCGACGCCAAGGGATACGGCCTCGGTCTCGCCGTGGAACTACTGGTCGCATCGCTGGCGGGGTCGGCCTTCGCGCCCGAGGTGGGCGGCACGCTGGACGCCACCAGACAAGCGAACAAGGGCGACATCATCATTCTGATCGACCCCGCGGCGGGCGAGGGTCATCCCTCCGGGCTGGCCACTTACCTCGATCGCCTGCGGGCCTCCCGGCCGGCCGACCCTTTGATACCGGTGGCTGTTCCAGGCGACGGAATGCGCGCACGGAGGATGAGGGCGCTCGCCGAGGGCATCGACCTGCCCGACCCGTTGCATCAAGAAATCCGGGCCCTCTCGGAAGGCTGAGGAAAAATCAAAGGAGACAGGATGACCCTATTCGGCACGATCAGAGCCCCGAGAGAATTGATCTTCGGCTCGGGCCAGCGAGAAGCACTGGGGGCGGTCGCTGCGAAACTCGGGCAGCGCGCCCTGGTGGTGACAGACGAGCGGCTGGCCGGCGATGGCGATTTCAACCGCATGGTGGCGCAACTGGAGGCGGCGGGCCTCGCCGTAGAGGTCGATGGTTCGGCGCTTCCGGATGTGCCTGTCGAAGCTGCAACCGCCAGCGCCGTCAAGGCCCGGGACTTCGCGCCCGATCTCGTGATCGGCGTGGGCGGAGGGTCCTGCCTCGACATGGCCAAATGCGTGGCCGTGCTGTTGACCCATGGCGGAAGGCCGCAGGACTATTACGGCGAGTTCAAGGTGCCCGGTCCGGTGATGCCGCTGATCGCCATCCCGACCACGGCAGGCACAGGCTCCGAGGCGACGCCGGTCGCGGTGCTCTCGGATTCCGAACGGCAGCTCAAGGTCGGAATTTCCTCGCCCTACATCATTCCAACGGTCTCGATCTGCGATCCGGACCTGACGCTGACCTGCCCGCCCGCGCTGACCGCCATCGCCGGTGCCGACGCCCTGACCCACGCCATCGAGGCCTTCACGGCGCTTCGCCGCGATCCTGTGCCGGGACTGGCGCAGGAACGGGTCTTCGTCGGCAAGAATGCGACCTCCGACCATTTCGCCTTGACGGCCATCGGATTGCTCTGGAACGGCCTCGAGAAGGCTTGCATGGAGGGGGGCAACGTCGAGGCGCGCGCCAATGTGATGCTGGGGGCGACGACGGCCGGGCTCGCCTTCGGCGTTGCCGGAACCGCCGCGGCCCATGCGATCCAGTACCCGGTCGGCGCGCTCACCCACACGGCGCACGGGGCGGGCGTTGCCTGCCTGATGCCGTATGTGATGGCCTGGAACGCCCCCGTGATCGGACCCGAACTCGACCAGATCGCAGGGGTCATCGGTCTCGAAGGCCGGGCGGAGGTCATCCCGGCCATCGCCGCGCTGTTCGATCGTATCGGTATTCCCCGGACGCTCAGCGATCTCGGGCTCGGCGAAGACCGGCTCGACTGGGTGGCCGAGCAATCCTGCGGCATTGCCCGGCTGATCCAGAACAATCCGCGCCCGTTGCCGCTTCCGGACATGCGGCGGCTGGTCGGCGCGGCCTATCACGGCGAGCTGACCGCACTTTCAACGCATTGAGGGAGAAATCCAATGACGCAAAATAACGCCTTTTCCGGCTATGCCGATCCCGCTCTTCACGCCAGGGGCCTGTTCATCGGCGGGAACTGGGCGCCCGGCGCCGGAGCTATTCCGGTGCATGACCCCTCGACGGGAAACAGGATTGCCGATGTCGCCGATGCCGGCGTCGATCACGCCTTGCGAGCCGTGGACGCCGCCGAAGCTGCCGCTGAAAGCTGGCGCAACACGCCGTCCCGCCAGCGTTCGGAAATCCTGCGCCGCTGGTTCGAGCTGATGCGCGCGCACGCCGAGGAACTCGCCCTGCTGATTTCGCTCGAGAATGGCAAGGCGCTCCCGGATGCGCGTGGGGAGGTGGCCTATGCCGCCGAGTTCTTCCGCTGGTATGCCGAAGAGGCGACGCGGGTCGGCGGCGAATTCCGCCACACGCCCTCCGGCGCGCACAATATCCTCGTGGATCACGAGCCGATTGGGATTGCCGTGCTCATCACCCCATGGAATTTCCCGGCCGCGATGGCGACGCGCAAGATCGGCCCGGCGCTGGCCGCCGGATGCACCGTGATCCTGAAGCCCGCCTCCGAAACGCCGCTGACTGCCTACGCCATGGCCCGGCTCGGCGAAGAGGCCGGCGTCCCGCCCGGCGTCGTCAACGTGCTGACGACCTCGAAGCCCGGCCCCGTGACGGCGGCCATGCTCGCCGACAAGCGGGTGCGCAAACTGTCGTTCACCGGATCGACCGGCGTCGGGCGCACGCTTCTGGCCGAGGCGGCGAAGACGGTGGTGAGCTGCTCGATGGAGCTGGGCGGCAATGCCCCGTTCCTGGTGTTTGACGATGCCGATATCGATGCCGCGCTCGACGGCGCGATGGTCGCCAAGATGCGCAATGGCGGCGAGGCCTGCACCGCCGCCAACCGGTTCTACGTGCAATCCGGCATTCACGACGCTTTCGTGGAAGGGTTGACCAGGAGGATGGCGGCGCTGAAACTGGGCCGGGGTTATGATCCGGATGTCCAGTGCGGCCCGATGATCACCACCAAGGCGGTGGAGAAGATCGACCGGCTGGTGTCGGAGGCGAAAGCCCGCGGCGCCAGGGCGACAACCGGAGGCGAGCCTGCAGGCGAAAGCGGATACTATTATCCGCCGACGGTGCTGGTCGACGTGCCGACCGACGCGGCGCTGGCGCAGGAGGAGATTTTCGGTCCCGTCGCCGCCGTTTACCGCTTCGAGACCGAGGAGGAGGCCGTGCGTCTGGCAAACGATACCGAATACGGACTTGCGGCCTATGTCTATTCGGGCGATGTCATGCGGGCGATGCGCGTCGGGCGCGGGATCGATACCGGGATGGTCGGCATCAATCGCGGATTGATGTCAGACCCGGCTGCGCCGTTCGGCGGCACCAAGCAGAGCGGCCTCGGGCGCGAAGGCGGCGTTACCGGCATCCTTGAGTTCATGGAGCCCAAATATTTCGCTGTCGAGTTTTGAGAGGGGAGACAACCATGGCGGAGCGCGACCTCTATCGCAACCGGGATTTCATCCCCGACTTCGACGCGATCATGGCCGAGACGGAGGCGCGCAGCCGCGCCTTCGCCGGCCGGTCGCGCGTCGAGCGGAATGTGCGTTATGGGGAAACGCCCCGGCAGAGCTTCGACCTCGTCTTTCCGCCGGAGCCCGCTCCCGGCGCGCCGCTGCACATGTTCATTCACGGGGGCTACTGGCGCGCGGGCAGCAAGGAGACGCATACGCTCGTCGCAGCACCTGTGGTCGCGGCGGGCGGGATCGCGGCGCTGGTCGGCTACGATCTGATGCCGGAGACCCGGCTGGCCGAAATCGTGGCGCAAGTGCGCACGGCCGCCCGACGCCTCGTGGATCTTGCGCCTGAGATTGGCGCGGACCCGGAGCGCTTCACCGTCAGCGGCCATTCCGCCGGCGCCCATCTGGCATCGCTGCTTGCCTGCAGGGCCCCCGGCGACAACCTGCGGCCGGACGTTCCGAAGCTGCGCGGCATGCTTCTGGTCAGCGGCATATACGATCTTTCCGACATTCCCGGCTCCTTTCTGAAGGACGAGGCTGGAATGCGCGCGGATGAGGCGCAGGCATGGTCGCCGCTCGCCGCCCGGCACATGCCGGGCCCGCTGCGGATCATCACGCGCGGGGAACATGAGACCGCGCCTTTCCAGGACCAGGCGGTTGCCCTTAATGCCCTGCTTACCCGCGATGGGCAGCAGGCGGAGCTCAGGACGGAGCCCGGCGCCAATCACCTTTCGATCGTCTTCGACCTTTCCGACCCGCAGGCAGCGCTCGGCCAAAGGCTTTCTGCCCTGGTGGCGGCATCATGAAGCGTTCCTCCGCGATGACATTGGTCTCGAGGGCGTGAAGACCAGACGCCGTTTCGCGGCGCTCGGATCATGCGGTTGAGGGCACTCACCTCGGCGCCGGGCCCGTCGATTGGCGTTCTATGATCTGGCACGGCACGTGGAGGCGGAGCGGGCAGGCGGGGAAATCCTGATTGGTGATGCGCTGGTGCAGCACGCGCGTCGCCATCCTGCCGATATCGACGCCCGGCACCTTCACCGTCGTCATCTGCGGCGAGATCTGCTGGGCAGCCGAGTAATCGCCGAAGCCGACGACGGAGGCATCGCGCGGTATGCGGTAGCCGCGGGCGAGCAGTTCGGAAATCACCGCCAGCGCAAGCCCGTCATGGGCGCAGAAGAAGGCCGTCGGCCTTTCGATGTCCGTGATCAGCCGCGCAAAGGCCTCGCCGAAATCGCGGCCCTCCTCGAGAATGAGATCGTGGAGGACGACATCCGGCGCGCGCTCGCAGACCTCCCGCAAGCCGTAAAGCCGCTCCATGCGCCCGCGAAAGCGCGGGTCGCCATGGATATAGACGATCGTGCGATGGCCGAGGTCCAGAAGAAAGCGGCCGACCGCGGAGCCGGCCTCATGGTCGGTCGCGCCCACCTGATCGACCGGCTCCAGCGGCTCCAGCCAGCTGTTGCGCACGATCGGAATGCCGGAATTGTGCAGCCGTCTGAGGTTTTCCTCGTCATGCAGGCCGACGATCAGCAGGCCGCTGCACTCCTCCGCCAGCGCATCAAGCTCCATGCCGTTGCGCGTGCTGCGGATGCGCAAGGCATATCCCAGCAACTGGGCCTCGCGCTGGACGCCGTTCTGGATCTGCATATGGAGTTCGGTGTTGGTGATATCGTTGTCATCGAAGACGACGCCGAGCACGCGGCTGGTGGACGCGGTCTTGCGGTAGCCCAGGCGCACGGCCGTCTCGTTCACCTTCAGCCGCGTGGCCTCGCTGACGCCGCTCTTGCCCGAAAGCGCGCGCGACACCGCGAATTTCGAAAGACCGGTCTCATCGGCAATGGTCTGGATCGTTACGCGCGACACGGCGGCTCCTCACATTCATGCGGCATTATGGCCCGAAAGGGCGAGCGATGCCACGGTTCAAAAAAACCTGAACCTAACGCTTTACATAACAAAACTTCTATTTCAAGCTAGTTGTTAGTCGATGAAGGATAACGGAGCATCGACAGTAGGAGGAAAATCCATGAGGAATTTGAGCCGCAGAGCTTTTCTCGCGGCAGGGACGGCGTTTGCCGCTCTGCTGGCGCTGCCCGCCTGGGCCGAAATGGAATACAAGTCGCCCAATCTGGAAGAAGCGGTTCAGGCCGGCGATCTTCCCCCGCTTGCCGAACGTTTGCCGGAAAACCCGCTGGTGATCACGCCCCGCGATCAGCCGGGCACGCAGGGCGGCATATGGAACCATGCGCTGGTCGGCGGCGGGTCGCTGTCCATGCTGGTGCGCTATCAGGGCTATGAGCCGATGGTGCGTTTCACGCCCGACTGGTCCGGCGTCACGCCCAATGTCGCCGAATCCTTCGAGGTCAACGAGGATTCCACCGAATATACCTTCACGCTGCGCAAGGGCATGAAATGGTCGGACGGCGAGCCCTATACCACCGAGGATGTGAAGTTCTGGTATGAGGATGTGTTCCAGAACCCGGAACTGACCATCGGCGATCAGGCCTTCTGGTATTCGACCGACGGCTCGGTTGCCGAACTGGAAGTGGTCGACGACCAGACCTTCAAGGTCAAGTTCGCGCAGCCGAACGGTTTCTTCGCCCAGCAGCTCGCCTGGGCGCAGCAGGACCAGATCACCCGTACGCCCAAGCACTACCTCAAGCAGTTCCACATCAAATACAATCCGGATGCCAACGCACTCGCCAAGGAGCGCGGCTATGAAAGCTGGGTGGCGTTGTTCCAGCGCGAATGCGGCGTGCAGCAGGACAATGACTTCTTCCAGAATTCCAACCGTCCGACGCTGAATGCCTGGAAATTCACGATCGCCCCCGGCGAGGACACCGAACGGGCCGTCGCCGTGCGCAACCCCTATTACTGGAAGGTCGACACCGAAGGCACGCAACTGCCCTATTTCGACCAGATCAATTACCAGATGGTCGGCGACCCGGAAGTGCTTCTCCTGAAAACGCTTCAGGGCGAGATCGACATGATGGACCAGTATATCGCGACGCCCGCCAACAAGCCGGTGCTCTACGATGCGCAGGAGAGCGGCGACTTCCATTTCTACACGCTGAAGGAAACCGCCGCCAATGTGATGGTGTTCCAGCTTAACCTGAACCACACCGATCCGGTCAAGAACGCGCTCTACAACAACCGCGATTTCCGCGTGGCTCTGTCTCACGCCATTGATCGCCAGTCGATGATCGAGGCGGTTTTCGTCGGACAGGGCGCGCCGGCCCAGCCTTCGATCGTGGAAGGCGATCCGCTTTATGTCGAGCGGCTCGCCAAGCAATACACGGAATACGATCCGGAAAGGGCGAATGCGATCCTGGACGAGATCCTGCCCAACAAGGACAGCGAAGGCTTCCGGCTTGATTCCGAAGGCCGGCGCGTGACGATCATCTTCGAGATCGATCAGGTGCGCACCACCTTCCTCGACATGTTCCAGCTTGCCATTCCCAACTTCCGCGATGTCGGTATCGACGCGCAGATCCGCACCATGGACCGCTCGCTCTGGGAAACCCGCGTCCGCCATGGCCGCGAGTTTGACGCCACGGCCCACCAGTTCGGCGCAAACAGCGGCGTCGCGGCGATGCTCGATCCGCGCTACTTCGTGCCGTTCAACACCAATGCGCTCTATGCCCAGGGTTGGGCGCTGCACTTCAACCAGCCGGACAATGATGCCGCCATCGAGCCGCCGGACGATGTGAAGGCGCAGCAGGAACTCTACAAGAAACTGCTGGCCACCGGCGATCAGGACAAGCAGCACGAGATCATGCTGGAACTCCTGAACAACGCCGCCGACCAGTTCCTCGTCTTCGGCGTCAGCCTGCCGCCGGATGGTTACGGCGTGATCAAGAACGACATGGTCAACACCATGCCGGTCATGCCGAACTCGTTCGGCTGGCCGACGCCCGGACCGTCGGCGCCGGAGCAGTTCTTCAAGAACTGATCGGCAGAAACCTCTGTCACCTTCGACCGACCAAGGGCCGGCCCGTTCCTCCGCGGGCCGGCACCAGCCCCGCTTTACCTGGAGCATTCCGGCGAAAACCGGATCACCGGCAATGCTCCATCTTTTTGTTTTTACGCGCGTCCGGACGGAAAACCGGTATCCACTTTTCCTGGACGCGCTCCAGCGGAACCCGACACATGAAGCCCATCGACCCGATCGCAGCCGCCAATCTCAGAACGCCGGACTGGTACAGGACCGCCACCCGCTGGACCCAGCTCACGCTGGTCGAGAACGACCCGGTCAAGTTCGATCCGGACTTCTGGATCGATGTGTTCCAACGCACCCGTTCCAACGCGGTCTGCTTGTCCGCCGGCGGCTATATCGGCTTTTACCCGTCCAGGGTTCCGCTGCATTATGTCAGCAAATATCTCGGCGACACCGATCCGTTCGGCCGCCTCGTCGATGGCGCGCGATCGCTCGGCATGCATGTCATGGCCCGGGTCGATCCGCACGCCATTCATCAGGATGCCGCCGATGCCCATCCCGACTGGATCGCCGTCGACAGGGACGGCAATCCCCGCCGCCACTGGGCTTTCCCCGATGTCTGGGTCACCTGCGCCTATGGCGATTACAACAACAAGTTCATGCCGCAGGTCGTGAAGGAAATCACCCGCGACTACGATATCGACGCGATCTTCGCCAATCGCTGGCAGGGTCATGGCGTGTGCTATTGCGAGAGCTGCAAGACCCGCTTCAAGGGCGCCACCGGCTTCGACCTGCCGATGACCAGCGACGTCAACGATCCGGCGTGGCGGGCATGGTCGGGCTGGCGCCGCGACGTGCTGACCCGCATGGTCATCGCCTGGGACAATGACGTCAAGGCGATCCGCCCGCATGCCAGCTTCATCCCCAATATGGGCGGTGAATCGCTGATGGAATTCGACATCGGCCTGATCGAGAAGCACTGCCCCTTCCTGGTCGTCGACCATCAGGGCCGGCGCGGGCTGGAGCCGATCTGGCTGGCCGGTCGCAACGCCAAGCGCATGCGCGCCACCTTCCGCGACCGCCCCGTGGTGCTGATCACCTCGATCGGGCCGGAGGAGGAATATCGCTGGAAGGATTCCGTCACCACCGGGGCGGAAATCGAAAGCTGGATCGCGAATGGCGTCACCCACGGCATGCTGCCCTGGTTCACGAAATTCAACGGCGTGGTGCCGGACGAGCGCTGGGTCGCCCCGGTCGCCGCCGGTTTCGAAAAGCACGAAAAGCTCCAGTCGATGCTCGGGGCAACCACGCCGACCGCCGAAATCGCGCTCATCGACCCGACAACGACGCTGAAGAACTGGGCGCGCGACGAGCGCCGTCAGGCCGAGGGCGATGACCTCGGCTTTTACCACGCGCTGATCGAGGCGAAGCTGCCCTTTGAATTCCTCTCCGACGAGGCGATGACGGCGGAAAGCCTGGATCGTTTCAAGCTGGTCATTCTCGCCAATGCCTCCAACCTGTCCGATGCTCAATGCGCGCTTCTGCGCGACTATGCCGCGCGCGGCGGCAGCCTGATCGCCGCCCATGAAACGGCGATGCGCGATGAAAGCGGCAATGCGCGTAATGCATTCGCGCTTGGCGATGTTTTTGGCGTGAAGCGGACAGCGCTTGCGCGCGAGCCGGTCAAGAACAGCTACATCGTCCTTTCCGGCGACCATCCGGTCAATCAGGGCTATGAGGGCGCGGGGCGGATCATCGGCGGTACAAAGCTTGCAGAGGTCGAAACCGTTGAAGGCGCCCAGACGCCGTTTGTCAGCATTCCGGACTTCCCTGACCTGCCGATGGAGGAAGTCTATCCGCGAGAGGAGCCGCGCGGCGCCGCGGTCGTCACCCGCGAAACCGATGCTGGCGGCCGGACGGTCTATGTCCCGTGGAATATCGGCGGCATCTTCTGGCAGGTGCTCGCCGCCGATCACCAGCGGCTGATCGAGAATGCCGTGCGCTGGGCGATGGGCGGCACGCCGCGCGTCAGCGTCTCCGGGCACTCGGTGCTGGATATCGCGGTGCGCGAGAGCGGCGACACGCTCGCCGTTCTGCTTTTCAACCTCACCAATCCGATGATGTTCAAGGGGCCGACACGGTCGATCTACCCCGTTGGCCCGCACACGGTCTCGATCGCGATCCCCGAGGGCCGGTCCGTCAGGGACGCGCAACTGCTGATCGCCGGCAAGACGGCCGAATACCGGACAACGGGCGACACGGTGGAGGTCGATGTTCCCGAAATCGAACTCTTGGAAACGGTCGAGGTCCGCTGGTCATGATAGTGTCTGAAACCGTAAGGACGGGAGGACCCTGATGCTGCGCTATATCATCATGCGGATCATATACATGATCCCGACCCTGTTCGGCATTTCCATCATCGCCTTCGTCATCATCCAGTTGCCCCCGGGCGACTATGTCACCTCGCTGATCGCCTCGATGAGTGACAGCGGCCAGGCCTTCGATCCGACGGAAATCGCGCGCTTAAGGGAAATCTACGGCTTCGACGACCCGATCTACGTCCAGTACTACAAATGGATTTCCGGCATTCTGCTGCATGGCGATTTCGGCCAGTCCTTCGAGTGGAAACGGCCGGTCAGCGAGCTGATCTGGGAGCGCATGGGCGCGACGCTGGCCGTCTCGGTCGCCTCGCTACTGTTCGTCTGGGCGGTATCGCTGCCGATCGGCATCTATTCGGCGGTCAAGCGCCATTCGCTCGGCGACCACGTCTTCACCTTCTTTGGCTTCCTCGGCCTTGCCATCCCGAACTTCATCCTGGCGCTGACGCTGATGTATTTCTCCTACAAGGTGATGGGCCAGAGCGTCGGCGGTCTGTTTTCGCCGGAATATGCCCATGCGGAATGGTCTTGGGGCAAGCTTGTCGACCTTCTGGCGCATCTGTGGATCCCGGTCGTGGTGATCGGCACGGCGGGCACCGCCTCGTTGATCCGGATACTACGCGCCAACCTGACGGACGAGCTCAACAAGCCGTATTACGTCACCGCCCGCGCCAAGGGCCTGCATCCAACCAAGGCGCTGCTCAAATATCCGGTGCGGATCGCGCTCAACCCCTTCGTCTCGGCGATCGGCTGGGTGCTGCCCAACCTGATCTCGGGCGTCACCATCACCGCGATCGTGCTCAACCTGCCGACCGCCGGGCCGCTGCTTTTGCGCGCGCTGATCTCGCAGGACATGTATCTCGCCGGTTCCTTCATTCTCCTGATGGGCGTTCTCACGCTGATCGGCATGCTGGTTTCCGACATCCTGCTCGCCATGCTCGATCCCCGGATAAGGTTTGACCAATGAGCGACAACATTTTCCAGGAAACCGCGCTGCATGAGCCGACGCACCACCATGGGCTCGATCGTCCCGCGATCACCCCGCTGAAAAAGGGCGTCACCAGCGAGACCGACGCAGCGGCCGGCCAGTGGACGCTGATCTGGCACAAATTCGCCAAGGACAGGCTTGCGATCGTCGCCGGGATCGTCATTCTGAGCCTTTACCTGATCGGCATCTTCGCCGAGTTCCTCGCGCCAAACCTGGCGCAGGCGGCCCGGCCGCAATATTCCTACGCCCCGCCGCAGACGATCTCCTTTTTCGTCGAGGACGAGAACGGTGAGAGGAAATTCCTGCCGCATGTGAAGGGCTACAGCGTGACCGTGGACCAGGCGTCGTTGCGTCGCTCCTTCGTCGTCGATGACAGCAAGGTGGTGCCGATCGGCTTTTTCGTGCGCGGGCCGGAATACAAGATGTGGGGGCTTTTCCCCTCCGATTTGCATCTGGTCGGCCCCTTGAAGGCAAACGATCCGTTCTACCTGCTCGGCGCCGACAAGCTCGGCCGCGACCTGTTCAGCCGGGTGATCTACGGCACGCGGGTATCAATGTCGATCGGCCTGATCGGGGTATGCATCAGCCTGATCCTCGGCGTGGTGATGGGCGCGCTTTCGGGCTATTATGGCGGCTGGGTGGATCTTCTGATCCAGCGGATCATCGAGATCATCTCG
>MDSV01174717.1_pt1 | contig 20837 bp, 16 predicted proteins | sample 810851 | NCBI WGS metagenome assembly MDSV01 (sample SAMN05326640, study PRJNA326480) | marine metagenome | isolation source: seawater | place: Atlantic Ocean: North East | collected 2012 | reverse complement strand
GGTTGCGATCTCGGCGGTGATCGCGGGCGTCGGGCTGGTGAACCTGCTGACCCTCGGCGTCATCCAGCGCACCCGGGAACTCGGGCTTCTCCGTGCCCTCGGCGTCTCGATCCGGCAGATCCGGGTGATGGTGCTGTTGGAGGCTCTGCACGTGACGGTGACCGCGACAGTCCTGGGTATTCTGCTCGGCATCGCTTACGGCTGGGTCGGAGCGCAGTCGCTGCTCGGTAGCGTTCCCACGAACCCGGACGGGATCATCCAGGCCGGCATCGTCTACCCCGCGGTCCCGATGGTTCCGCTGCTGGTGATCGTGGCGGCGACGGCGATCCTCACCGTCGTTGCGTCAGTCACCCCCACGCGCCTGGCAACCCGCGTCGCGCCGGTGGCGGCGCTCAGCGAGTAGACCGGTCAGAGGTCAGGCCGTGGCGACCGCGTCGGCTTCTCCTGACTCGGCCGTCACGGCATCCGGATCGTGCGCCCACGACGGCGCGATCTGACGGATGCGGGCTGCCCGCCACTGCCAGACCGCCCAGAGGCCCGGCCACAGCGCGGGCGCAGCAGCGCCACCGATCACGAGGCGCTCTCGCCACAGGGTGCGGCCATCCGGAAGGGGAGACACCGCCATCTGGTGGTCCCAGACGTCGAGGACCGCGAGTGGGCCGGTCAGCGGCATCCCGGAGTCACGGATGATCCGCACGCGCACCCCGCCTACCTCACGTTCGGCATCCGTGATCGAGATGAGCTGACGGCCGACCGGGATAAGCCCGGCGACGCTGAGTCCGACTGCGGCATTCTGGCCGTGCTCCCACTGCGTCGGGATCGCTTCCAGCGGCTGCATGTCGAGGAACGGTCCGTACACCTCGGCGAGTACCCGCGGTGAGTGCAGAGCGCGCCAGGCGGCGTCGGCGTCGCAATCGATCGTGAACTTGCTGAGCACGCGCATGCGGCAAGTCTCGCATCCGGTCTCGCCCTACGCTGGACGGATGCCGACAGTCGAGCCCGCGCCTCGCGAAGAACAGTCCCGGTACCAGGTGCGTTTCGATTGGGGTCTTGCCGGCCTCGACCGGGTCGCGCCGGCCGAGATCACGATCGTGGTCGACGTGCTGGCTTCGGGCACGGATGCCGAGCTCCTCGCCTCACGAGCCGCCGATCGCGGCGCCGTCGTGATCCGCGCTGACCTGCGCACAGCGAGCGCCGCAGCCGACGCTGCCGTCGCAGAACAGCACCGTCGGGCGGCGCGCACGAGTATTGCGGTGATCGCGGTCGGGCAAACCGACGCCAGTTCTGGTGCACTGAGGTTCGCGGTGGAGGACCTCTTCGGGGCGGGGGCCGTGATCGACGCACTCGCTGCGCGAGGGATCGATCATTCGTCTCCCGAGGCTGCTGCCGCTTGTGAGGCGTTCCGGGGACTGCGCCCCGCGCTTCGCCACCTGCTCACCGCCAGCGTCACCGGCCAGTGCTGGCTCGAAGAGGGTCGGCGCGACGCGGTTTTGGCCGCGGCCGAGGTCGACGCGGCTCGGTGAACTGCGTCGCCGAGAGAGGCGAAACCGAACGACACGCGGGTTTCGCGAGGCGTTGAGTCGCGTTCACGTCGCGGCCATGTTAGCGATAACTTCTGTCATCCTTCGCGGTTAGGTTCGTCCCCCGTCGGCATCGCCCGGTGCCGTCGTGGAAAGGAATCCTCCGTTCATGACCGTCGATCGACGCGTCACTCGGAGCGCTGCTGCAGCCTGAGCTGCACTCGCGCTCGGGTGCGCTCTCCTCGTTCCCGCTGTCGCTACCGCTGAAGACGGAAATCAGCTCGTCGGCCCCGCCGAGACGCTTCTCATCGAGAACGTCCATGCCGCAGGCAAGGTGCTCGTGATCGGCTCCGAGCAGGCTCAGCTGACCAATCCCGATGACACACCGGCTGCCGCAGCCATCTTCGAGATCGGTGACACCGCGTCGGCGATCACCGCGCAGGAGGTCCTCGCATACCCGGTGCTCGGCAAGGAAGACGTGTTCGTCTTCACCAACGCCGACGGCGAGGTCCTTGCCCGCCGCAGCGACAGCGATGAGTTCTGGCGCTACCTGCAGGTGATCGCAGAGCCCGTTGATGAGGCAGCTGCCGACCCGCTCGCTCAATGGCAGGTCGTCGACGCCGGAGCCGGCCAGGTGTACCTCCACAATCTCGCTCGCGCAGACGGGCGCACGACAGCAGCGACGGCACGCTCCTCGGTTGGCAGTCGGTCACGGTAGCTACCGCGACGCCGGCGAACCCGGCCGACCCCGGCGCGGCCCCTGGTGGATCCTCGCAGGGCGGCGACCTCGCCTCGACCGGCGGCCTCATCGGTGTGTCGGTCGCGCTAGCCGCGTTCGCTGCGGCCCTGGTGGGCGGCGGGCTGTGGCTCGTGCGTCGGCGCCGCACGGTGAGCTAACGAATCGCGCTCTCAGCCCGAGCCCGCCTTCCGTAACCTGTGGGAGGCGGGCTCGGGCGTTGCGGCGCCGGCGGCAGCCCCGCCGTCAGCGCGGGGTCATCGCCGCCAGGCGCGTGGACGCCGTGATCTCGCGCCTGGTCCACGTGAGCAGGTAGCGCTCGTCGAAGCGGGGTGCGCAGCGGGCGCAGGAGGTCTGCCGGCTCGCGCGGCGATGCCGGTAGGCGACGTGACCGGCGGGGCACACGCCGACCCAGGGCGCGAGTTCTGTCGCTGTCTCGCCGTGGTGCGTGGTCCCGCCCACATAGCCGAGGTCTCGCGCGATCGCTTTCCAGCGCGGCCCATGGCCTGCTGCCGCGCCGGCGAGGGCGTGCGCCACCTCGTGCAGCAGCGTCTGGTGGTTGGTGTCATCATCGTGGCGGGCCGCGAGATACCGGGACACCGTGATGCGCTTGCGGGTGAAGTCACAGAGGCCCGCGCGCCGCTTCGCGTTGTCGAAACCGAACGACCACTCCGGGCTCAGGTGCACCGAGAGCAGGGCCTCGGCCCAGTGGCGAACGCGGTGCAACTCGGACATGACGACAGCGTAAGTCGGGCCTCAGACACCGGCCGGTCAGCTGGCGACTGCCGCGCCGGCCTCGGCCCGCCGGCGCTCGGCGGCGTCGATCGCGAGAAGAGTCGACTCGAGCTGGTCGTCGGGGGCTGACGTGCTCTGGCGAGCGAAGAGTGCGCGCTTGAAGTCAGCGCGAGCTGCGTCGAAGTCTCCCGCGTCGTAGTGCACTTTGCCGCGGTGCTGGTACGCGAACGCGGCGATCGATGCCCAGCCTGCCCCCTCGGCCTCGACGGCGCAGGTGGTGAGCTCTTGCGCGGCGGCAGCGAGCGAGCCGCGAAACTGCAGCACTGTCGCGTGCAGGATGCGTGCGCGCAGCAGATCCTTGCGCGTTCCCGCCATCCGGGCCGTGCGCACCGTCTGGTCGGCGATCTCGAGCGCGTCGTCGAGGCGGTCCAGAACCTTCAGAAGCCACACCCGCTCGAGCAGGGCGGGGAGCGAGCGCTGGTCGCCGAGTTCGTCGAGGCGGTCGCGGCAGTCGCGGGGGTTGACTACTTCGCGCAGCGTGACGGGGTCGTAGCCGTGGATATAGCTCACTCGCGCTCCTTCCCGCAGAGCGGTGATCGCCGCGGTCAGGCCGCCCGATTCCGCATCCTTGCCGCACCTCGCCCCATACGCGGTGCGCTCTCATTGTGACGGCGTCGGCGAATCGCGCCGGCTTCCCACGCCGTCAGCGCTCGAACAGCGTCGCCGAGGGCGCTGGCGACGGCGCGGCGTCGGCATCCGTGACAGGGCGCGAACCTGCGACGAACGCGTCGATCTCTGCGCCCTGCGCCACCTTCGCCGGATGCGGTCCTGCAGCCATCAGCCGCGGGAGCCACGCGGTGGGAAGCGGGGTCCGGGATGCCGCGATCACGATGTTCCCGAACCGCCTGCCCTTCAAGACTTGCACTTCGGCCAGCAGCGCGACGTGCGGGAGTTCGCTGCGGACGGTGGCGGCTTGGCGCCGCGCAAAGGCGAGCCCCGCGCCGTCGGCGACGTTGACCAGCAGCACGCCAGTCTCCGTGAGGTAGCGCGCAACGAGGCAGTAGAACTCGAGACTCGTGACGTGAGCCGGCGTCCGCGCGCCGTGGAAGATGTCTGAGATCACCAGGTCGGCCTGACCGCGAATGCCCGCTGGCAGCCGTTCCAGCACGGCCCGGGCATCTCCGGTCCGCGTGCGGATCGAGCCGCCGGCGCGTGAACTGGACGGCAGCGGCAGATGTTCGCGGACGAGCGAAACCAGAGCCGGTTCGAGTTCGATGACCTGCTGCCGGGACCCCGGTCGGGTCGCTTCGACGTACCGGGGGAGCGTATAGGCGCCGGCCCCCAGATGAATGGCGGTGAGCGGCTCGCCCGGCTCTCCGAGCTGATCGATCACGGCGCCCATCCGTGCGACGTACTCGAAGTGCAGGTGGGTGGGATCGGCGAGGTCGACATGGGACTGCGGGGTGCCGCCGACCTCGAGTTCCCATCCGCTTGCGAATGCCGACGGGACGATGCGCGCCACGGATCCGTCCGACAGCCGCACCTGCGGCGGCGGGGCTTCGACGTGCGCTCGGGCCACGCATCCACCGTAGACCGGGCGTACCGTGGTCGCATGACGACCATCGACCTGAACGCCGACCTCGGCGAAACGGTCGACGGGGTGCCTACCGCTGACGACGAGGCGCTTTTCGCCGTCATCTCCAGCGCAAACATCGCCTGCGGTGGTCACGCCGGAGACCCGGACTCCATGGTTGAGGCTGTCGAACGGGCTGCCCGGTTCGGGGTGGTGATCGGCGCTCACCCCTCCTACCCCGACAGGCCCGGATTCGGCAGGCTGCCGCTCGCGATGGCGACGGCCGAGCTTCGCGGCACCGTGTCTGCGCAGCTGGATGCTCTCGCGGACGTCGGCGCCGACATCCGGTATGTCAAACCCCACGGTGCGCTGTATCACGCTGTTCGCACGGATGCCGCGCACGCGGCGGCGCTCGCCGCCGCTGTGGCAGATCTGTCGGGTCGGCTGGGCCGAAGACTGCCGATCCTCGCTATGCCGGGCGAGATCTCCGAGGCGGCGCGAGAGCACGGTCTGGAGGTCGTAGCTGAAGCGTTTCTCGACCGCGGCTACACGCCGAGCGGAGAGCTCGTCCCCCGCGGCGAGCCCGGCGCGGTTCTCGAGAATCCTGATGCCGCCGCGATCCGGGCCGTGCGCCTGGCACGCCAGGGCACCGTCGTCGCCGTTGACGGCACGAGTATCGCGGTGAGCGCTGCCTCCCTCTGCCTGCACGGCGACTCGCCAGGGTCGGTTGCGGCGGCTCGTGCGGTGCGGGCGGCCCTGGATGCTGCGTCAATATCAGTGCGAGCGCCGTGGTGAGCAGCGCCGGGGTCCGAGTCTTCGGCGACACGGGTCTGCTCGCTGAGGTGCCCGAGAGCATCAGCCCCGCCGAGGCGCTGCGGGTCGTCATCTCGCTCCGCGAGCGACTCTCCAGTTCACAGCCCGCGGGCGTCGTGGATCTCGTCCCTGCCGCGCGCACCGTCCTCGTGCGGTTCGCACCGCGCGAGGTAGCCACCTCGGTCGTGCGCGCCTGGATCGAGAAGAGTCTCGCCGATGCCCTCGCGGTGACTGACGTACCGGCGCGTGCGGCCGTGGACGGGAACACGGATGTCGAGATCGGCATCCGGTATGACGGACCCGACCTCGACAAGACCGCGGCCTTCCTCGGCATCCACTCCGCTGACCTCGTCTCTGCTCATCTGGCGGCCACCTGGACGGTCGCCTTCACGGGGTTCGCGCCTGGCTTCGGGTATCTCGTGAGCGAGGACTGGCCCTTCGACGTGCCTCGCCTCGCGTCGCCGCGTACGCGGGTCCCGGCAGGCTCGGTGGGACTTGCCGGGAGCTTCTCGGGTGCCTACCCGCGATCGACGCCGGGCGGATGGCGGCTGATCGGCACCACCTCCGCCCCGCTGTTCGACCCGGATGCCGCATCCCCCGCGCTCCTACGCCCCGGCATGCGCGTTCGATTCCGCGAGGTCGCCGACCTCCCCGCGGCCAGCTCCTCCCTCGAGCGCGGCAGTTCTGTGCGTCCGCTGCGCATAAATGCGCAGCACTCGCACGAAACCGCCGCACACGCGCGAGGCGGAGTGGAGGCGGATGCCGGCAGTGGTCCCGTGCTGCGGGTCGAGGCGCCGGGGCTGCTCGCGACGGTCCAGGATGCCGGGCGCCCGGGACACGGGTCGCTGGGCGTCTCCGTCTCTGGCGCCCTCGACCGCGCGGCCCTGCGCACCGCCAATCGCCTCGTCGGGAACCCCGAGGGCGCGGCGGGCCTGGAGATCACAGCGGGCGGATTCGAAGCCACCGCGCTCGCTGACGTGTGGATCGCCGTGGCCGGCGCGTGGGGCGAGCTCACCATCGACGGACGCGGCATCGACCACGGCGCGGCGCAGCTGTGGCGGCGCGGTGAGCGCCTGCGGATGGGGTGGTTCACGGCCGGCGTTCGCGCGTACCTCGCCGTTCGCGGCGGCATCGAGGCCCGGCGCGTCCTGGGCTCGGCCGCTACCGACACCCTCGCCGGCCTCGGGCCAGAACCCCTCCGCGCCGACGCAGTCCTCTCCGGCGGGGCGCTCGCGGTCGACGAGATCCCGGCATCCGATCTGGCGCCCTGGAGTCCCCCGCCGGCCGATCTGGTCGTCCGCCTCGTGCCCGGACCCCGCGAGGATGCCTTCACTCCGGCGTCGGGAACCGCGCTGTTCGAAGCGACGTGGACTGTCGGCGCTGCTGCCGACCGGGTCGGGATGCGGCTGGAGGGGCCGCGGCTGGATCGCACGGATGCCGGGGAGTTGCCGAGCGAGGGGATGGTTCCGGGGGCGATCCAGGTGCCACCGTCGGGCTCTCCCACGATCCTGCTGGCCGACGGTCCCGTGACCGGCGGCTACCCGGTGATCGCCACGGTTCTGGATGCCGATCTCGACCTGCTCGCACAGGCGGGGCCGGGCGCCACGATCCGCTTCATACACGCGACACAGCACTGAGATCGCTGGTTATACCGCACGAATTTCGACTCGTCAAGAATCCCGCTGGACACGGCGTGCCGGAACGCGTATAGTTGGTGGTTGCGCTCTTGGATTCCCCCTGCCCTCATATGGTGGTCGGCTGTGCCTGCGTGTCCCCGCTCGATGCGGTGCGAGACGCGCTGGTTTTCGGGGAGGACCGAACGCTTCACCTGACGACAAGGATAGTGCCCCGCCCGGGCCCACGGAGGTAATCCCCTTGGCTGCTGCGCGCAACGCAACCACCACCACATCCCCGAAGAACGGCCGCGGAGCATCCCGCCTCTCGTTCGCCAAAATCTCCGACACGCTGACGGTCCCCGACCTGCTGGCGCTGCAGACCGAGTCCTTCGATTGGCTCGTCGGAAACGAAACCTGGAAGGCCCGCCTCGCCGAAGCGCAGGCAGCCGGCCGCACCGACATCTCGGTCAAGAGCGGCCTCGAGGAGATCTTCGAGGAGATCTCGCCGATCGAGGACCTCAGCGAGACGATGCAGCTCTCGTTCACCAACCCCTACCTCGAGCCCGAGAAGTACTCGATCGAAGAGTGCAAGGAGCGTGGCAAGACCTACGCCGCTCCGCTGTACGTCGAGGCCGAGTTCATGAACCACCAGACCGGTGAGATCAAGACCCAGACGGTCTTCATGGGCGACTTCCCCCTGCAGACCGACAAGGGAACGTTCATCATCAACGGCACCGAGCGTGTCGTCGTCTCCCAGCTCGTGCGTTCGCCCGGTGTCTACTTCGACAAGACTCCTGACAAGACCTCCGACAAGGACATCGTCTCGGCGCGCATCATCCCGAGCCGCGGCGCCTGGCTCGAGTTCGAAATCGACAAGCGCGACCAGGTCGGTGTGCGCATCGACCGCAAGCGCAAGCAGTCGGTCACCGTCTTCCTCAAGGCCCTGGGCCTGACCAGCGAGCAGATCCTCGAGGAGTTCGCCGGTTTCGACTCCATCGAAGAGACCCTGTCCAAGGACACGATCCTCACGAAGGAAGACGCCCTCCGCGACATCTACCGCAAGCTCCGTCCGGGCGAGCAGGTAGCCGCTGAGGCCGCCCGTGCGCTGCTGGACAACTTCTACTTCAACGCCAAGCGCTACGACCTCGCCAAGGTCGGTCGCTACAAGATCAACCAGAAGCTCGGCCTGTCGGGCCCGCTCAGCGACTCGGTACTCACCGTCGACGACATCGTCGCGACGATCAAGTACCTCGTTCGCCTCCACCGCGGCGATGCGAGCTTCGAGGGCGTTCGCGGCGGCAAGCCGGCGACCATCCGCCTGGATGTCGATGACATCGACAACTTCGGCAACCGCCGCATCCGCGCCGTCGGCGAGCTCATCCAGAACCAGGTCCGCACGGGTCTGTCGCGCATGGAGCGTGTCGTTCGCGAGCGCATGACGACGCAGGACATCGAGGCGATCACCCCGCAGACCCTGATCAACGTGCGCCCGGTCGTTGCCGCGATCAAGGAGTTCTTCGGAACCTCGCAGCTCTCGCAGTTCATGGACCAGAACAACCCGCTCGCGGGGCTGACCCACAAGCGTCGCCTCTCGGCGCTCGGACCCGGTGGTCTGTCGCGTGAGCGCGCCGGCGTCGAGGTCCGTGACGTTCACCCGTCGCACTACGGCCGCATGTGCCCGATCGAGACGCCGGAAGGCCCGAACATCGGTCTGATCGGTTCGCTCGCATCGTTCGCGCGGATCAACGCCTTCGGCTTCATCGAGACGCCGTACCGCAAGGTCATCGACGGCCGGGTCACCGACCAGATCGACTACCTCACTGCCGCCGAGGAGGACGACTACATCGTCGCCCAGGCCAACGCGCCGCTGAAGGCCGACGGTCACTTCGAAGAGACCCGCGTGCTCGCCCGTTCGAAGGGTGGCGAGGTGGAGCTCGTTCCCGCCGAAGACATCGGCTACATGGATGTCTCGCCGCGCCAGATGGTGTCGGTGGCGACCTCGCTCATCCCGTTCCTCGAGCACGACGACGCCAACCGCGCCCTCATGGGTGCGAACATGCAGCGTCAGGCTGTGCCGCTGCTGCGCAGCGACTCGCCCGTCGTCGGAACCGGTATGGAGGGCTTCGCCGCGATCGACGCCGGTGACGTGGTCACCGCCAAGCGCTCCGGTGTCGTCATCGAGGTCTCGGCGGACGTCGTCGCCGTCCAGACCGACGAGGGCGGGATCGACGAGTACTTCCTGCGCAAGTTCGACCGCTCGAACCAGGGCACATCCTACAACCAGCGCGTCATCGTCTCGGCCGGTGAGCGGATCGAGGCCGGCGAGGTCATCGCCGACGGTCCTGCCACCGAAAACGGTGAGCTGGCCCTCGGAAAGAACCTCCTCGTCGCGTTCATGACGTGGGAAGGCCACAACTTCGAGGACGCCATCATCCTGAGCCAGGACCTGGTGAAGGATGACACCCTCTCGTCGATCCACATCGAGGAGTACGAGGTCGACGCCCGTGACACGAAGCTCGGCAAGGAGGAGATCACCCGTGATCTCCCCAACGTCAGCCCCGACCTGCTGAAGGACCTCGACGAGCGCGGCATCATCCGCATCGGCGCCGAGGTTCGTCCCGGCGACATCCTGGTCGGCAAGGTCACGCCCAAGGGTGAGACCGAGCTGTCGGCCGAGGAGCGACTGCTTCGCGCGATCTTCAACGAGAAGAGCCGCGAGGTTCGCGACACGTCGCTGAAGGTTCCCCACGGTGAGCAGGGCACGATCATCGCCGTCAAGGAGTTCAACGCCGAAGACGGTGACGACGAGCTCGGCTCGGGTGTGAACCGCCGCGTCGTGGTCTACATCGCCCAGAAGCGCAAGATCACCGAGGGTGACAAGCTCGCCGGCCGTCACGGCAACAAGGGCGTCATCGCCAAGATCCTCCCCGTCGAAGACATGCCCTTCCTCGCTGACGGCACGCCGGTCGACATCATCCTGAACCCGCTCGGTATCCCCGGCCGCATGAACTTCGGTCAGGTGCTGGAGCTTCACCTGGGATGGATCGCCAAGCAGGGCTGGAAGATCGAGGGCAACCCCGAGTGGGCAGCGCGTCTGCCCGAGATCGCTCGCGAGGCAGCTCCCGGCACGAAGGTCGCGACCCCCGTGTTCGACGGTGCTTACGAGTCCGAGCTGGCAGGCCTGCTCGACTCGACACTGCCCAACCGGGACGGCATCCGCCTGATCGACTCGACGGGTAAGACGCAGCTGTTCGACGGACGTTCGGGTGAGCCGTTCCCGGCACCGATCTCGGTCGGCTACATGTACATCCTGAAGCTGCACCACCTCGTCGACGACAAGATCCACGCACGCTCCACCGGTCCGTACTCGATGATCACGCAGCAGCCGCTGGGTGGCAAGGCGCAGTTCGGTGGCCAGCGTTTCGGTGAGATGGAGGTGTGGGCCCTCGAGGCCTACGGCGCCGCGTACGCGCTCCAGGAGCTCCTCACGATCAAGTCCGACGACATCCTCGGCCGCGTCAAGGTGTACGAGGCGATCGTCAAGGGCGAGAACATCCAGGAGCCCGGCATCCCCGAGTCGTTCAAGGTCCTCATGAAGGAAATGCAGTCGCTTTGCCTGAACGTCGAGGTCCTCTCGGCCGACGGCACCGCGGTCAACCTCCGCGACACCGACGACGACGCCTTCCGTGCTGCCGAGGAGCTCGGCATCAACATCTCCAGCCGCTTCGAGTCCTCGTCGATCGACGAGATCTGACCCGGCCAGGCAACACAGAATTCCGATACAGGAGAACTGAGAACTCGTGCTCGAATCAACAACTTTCGATCAGCTTCGCATCGGCCTGGCCACCGCTGACGACATCCGTCGCTGGTCCTTCGGTGAGGTCAAGAAGCCCGAAACCATCAACTACCGCACCCTGAAGCCCGAGAAGGACGGTCTGTTCGGTGAGCAGATCTTCGGCCCCTCGCGCGACTGGGAGTGTGCGTGTGGCAAGTACAAGCGCGTGCGCTTCAAGGGCATCGTCTGTGAGCGCTGCGGCGTGGAGGTCACCAAGTCCTCCGTGCGGCGCGAGCGCATGGGCCACATTGAGCTCGCCGCTCCCGTCACGCACATCTGGTACTTCAAGGGCGTTCCCTCGCGCCTGGGCTACCTGCTCGACATGGCGCCGAAGGACCTCGAGAAGGTCATCTACTTCGCCGCGTACATGGTGATCTCGGTCGACGAGGATGCTCGTCACCGCGACCTCGCGACGCAGGAGAACAACATCCGTCTCGAGCTGAAGACGCTCGCCGACCGTCGCGATGCGCGGATCGCCGCTCGCCTCCAGAAGTTGGAGGAGGAGCTCGCCGCGCTCGAGGCCGAGGGTGCGAAGTCCGACCAGAAGAAGAAGGTCAAGGACGCCGCCGAAAAGGACATGTCGCAGGCCCGGAAGCAGGCCGACGACCAGATCGCCAAGCTTGAGCGCGTGTGGGAAGAGTTCCGCACGCTCGAGGTCGGCTCGCTCAAGGCTGAAGACGAGATCTTCCAGGAGCTGCAGGACCGGTTCGGTCAGTACTTCGAAGCCCACATGGGTGCCGAGTCGATCCAGCGGCGTCTTGCTGCCTTCGACCTGGCAGCCGAGGCCGAGAGCCTGCACCTGCAGATCGCCGAGGGCAAGGGCCAGCGCAAGATCCGTGCGATCAAGCGCCTGAAGGTCGTCAACTCGTTCCTGCAGACCGGCATGAGCCCGGCATCCATGGTGCTCGACGTCGTTCCGGTCATCCCGCCGGAGCTTCGCCCCATGGTGCAGCTGGACGGTGGCCGCTTCGCGACCTCCGACCTGAACGACCTGTACCGCCGCGTCATCAACCGCAACAACCGTCTCCGTCGCCTGATCGACCTCGGTGCCCCCGAGATCATCGTCAACAACGAGAAGCGGATGCTGCAGGAGGCCGTCGACGCCCTGTTCGACAACGGTCGTCGCGGTCGCCCCGTCACCGGCACCGGCAACCGTGCCCTGAAGTCCCTCAGCGACATGCTGAAGGGTAAGCAGGGTCGGTTCCGTCAGAACCTGCTCGGTAAGCGCGTGGACTACTCGGGCCGTTCGGTCATCGTCGTCGGTCCCCGTCTGCAGCTGCACCAGTGTGGTCTTCCCAAGCAGATGGCCCTCGAGCTGTTCAAGCCGTTCGTGATCAAGCGCCTCATCGACCTCGGTCACTCGCAGAACATCAAGGCCGCCAAGCGTGCCGTCGAGCGTACGCGTCCCGAGGTCTGGGACGTGCTCGAAGAGATCATCCGCGAGCGCCCGGTGCTGCTGAACCGTGCACCCACCCTGCACCGTCTGGGCATCCAGGCCTTCGAGCCGCAGCTCGTCGAGGGCAAGGCCATCCAGCTCCACCCGCTCGTGTGTGCAGCCTTCAACGCTGACTTCGACGGTGACCAGATGGCTGTGCACCTGCCGCTGTCGGTCGAGGCTCAGGCCGAGGCCCGCATCCTGATGCTCGCCTCGAACAACATCCTCAAGCCCTCGGACGGCCGTCCCGTGACCCTGCCTTCGCAGGACATGATCATTGGCCTCCACCACCTGACCACGGTCAAGGAGGGGGCGACCGGTGAAGGCCGCGTGTTCGGTTCGGTGTCGGAGGCGATCCTCGCCAAGGACGAGGGCACCCTCGACCTGCAGGCCAAGGTCCGCATCCGTGTCCCCGGCCTCACGTTCCTCGAGGGCGACGCCCCCGAGGGCTACGAGCGCCACGGGCTGCTGGATGCCTCGCTCGGCCAGGCGATCTTCAACGACGCGCTGCCCAAGGGATACCCGTTCGTGCGCGAGCAGGCCGACAAGGGCAAGCTCAGCCAGATCGTCAACAAGCTCGCCGAGGAATACCCCAAGGTCGAGGTTGCTGCGACGCTGGACCGCATCAAGGATGCCGGTTTCTACTGGGCCACGCGCTCGGGTGTGACAGTCGCGCTCAGCGACATCCTCACGCCGCCGTCGAAGAAGGAAATCGTCGCCGGCTACGAGAAGCAGGCCGCGAAGGTCCAGGCACAGTTCGAGAAGGGTCTCACCACCGACGCCGAGCGTCGTCAGGAGCTCATCAAGATCTGGACCGAGGCAACCGACGAGGTCCAGAAGGCGATGCGCGCCCACTTCCCCGAAGACAACACCATCAACCGCATGGTCAGCTCGGGTGCTCGTGGTAACTGGCTGCAGATCCGGAACATCGCCGGTATGCGAGGCCTGGTGAACAACCCGAAGGGTGAGATCATCCCCCGTCCGATCATCTCCTCGTACCGCGAGGGTCTGTCGGTGGCTGAGTACTTCATCGCAACGCACGGTGCCCGTAAGGGTCTGGCCGACACGGCTCTCCGTACCGCCGACTCGGGTTACCTCACGCGACGCCTCGTGGATGTCTCGCAGGATGTCATCATCCGTGAAGAGGACTGCGGCACGTCTAAGGGCCTCGAGTTCACGATCGCTGCTCCCGGTAGCGACGGCAAGCTCGTCCGCGACCCGAACGTCGAGAACTCGGTGTTCGCGCGGACCCTCGCTGCGGATGTCATCGGCGAGAACGGCGATGTCGTGGCCGAGGCCGGCGACGACGTGGGCGATGTGCTCATCGACAGGCTGGTTGCTGCCGGTGTCACCTCCATCAAGGTGCGTTCGGTTCTGACCTGTGACTCGGCTGTCGGTGTCTGCGCGACCTGCTACGGCCGCTCGCTTGCCACCGGCAAGATCGTCGACATCGGTGAGGCAGTCGGCATCATCGCTGCCCAGTCGATCGGTGAGCCCGGTACCCAGCTGACGATGCGTACCTTCCACACCGGTGGTTCGGCCTCGGCGGAAGACATCACGCAGGGTCTGCCCCGTGTGCAGGAGCTCTTCGAGGCCCGTACCCCCAAGGGTGCGTCGCCGATCGCCGAGTTCGACGGTCGCATCACGATCGACGAGACCGACAAGTCCAAGAAGATCATCCTCACGCCCGACAACGGCGACGAGGCTGTCGTGTACCCCGTCCTCAAGCGCGCGACGCTGCTTGTCGAAGACGGTCAGCACGTCACCGTCGGTCAGCCCCTGCAGGTCGGCACGCTCGACCCCAAGGAGGTCATGCGTGTCCAGGGTGCTCGCGAGGTGCAGAAGTACCTCGTGAACGGTGTGCAGGGCGTGTACCGCTCGCAGGGTGTGCCGATCCACGACAAGCACATCGAGGTCATCGTGCGCCAGATGCTGCGCAAGGTCACGGTCGTCGACCACGGCGACACGAACCTGCTGCCCGGTGAGCTGGTCGACTTCCGTCGCTACCAGGACATCAACCGCCAGGCTGTCGCCGAGGGCAAGCGCCCGGCATCCGGTCGCCCGGAGCTGATGGGTATCACCAAGGCGTCGCTCGCTACCGAGTCGTGGCTGTCGGCCGCCTCCTTCCAGGAGACGACCCGCGTGCTCACGCAGGCTGCGATGGAGGGCAAGAGCGACCCGCTGGTCGGCCTCAAGGAGAACGTCATCATCGGAAAGCTCATCCCCGCCGGAACCGGACTTGCGAAGTATCGCAACGTCGCGGTCGAGGCGACGGAAGAGGCCAAGAGCGAGCGGTACCCCAACCGCATCTTCGCCTCGGACGGCGCGTACAGCGACGCCGACCTGAGCTTCGTCGACTTCGACAGCTTCTCGACCGACGACTTCACGGGCAACTACAACTGACCCACGTCGTCACCCCACGCAGGGCCTCGGGTTTTCCCGGGGCCCTGCGTCGTCCCCAGCATCCCCTCACCCCCAGCCGAGTTGTCCTTCCCTCCGCCGAGTTGTCCTTCATGTCCGGCTCCGCGGCACACGCGGGTCGCGGGGACATGCCCTCGCCGGCTGCGCCGGCTCCCGCCAGACCCGGTGCCAGCCCCGCGACCCGCGTGTGCCACTGCGCCTTGGCATCTGAGTGGAAAAAACGGAAAGGAACTGTCGCGTCTTGCGGGCTTCGCGACACTCGCGCCAACTTTTCCGGGCGTCGCGAGCGGTTCCGACCGGCTCGAACGGTGTCGGCGTCGTACGGTTGCTGGCGGAGGTCACCATGGCTCGCGTTCCCGGTCGCGACAACCGCATCGCTGTCCCCGCGATGGTGCTGTCTCTGGCGATTGTCGGGGCGCTCGTCTGGTTCGCCGTCCCCGCCATGCCGCTGGTTATGGCGTGGGCGGGAGGTACAGCGGGCAACGCCGTCACCATGCTCGCCGCAACCCCGACGCCGCACGCTGTCGTCGCCGAAGGGCTGAACGTTGCCGAGACCGACTGCCGCGAGCTGTACCCGAACGACCTGTGGAACGAGCTCACCTGGACATCCGATGCGATTCTGAGTCAGTCCACGGCGGGACCGGCAACGGCGATGTCTGACCTCGTCGCGGCCCTGGCGCCCACCGCAGCGCGGACCTGCACGTGGACCACCAGCGCAGGGCAGGCCGTCGTCACGACCTTTGCGACTGTGTCAGCGGATGCCGCGGGGATGGCAGAGGCTTCCCTGCGCGGTCAAGGCTTCGCCTGCGCGACGACGGAGGGCACGCTGGAATGTTCGTCGACGACGGATGCCGGCACCGAACATCAAGCTGTGCACGGCCCGCTCTGGGTGACGACCGTCTCGAGCGCGTGGTACCCGGAGGACTACGACCACCGCATCGCGATCCATCTCTGGCAGTGATGTCAGCGAGTTGGGGGTGGCTCAGCAGTGTCGCCGAGAATCCATATCGGCATCCGCACGGCCTCGTTCCGCGGATCTGAACCAGGGTCGGGGTAGTCTGCGAGCCGAGGATCTACCTCGGGAGGAGTTTCGCATGAGTGACGACAAGCCCACGCCCGGCGAGCCCGTGGAGGAACCGGTCGGCGAGCCCGTCGCCGAGGAGCCGCCCGTCGATGACGTTGTCGGCAGCGCGCGCGAGAGCCTCGCGGATGCCGAAGCCGCTGGGTCGGCAACGCCCGAGGCTGATGCACCTCCCGCCGAGCCCGTGGTCGTTGAACCCGTCGTGGTCGAGCCTGTGGCAGAGCCGACGAGCGTCGAACCCGAGGCCGAGCCCGTTGTTGTCGAATCCGCGCCAGCGGAGGCGGCAGCCCCCACCGAAGCATATGAGGCCACCGTTGTCGCACCCGTGGTGACGGCGAGCGAGCCGGGCGTGGGACCCTACGGTGCGCAGCCGATCTTCGTTCAGGCGCCTGAGGCTCCGCGTCCTCGCGGCAACCGTGCCGCTGCGGGCGCGATCGGCCTGCTCGCGGCGCTCTCGTTCGGAGTTCTCTACCTCGCCGTCTGGGTCGGTCTTGGCCTCATCGACGGATCCGTGACCGTGGGCAGCATAGGCACCGCGCTGCTTGCGGCGCTGGGGACCTGGGCCCTGTGGGTGCCGGTCGTTGTGTTCTTCGTCGCGTTCTGGTTGCTTGGTGCGATCATCAACCGCGGCCGCTGGGCGGCGTGGGTGATCTTCGGTCTCATCGTCGGGGTCGCGGCCTACGGGGGGCACCTGCTGGGGCAGCTGTTCCAGGCGCCGTTCTGGAACCTCACGGCCGCGGAGGGCGCAGAGCTGGTCGAAGGCCAGCTGTTGGCTCCGTTGGCTATCGCTGCCTTCATCATCGGCCGTGAGCTCACGATCTGGTTCGGTTCGTGGGTTGCCGCGCGCGGCAAGCGGATGACCGAGCTCAACGTCGAGGCGCGCCGTGAGTATGAGCGCACTCTCGAGGCGGGTCCGCAGCTGCACCAGTACTAAGGCGCGGTGGGAGCACCCGTGACGGTGGCTCGGAGCGCGTCCAGCTCATGAGCCGGTCGCGGAGGGCAGCAGCAACGGCGGCGGGAGCCGTGCTGTTCGCGGCGGTGCTCATCGCAGCGTTCGGTATCGTCAGCCTGCTCCTGGACGAGGACGTCATCGTCACGCCGGGCCTGGGTCAGGCGCCGGGCATCATCGCCGTCGGCGCTTCGCTCGCGGCGGTGGCGGCGACGATCTGGGCGCGGATGCTGTCCCCAGGCATCTGGGGAACGCTGTTGTGGAGCGGCCTTGCCGGCTTCCTCGGTTACCTCGCGGGGCTGGGTGTGGCATCCGTGTGCGCGTCGGCGGATGTCGCCCGCGCGCTCTCCGCCGTCGGGCGCGCAGCAACCACTTGGCCGGGTCTGGTCGTGATCGCAGCGGCGATCCTGGCAGCGGCGATGGCTCTGGCAGTCGTGCGCGGCGCCGATGAAAACGCTCGGTGGCCGTGGGAACGAGAGGACGACGAGTGAGCGCCTCGACACGCGCAGTCTGCGACGGAGCCTCGGCGGACGAGGGCTCCGGCGCTACCGTAGAGGTGTGGAGCGCTCGCTCGAGACGGAGGTGAGCCAGGCAGTCGATGCCTGGCTGCGCTGGCTTCCGCGCTGGGAACCCGCGACCCACCGCGGGCGGGTGGCGCCGTGTCGACGGTGCTTCGGGTCACCAATCCTGTCGGCGGCGGGTCTTGGCTCCGATGTGCCGCACGGTGTGCAGCACGGCCTGTCGACCCGCATCAAGACGATCGTCGACCATGCGGTTGCCGATTACACGGCACAGAACCTCCCGATGCTGCAGGCGGAACTCGATCAGCAGGCTGCCCGTAACCGCGCCCGCAGCTACCGGCCGGCTGAAGGCCTCGAGCCTGAGTTCGAGGGTCTGCCGCTGGACCCTGACCCGGTTCCCGGTGCTCCGTTCCTGTTCACGATCTCGGGTCTTGCCGACGAAGCAGACGCCGATGTTCCGGCGCTTCCGCCCCTGAGCCCCGAGGCGAAGGCGGCGCTGCGCCAAGAGGTCGGGCTGGCCGACGACTATGCCAACATGATCGGGCGGGATGTCTGCACGATCCTGCTCCATCATCGACTGCGCATCCAACAGGGAGTCAGCCAGTACGTCGAGCCGCAGATCACGGCGATGCTCGACGATCTCGCCCGGTCGCTGGACGCGCCCTTCGATCCTCGTGACGCCGTCGGGGAGTGATGGCTCTACGGTGACCGGACGCGTCGTCGCGCATGGCTGCGGCCTAGGGTGGATGCCATGACCGACGGCACAGCGATGAATCAGGCGCTGATTCTGTTGATCCCCGTCTCGGTGACGATGATCGCCCTGTACGTCTGGTGCGCCCTCGCACTCGGGGCTGTCTTCGCGAAGTCGGGTGAGCCGCGGTGGAAAGCGTGGGTCCCGTTCCTGAACATCGCAGCGTTGCTCGTTCTGGGAGGCATTCCGGGATGGTGGGTCCTGCTGCTGGTGGTCCCGGGGTTCGGCGCTGTCGCTGTCTGGGTTCTCATGATCGTCGCCGCGCATCGCATCGGACTCTCCTTCGGGTATGGGGGAGGGATGACGGTGCTGGCGGCTCTGCTGCTGCCCGTGTGGGCGACGGTGCTCGGTTTCGGATCGGCGCGCTGGATCGGACGGGAAGGCCGCCGCCGTCGTGGCACGGCAGCCGATGCTGGAGTGTTCGGTGCCTCCGACGCTGGCGGGGGGAGAGCGGCGTCAGCGCCACCGCCTCCACCAGCGCCGCCTGCCGTCTCCCCGTTCGCCCCACCGCCCCTCGAGCCTTCTGCGCCCGGAGCAGACACTGACTCGCGGTCGCGCGCTGAGGATTCCCACGCCGACGACGGATGGGACCTGCTTTCCGCGTTCACCGAGGCCGAGCAGAGTCCGCCGGCATTGGTGCCTCCCGTCGCGCCGGCTGCGTCGCCGTCGGCAGAGGTGCCCGAGGAGGCACGGCAGGTGCCGGCATCCAATACGCGGGAGCCGGCGCCATCCGCTCCCGACGAGCCGGCAGCACGGGACGAACCCGCTGCTGCCCCTGAACCCGCCGCTGCCCCCGAACCGTTCGCGCCGCCCGCGCGTGCTGCACGACCTCCCGAGACCGGTGCTACGGGCCTGGCGCCGGCGGCCGACGCGGATGCCCCCGGCCGCGTGCCGGCGGGTGAGCCGATCGATGACGTGACGGATGCCGTTCCCGGCGCACCGGCGCCGGTTTCGGCGGTCAGCGGTCGGTCGCCCTATGAGGACGCGCCCCTGTTCCCGCCGGTTGCCGACGGCGAACACTGGGCGACGGGGCCGGATGCAGAGCCCTTCCCCGAGACTTCGGGGGCAGTTTCGGCGATCGTTGGTTCCCCGGTGGCGGGATCGCCGCGAATGGCGCGATCGGCGGTGTCGGCATCCGCTGATGTTGAGGGCGACTTCGACGCAACGCTCCTGGCCCACCGCAATCGTCAGCGGTGGTCGCTCGTGACGGCGGCGGGCGACGAGTTCGAGTTGCGCGCGCAGGTCGTCATCCTCGGGCGGCGCCCGTCACCCGACCCTGCTCACTCGGGCGCGCAGCTCGTGGCACTCGATGACGTCACGGTCTCCAAGACACACGCTCGGTTGGAGTTGCGCGGCGAACAGTGGCACGTCGTCGATCTCGGGTCCACGAACGGCGTCGTTGTGATTTCGGTCACGGGGAGCGAGCTCGAACTCGCTCCCGGAGGGGAAGCTCCGGCCGGGGAACGGATGCTGCTCGGCGACCTCGAGTTGCGACTGGTCCGCGCGTCGCGTTGACAGCAGGGTCGAGAATGGTCTGCGTTTGACCGACCTCCGAAAACCCGCGTATCATTGATCGGGTGTGCGCCTGCGCGCCACTTGTGCTGCGCCTCGGTGTGTCGCAAGGCAAGCGCGGTCCGCACATCAGGGAACGGCCTGCGAACAGGCCACCCCCACGGCATATCCACCACACGACTCGCGACAGACTTCTGGCGCGCCGGTGGATCTGTGGTGAAACCACGAGCTGTCACCGTGCAGCACAACCAAGGAGAAAACGTGCCAACCATTCAGCAGTTGGTTCGAAAGGGACGGTCGCCCAAGGTCAGCAAGACCAAGGCCCCCGCGCTGAAGTCGAACCCGCAGCAGGCCGGGGTCTGCACCCGCGTCTACACCACCACCCCCAAGAAGCCGAACTCGGCGATGCGCAAGGTCGCTCGCGTGAAGCTGCGTAACGGCACCGAGGTGACCGCCTACATCCCCGGCGAGGGCCACAACCTGCAGGAGCACTCGCTCGTGCTGGTGCGCGGCGGCCGTGTGAAGGACCTTCCCGGTGTTCGCTACAAGATCGTCCGCGGCGCCCTGGACACCCAGGCTGTCAAGAACCGCAAGCAGGCCCGTAGTCGCTACGGCGCGAAGAAGGGCTGAGAAAAATGCCTCGTAAGGGTCCCGCCCCCAAGCGCCCCGTCGTCAACGACCCGGTCTACGGCGCTCCGATCGTCACCCAGCTGGTCAACAAGATCCTCGTCGACGGCAAGAAGTCGCTCGCCGAGTCGATCGTGTACGGCGCCCTGTCGGGTGTCGAGTCCAAGAACGGCCAGGACGCTGTTGCCACGCTCAAGAAGGCGCTCGACAACGTGCGCCCCACCCTCGAGGTCAAGAGCCGCCGCGTCGGTGGTTCCACCTACCAGGTTCCCGTTGAGGTCAAGCCGCACCGTGCGAACACCCTCGCGCTGCGCTGGCTTGTCAGCTACGCGAAGGGTCGTCGTGAGAAGACGATGACCGAGCGCCTGCAGAACGAAATCCTGGATGCCTCGAACGGCCTCGGTGCCGCGGTCAAGCGCCGCGAAGACACCCACAAGATGGCCGAGTCGAACCGCGCATTCGCCCACTACCGCTGGTAACACCCCTCCGCCGTTCCCGCAGGCCACGAACCTGCGGGAACGGCAGAGTCCGCGACATCCCTCACCACACGTAAGGACATCCCGTGGCACAAGAAGTGCTCACCGACCTGAACAAGGTCCGCAACATCGGCATCATGGCTCACATCGACGCCGGCAAGACGACGACGACCGAGCGCATCCTCTTCTACACGGGTGTGAACCACAAGATCGGTGAAACTCACGACGGCGCTGCC
>MDSV01223428.1_pt1 | contig 20841 bp, 46 predicted proteins | sample 810851 | NCBI WGS metagenome assembly MDSV01 (sample SAMN05326640, study PRJNA326480) | marine metagenome | isolation source: seawater | place: Atlantic Ocean: North East | collected 2012 | reverse complement strand
CCTTTAGTTACCTCATCTAATCTCTCTAAAAGATCTTCGATTCTTTCTTCTTTCTCTTCGATTATTTTATATAATCTCTTATTTTCTATTTCTAAATTATTCATACCCCAAATATAGTAATAATATTTTAATAAAACAAACTATATTTTAATATTTGTTGACCCTTTTTTGTATTGTGGGACAAATGGACAATGTTTACATTGTACACCACAACATCTACCTCGTTGTATATGGTATTTTTCAGTTAAAACTATTTTACCTTCTTCCACATAATAATCCTTACCTTCTACTAATTTTCCCATTTGTATTTTGTATAAGACTCATTGATGTATTTCTCTTCTTCATTTATAAGCGCCCAGTTTGGTGTTTGATTGTGATACGTGTACTCCCAAGGAATAGCATATTGTGTACAATCAAAAATAATATTTAACTCCTTTTCCCATTTAATTTTTAACATATTTAATAGGGTGGGAATCTCATGTGGTTTCAAACCCCCATTAATTAGAAACTCACAAATTCGTCTAGTGGGGTTGAATTTTTTAAATAAATCACACACACCATCTCCACATCTATATGATGTATGATTATTTTTATCATCAAAATATAATGTAAACCAATAAGTCACTACATTGCTCGCATTAGTGGGGCATTCTATCTTTGTATTATTATAAATTTCCTCAACTAAATACTTATAAAATTTTAAATCTCTAAGTAACTTATCTTCTTCGTTCATTTTATACTTTTCTTAATCATCTAAGGTGTTTGCAAATAGTAATACGAGAACGAGGGATATTCCCACTACACCTATTATTATTAATTCATCCATTACTTGACCCAATCCTTTAATGCGTGTTGGTAGGATTCTACCATAGGTAGATGATCCCGCACCATATACGTCTTAGCGGTTTGTTCTACTTCCCATTTTACACCCCATTTATTAGCCTCTTCTAATATCAACCCTACATGATCAAAATCAATAGTAGTGGGTTTATTTTGTTCTTCTTTATTTTCCATCTTATCTTCCTTGTCCTTTATATTGTTTTTTGTAGTGCTTAGATTTTTTATGGTTAGATGTTCTTTTTTTTGAGTGGATTCCTTTACGAGTAATTTTACTTTTCTCTTGCGCTCCATACATACCTCCTTTTGCCATTTTTTTTAATTATTAATTTATTGTTATTTTAAAATATTTTTTGTTATTTCTGCAACTAATTTATTATCTGCTTGTCCACCATATTCCTTATTAAAATCCCCCATAATTTTACCAATATCTTTCATGGTAGAGTAGTTATTAGTAACAATGATAGTTTGAATTGCTCTTTCTATTTCATCTTCTTTCATCATTATGGGTAAATATTCATTTATAATAGAAATTTCTTTTTTCGCATTATCATCATTTACTATTTCTAAATTTTTTTTAAACTTTTGTAATAAAGAGATGACTTGTTGTTCTGTCAGTTCTGTTTTACCATCTTCACCCCTACTAATTTCTCCTTTAATTACTCGTAATAAATTTAATTTAACTTTATTAGATTCTTTTAGTGAGTGTTTAATATCTTTATTTATTTTTTCTTTAGTATTCATCTTTATTTTTTAAATATGTATCATAAATTATTTTTCCTACTTTAATTGAAATATCTTTGTAACTCATTAAATCAATCCCTATCTGGTGTAGTTTCATTTTTTTTATTATATTTTTTCTTTATTTCTTTTATATCTTTACTCATTTTATTTTCCCATATAGTTTCATGGATATAGTAAAGAAATACCTTTATAAATGTATCTATAGCACCAATACTTAATCCTACATATGGATTACCGGTAATTACCCACCCAATTATTACTGTAACACATATACTAATTAATCTAGTGGTTATCGATCTTTTAATTCGAGTAATGGTTAAATATTTTTTTATTTCTTGTCGTCTATTCATTATTGAAAATTTCTATGATAATAGAATCTCTAATTACCGTACTAAATGTATCCGCTTCCATACAATACATGTACCCCATATCTATATGGGAATGGGGTATGGTAAGAACAAAAGTATCTATATCTATTACAACCAGCGTATCAGTTATTATTTCCCCACTGTAGATATAAGTAGTGTTAGGGGTTAAGAGGTTACAACTACATATCCCACTTATTAAGAATAAGAAATAAAATAATTTATTAAACATATCGATGATGTATTATTTTATTTCTTTCAGAGATTTTCACCCATTTTCCCTCACACGATATAAACCCATATGACTCCATCACCATTCCTTTTATACTTTCACTTAACTCAGGTTCCACATCTTGTATAATATGAGATGCTTTTTCCAAAAACTTTTTATTATCCATAATATGTAAAGGTAAGAAAAAAAAATATATAAAACAAATTATTTTTTAAATATTACTTGCCGTTTAAGTGCAGCTTCTATATATTTTTCTATAAATATTTCTTTTTCTTCTTCAGATTTTAAATTTTCCCAGTGCCAACTACTACTACTTATATGAGTATGGATTCTTTTTTCCATATTTTTACAAGTCTCTTCTAATATTTTAATATCCTCTTCAAAATCACTTACATCTACTTCTAATTGGATAGCTAATATAACTAACTTACCTAAATTCCCTTCCTCTTGTGCCGTAACTACTTCATCATATATGTGGATCAATTCTTCTCTATTTTCCCCCTCTTTTATTTTATCGGGGTGACATTTAATTACCATTTTCCTAAATAATTTTTTATATTTAGGTGGGATTTCCGGTGTAGTTTTAGATTTTTTTTCTTCTTTAGGTGGGGGTTTTTCCCCACTAGGGGTAAAAGTATAACCATTATCAATAACTGCTTTTTTAAAATGAGGTTCAATGTCGCTAACTTCCTCTTCTATATCCCCTAATTCCTCATTTAAATAATTATATTTACGAATTAATCTTTTAAATTGAGTATTTTTTTTCATTATAGAGTTATTTCTCTATAAATATAGAATTATTTTAAGTTGGGTTTAAATTTTTTATTTATTTCTTGTTTAAAGTATTTTCGACATACAGGTATATAAGACTCATTCCCCCCAATAACGATTTGATCACCTTCAAAGACGGATTCCCCATTAATAGTGCGAAGATTCATAGTTGCCTTATCCCCAAATTCACATATAGTTTTTAGCTCTTCAATTTTATCTGCCAGTGCCATTAGATAACAAGACCCTTCAAACGGCTCTCCTTTATAGTCAATCCTTAACCCATAAGTTATAACATTTAAATCTAACTTATCTACAATATCAGTTAATTCCCATATCTGTGCTTTAGTGAGAAATTGAACTTCGTCTATTAATATACAATCATATCTATTGATGGAGTGGTGTAGGGATACATATTCAAATATATTAATAGTATCACTAATGGAGAGTGCTGGCATACTCAACCCTACCCTAGAAGTTATTTTATCTAAACCATGTCTATTATCACACTTAGATGTTAATAATAACACATTTTTATTTCTTTCTTCATAATTATAAGCAGTTTTCAGTAGATCCAATGATTTACCTGCACCCATAGTAGCATATCTAAAATATAATTTACTCATCTTTGTTTTGGTTTATCAAAGAATATCCAATTTGCTTTTCCATTTCTTCCTATTTTGGAAATCTTATTAGATACCTCTTTTAATTTATTTTTTAACTTACTCATCTTTGTTTTGGTTTTATTCAGTTTATACCTTTTCTTCTAATCCATATTCCTCTATTAGAAATTTCTTTTCATCTTCCGTTATATTTTCCCCATTCACTATATCCTCCACTGATTCCGTAAACATCTCTACTAACTTATCTTCAATATAACAATCTTCATAAATATGATCATCAATATAAAAGGAGGTATCACCCCACCTTATTTGATCAGATATCCTATCCGCAATGTCATGATCATAATAATATACATCTTCACATACATTAACATGTGATACATCATTGGTTACGACATAAACATCATATCCATCGGCAGTAGATTCCGTATACACCGTACAATCCACCTTATCAAATTCACCAATATCTGTTGTAATATTAAATCCTAACTGTGACTTTAATATTTCTATCATTCTTTTTTCTTCCATCTTTTTTTTTTATTATATTATCCTAACAATATCGTATTTAGTTTGTAATATTATCTTTTCTATGTATTATGCAGTGTTGGCATACACCTCGTGTACCACAAGTAGCACATTCCCACAATTCAATTTCTTTTTTTCCATCGAATAACTCTTCCAAATGAGGGGGAACATCAGCAATAATATGATTCTTTACCCACTCAAAAAATTTTCTTTTTAATTTCTTCATTTAATCTCTTAATTTAGTATAACACTTGTCACCATCAATACCCACATTCCTAACATTATAACCAATAATATTACTACACTATCTTTATACCATTTATTATTCATAATACACCGCCTGTACCGTTCGAGCGTAAATGGGTGTCATGTGAACCTAATTCTAAAGTATATTCTACTTCATCACTCGCTGGTTTGTCTCTAATAAATTCCCAATCCAGTTCATCAAACCCGTCCCATTCATCACCATATTTTTTATATTGTAATAATTGTTCGTCACTTAATTCTACTTCATACCAGATCCAGTCTGTTTGTGTAACAAATTTTTTTAAGGTTGCCATTATTTTAAAGTTTTTCCTATTAATGTTAAAATAACTATTAGGAGGAGTAGGAATGCAACACCAATCCATAGAGGAGATGTTACCCACCACCAAGACCAATCAATATGACCCGTTAACTTTAATACTAAGAATACCACAAATAATACCCCACCTAAACCGATACCTTGTGTTTTATTTTCCATGGTTATGAGTTTTAACGAAATCCTCAATCATACTTTCATCAACCTTAAGCATACAATCTCTACCTACTATTTTGTCTAAACATTCTGTAATATAAGCCACTAATTTAGTCTCAGTAAACCTATGGGTTACAAATTCATAATCAGTATGTGAAGGTGGATGATGATAGACAGAATCCTTTGTCTGTCTTAATTCTTCTATTGTTCTTTCTTTTGCCATTTTCATATCTTTTTTTTAAAGATAATAAAAATACATTAAAAAATCAAATTATTTATGTTGTTTAGTGAGAATATCCATACCATTATCTGTAATTACTACGGTATGTTCCCAAGAAGTACCGAAACTTAAATCTGAATTAACTATACCCCAACCATCACTTAAGGTTACTAATTCATCATTGGTGACGAGTGTGGGTTCAATTGCTATTACATTACCCACTTTTAATTTATAATCGTTATAAGGATTTTTCTCATTAAAGAAATAGGGTATTTGTGGTGGTTCATGTAGATTCCTTCCTACACCGTGACCCTGAAAAGTTTTTACTACTTTATAACCATGTCGGTGAGCAAAATCTTCTTGAAATTTACAAATTTCCCCTATCTTTACTCCCGGTCCCACCATATTTAAAGTTTCCATTAAACAATTAAAGGTAGTTTGATTAAGTTTATGTTTTTCTTCATCCACCTCTCCTACTTCCACATTCAGCGCGGCATCCGCAAACATTCCCTTATATTTGACCGGACAATCTATATTGACAATCATACCTTCACTGATAATTTTATCTTTAGATGGTACCCCATGTATTATTACTTCATCAACTGATATACAAGAATAACCAGGAAATCCTTTATAACCAAAGGACGCAGAACTGGCATGTTTAAATTCTAGTAACCGTTTACCTAATAAATCTAACTGATGGGTAGACATACCTACTTCACATTGTGATGCCATTAATGATAATACTTCATTAACAATTTGTCCAGTTTCCTTAATTTTTAAAACCTGGTTTTTACTATATATTTTTGGGTGCTGACGTTTTCCCATTTTTTTAAACGTTAAGGTCAGGTAAGGTACCTAAAGCAGGGATTGCTCTTCTTCTTACACCACCGTATCCACCGGCAGATCCTCCTCTAACTACTACGTCATAAATTCTAGATAACATCTCCCGATCTTCTTCAGTAAAAGATACTGGGCGACTATCAGTATCATTGTTCCATACTTGTTCTTTAAGTTTATTATATTGAGATTCGGTTAATTTGATTTTCATACTATATAAATATATACATTATCATTAAAAGTGACTATTTATTGTATGATGGACACTACTTTTGTAAATAAAATATTAAAATCATTAATGAATCATACCGCAGGTATTGATAATGTAGAAAAGGTGATCACCGAATCCACCCAGAAGATTAGTAAAATTAAATTAACTGAGGAGGAAAAACAATACATTACTAAAAAATATAGTGCCTATGTTAATATAATTAAACATAGTATTAATGAAGACAGTGAGGATAAGTTTCAACAAAAAGTGTCCCATAAAAGAAAATTTATAAAAAATGTAGTAGACAGTTTAGTGAGTGAATCCAAACTATTATGGAAACCAACTCAACTTGTCTTTCATAGAGATGGTGGATGGGAAAATGTAAGAGTTGCAGTACCATTTAATAATCATAAAACAACTCCAGCACCATATTTTAAAGGAGAAGGTTCACATCAAGATTTATTCAAAGTAGGTTTTGCAGATTTTGTACAAGATATATACGCATTATCTGAAGGAGAAACATATTATGTTTATAATTTATACTTAAAAGAAATGTATACAAGAATAAGTTATTTTATAAAAGAAAACACTACAGATGATAACACCAATGAAAACCCTTTTGCAATTAATGAAGAAAACATTTTCAAAAAGTACGCTAGAAAAGGTTTTAATAAACTTGTGGGACAGAAAAATGTAAATGAAAAGTTTATAGAAAAAATGGCAAAGTTTGTAGAAAGAAGATGGGACGAAGTTATTAATGTAACATGGACGTATGATGTATGGGGGGAAATAATATTAACTGTTTACATAGATGAACATGATAATCAACCTCTAACACAACATCCTTTACAGGATGAAATATGGAGAACATTACGAGAGGAGTGGAAATTAAGTGATGGTAAAACCCATTTATGTATTAAGGTTAAAATAATTAACCTAAATAAAGATACTGATTATTCAGGAATTAAGTCCGAAATTAATGAAGTTAAAAAATTATCCAAAACAGAAAAAATAAAGTATACTCCAGATTTTATCGACAAAGTAATTAAATATATTAAAAGACGTTATCCTGAAGTAGTAGATATTAAAATAGATAAACATTCATGGTTTAAGGGTTCTAAAGAGTTTCTTCATATATATGTAGACGAAGATGATGGACAACCTACTGATCTTGCACAACATCCTTTAGAATGGAAAATTTATATGGAGTTAATGGGTGGTATTTTACAGGGGTTAAACCATATAGATATTAAAGTAACTAACCTCAACAAAGATACCAAACTTAGAGGATATAAAGGTGAAGGTATAAATGAATCCTATAATAGGTATGATGAAACTATACCCAACACAGACTGGGTAGATAAGGTGGTTAAAAGAATGGTGGACAAAACTGAAGTTAACTTATATATGACGGATTATGATCCGTGGAGAACAGATAGTCCATGGTTTGGTAATATTATTTCACCTAACTTCGGTAATGATCGTCGCGCTAAATGGGTTATAAGTTGGTTTATAGATGAACGTAAACATCTTGATATACAACCTATTTTTGGTAGAGAATTAATTGAAGTGTATGGATTTTCTACTAATGGTGAGTTAAAATACTTCGAATCTGAATATCGTAAACAAATAAAAGAAAAAGTAAAGTTGTTACAAATTCCTTTTATAGAAAAGAGACAAAAACAAAAGGAAGAATATCGTAGAAGATATAATATAAGTGAATCTAAAAAGGATGCTAAAAAGGAGGGGGATGAAATACAAAGAGCGGTACAGGATCTAAGTAGACTCCATAATTTTAACACCTCTGTATCGGAGTTGACCCGCGGAATTGTCGACTCCTCACCCCAGCCCCTCTCCTCTGAGATTTGGGGGGTTTTGGAGAACACTGAATCGAATGAGATTGAAGTGGGTGATTTTAAAACCGTATTTAATTTGGCTACTCAGTATGGTAAAAAGAATATATTAAAATTAACTAAGAAATTAAAAGAGGGAAAATATGACCCACCTATCATTGTAAGATATGAAGATAAATATTGGTTAGTTGCGGGAAATACTAGATTATGTATGTCTGCAGCATTAGGGTTAACCCCTCAAGTTTTAATCGTAGATATAAATAAAGAATTTCCGGTAGAAAATATTAAACACACTAAAAAAGTAATATGAAACATTTATTATTTTTATTATTTTTCTTTGTAACAATAGAAAGTTATAGTCAAAGAATAATATGTCACCCTATGGGTTCCCAAGAAGAATGTGTATTAGCTTATGCTGCATTTAGAGAATTTGTGGATGATACTAATGTTATTATAATCTTTAATCCTATCACCCCACTATATGAAGCTTTCGATGGTATAACTTGGCAATATAGTAAACACTTCTATGAAATATCACTTAACATTCTACTAACAGAAAAAAAAGAACGTATATGGACCATTTTTCATGAAGTAGGACACGTCTTAGATTTATATTATGGACACTTAACTCAATTCCCACTTACTTGGAAAGGTAAACCCGTACCATCAAATTTACCATGGGATAAAAGACCGTGGGAAAAAAGTGCGGATGAATGGGCATATCGAATATGGAATAGGTTAATAGATGATTCACCACCAGCACCCATTAATCTTAATCTTATTCCTTCCCCTAACTCACAGAAACCTTCCTGTATTAAGAATTAACTGGTTTAGTCTCTTCATCCTCCGCGTGTTGTAATTGTTTTATAAGGAAGTCTAATTTTTTATTATATCCCATATTATGAATCACTTCAGATTTACTCTGAAAAACCCCACTAACATCTTGTCGTAAAGATTCTAAGTGTTGTATTACTTCAACAGTTGTATATTTTTTCATATTTTATTTTTTCTATTGTTCTTCTATATTTGGTATCATGTAAAATCTTTGTATCATGATTTTTTTTATTATATTAAAATCTTTTACCTTATTTATTTTTAATCCGTGTTCAAACGCAATTATTTTTAGATGTGGTAATAATTCTGTTAATGTATGGTTACCAAGTGTCTTCATTTTTTTATTTTATCTATAATTAAATTAATGATATTTTTATATTTCATAAATATCTGATAATCTTTACCGTCTAATATATCCCCTTTGATTATTCTATGAGCAATAATCTTTAAAATATCATACGGTACTTCCTCTTTCATTGTTTATATAATAATACATAAAAAAACCAAAGAAGTCAATTTATTTTTTAATGAACCATTGAAGATTGGATTGATCATACGTTCTCTCAAACCCACTCTTTTGGTATTCTTGTGTCTCCTCAATTGGGAAGAAAAGCTTTCTTTTATATATTAATAAACATCCTGAAGGGATTCCTTCATATATCTTTTCACTTATAGCGTCTGGGTAGGCAGTATTATCCATATATATGACGGTAGCATCACTAAAACCTACCTTATTAAAATCCCCACATATAAATTCAATATTATTATAATCTCCTAAATAATTTTCTTTTATATATAACGCACACTCATGTCTTTCTTTACTATATTCTATACCCACGGATTTCTTTATCCCATATTGCACACCTACATGAGTAACCATTTTACCTAACCCAGATCCTAAATCATAAAAAACAGTCTCACTATTAAAGTATTTTTTAAATTTACTTACTACTGCATCTACACCTTTTTGTGTCAGCTCACCATAAGTCCCACTACCCACTAGGGATTTAATAAAATTAGTTTTATTACGGTAGAGTTTAGCCGCTGAGGATATATCATATATATTTTTTAAAATTTCTTCCATCTTTTTTATTTTTTTTCCATATTGTTATTAAACAATCTTTATCTAATTGGTTCCATTTAAGATATTTATCTTTCCATTCTTGCGGTTTTTCCCCATTATAATTTGGCCAACTACCATCCAGATATGCTTGCCACCTAAAACCTTCTCTTGATTCGTAATTTTCTACCTCTTCCCAAGTTACGGTGTTATCCCCTAACAATAGTCTACATAGATAATTTTCTTTCTCACAATAATTTAACATCATTTTAACTAATACTCTTTTCATTAATGGATTATAGTCGTGGGGTAAAGTGTAAATCTGCCAACACGCTAAATGAAATGCAAAACCTGGATAATATGCCCTCGCCAATTGTAACTGGAATTTATTATGTGTTTGTTTAATATCATAATGCACCCTAGATGTGTAGTCATTATTTTTTATACTATCTCTTTTATACCCACATAGTTTCGCAATTATTTTATTAAAATTAAACGCAACAAATTTTTCTATTATCTGAAATATACAACATAGGTTGGTGTATAATTTTTTATGTCGAGTAAAAGTGAATGTCTTCACCCACGCCCACATGTCGGGAGTCATTTTATATTTCCTTGAAAGACGATAAGGTAATTTACTTGCAATTTCATTCAATGAATAGATGTCATCATTAACTTTTAAAGAGGCTAAAGACATTATAACTTGATCTCGTGTAACATCGTCTTCATCCCATCTACCGGTATGCCTCATCGCTTGATAAAAAGGTTTTTTAAAATGGGGTCCTGCAGGAACTAATCTATAACAATCTAATATACCTTCTTTCATCATCTCTTCTTTCCAAGTTATATATGCAAGCCCTGTCCGCCATAACGCATCACCCTCTCCACAATTTAATTTTCCTTCTTTCATTGCCCATTCCCATGGATGCTCACACATCATTTTGGTTCTTGTGTCAAAATATTTTTTAGAAGTTATTCTTTTCCCAGGTTTAAATGTACTCATTTTTTATCCTCCAATACTTTTTTAAAATCTTCTTTCTCTACTTTTCCACCATATATGGAACTTTTAGAGATTATTATTTTTGAACTATGTATAGTGTACCCACCATTAATAAGATTAATACTATACGTCCCATTAGATAACTTATATAGAAATAAGGTAAGATTTTTCTCATTTTGAATGGTTTCCATCTCAACCACTTTTCCCATCATATCTACCACCAATACTTGTGTGATACCATTAATTATAATATCTTTCGGCATTTCAATATACACTCTACCTTTAGTAACAGTAGGATAAATTTTAATATCTAATTGTCGTTGGATATTTTCTTCTATTATTTCCGTTGTTGTACCTTGGTTTATCATCTGTGGGCGATAAGTATGTAAAGATGCTAATCCTCTTTCAACCTGACCTTTAGTAAACATCACCATACAAGAGTCCCCACAATAGTCCATATATATTTTCACGTTTTCCCTTTCGCTAGGGTTACAATTACTAAAAGTAGTGTCTGGACATCCACCGGCTGGTACATTAGGACCATCTTGTAAACCTGTATCATCTACTTCATCATTCCCACACCAACTAGCATCATTTCCCCACCATGGATGGAAAAGATTTAACCAATGACCTATTTCATGTACCAATACTCTCCCCCCAGCATATTGTGGACCATATGTCCAAGGATACATTTGATTACCTGTCACTGCGTAATCAATAACATTACCATCCGTTAAAATTGGTCCCCCAGGAAACTGTGAATACCCTAATAACCCTGCAGATAAATCTCCTACCCATATGTTCATATATAATTTAGGTGGCCAAGGATCTACCCCACCTAATAAAGAATTTTTAATGGCATTATCAAAATAAGAAAAAGAAGTATTAGGGGTATAATGTCTTGTTATCCCTGTGGTAAGTGCCCCATTAGGATCTACTGTTGCCAATTCAAAAGTAAGTCTAAAATTACCTGGTAAATTTTTTAAGGTATCTGTTAATATCGTAGTATCGGAATTTAATAAATTAAAATCTCTGTTTAAAACTTGAAGTTGCTGGTGGATTATACTATCATGTAAATTTTCTATAGAATCATGCCATACGATATGAAAAACTACTGGTATAGTATATTGTTGAGGTGGTAAATCTTTATTACGCGAATAAGACTTAATCCATTTATTAAGATTCTCTTCTATCTTTTCATAATGAATTTTATTATTATCCATTAAGGGTTTATTATATTCGTCTGAGCCACAGACTTTTTGTGCCCATATAGTGAGGGGGAAGAATAATAAAAATAATAAGAAATTTTTCATAATAGTAGTTGTTTATAAATAAATATACACTACTATAGTAACAAATTAGTTTTTATCATTTTAATGGCGATTGCGATTAAAATAATACCAAAAATCTTTCTTAACATCATCATACCTGAAGCACCTAAAAGTTTAGATAACTTATCTGTACTTTTTAATGTAAAATATACTATAACCAAATTTAATATAATACCGATTAATATACTCCAGAAAGAATATAGTGAATTGAAAGAGAGAATTGTTGTTAGACTACCAGGACCCGCAATCAACGGAAAGGCTAATGGGACAATAGATGCACCTTTAGTATCAGGCTCACTTTTAAAGAAGGTTAATCCTAACACTAACTCTAACCCCATAAAAAACAAAATAAGTCCACCAGCAATAGAAAAAGAAGAAACATCAATCCCTAGAAAACCCAAAGCACTTTCACCAAAAAACAAAAATAATACCATAATAATAAAGGCGATAATGGTTGCTTTGAAACTTTCTATTTTCCCAAATCGTTGTCTTAAATCCATTATAATGGGTATCGACCCAAATATATCAATGATCGCAAATAGCGTCATACTAATAGTTAATACTTCATTCCACATAATACCTGTTATATCCATATATTAATTTTATTAAAATAAACCGCCTATTGGTTATAGGACTTACGTTTATTCCTTTATTTAAATATGGCGTTTTTGAGAATAACTAGGTTAAATATTTGTTAATTTTTGGTGAAATAATAATGTTTTTAAAAGTCTGAATATCACCTATTAGATAATTAATATAGGATTCATATCCTACCTTATATCTTATAACTACTTTATTATTATCCGTAATATAAAAACTATGAAACTGTTTGAGGAATACGGACATTATCTTGTATTAAATTTATAATATGTTCTTTATGGATGGGATTATTAACAAAATCAATATCATCTACATCAATCACTAATAATTTACTCCAACTATACTCATTGAAAAATACTTCATAATTACTATTAAGATCATACCAGTAATTTATACTCTGTTCTAATTCGTATTTTCTCCCCCTTTGTTTTATTCTCTCAATTACATTTTCAGTCTTTATACGTAAATAAACCATTAAGGTAGGGGATTGGACATGTTCCATCATATTATTGAATAGTTCCACGTATATATCATATTCTTTATCGTTTAATTCTCCTTGATCTCTTAACATCTTTGCGAATATTCTATCTTCAACTATACTTCTATCCATAATTGACGCGGGGTGATTTATAGAATCTTTATACATCTCAAATCTCTTATTTAAGAAAAATATTTGTAATGGGAATGCATATTTTTCTTTATCATAATAAAATTTTTCTAATAACTCATTATCAAAAACCGGTTCATGATATACTTTATAACCTAATTCATTAAATATATTACAAAGGGAACTTTTCCCCACTCCCACTACACCTGCAATATTAATTACTTTTTGTTTTGCTATGTCTATCATTCTTTATCAATTAATTTAGTTAACTCAATACATTTTTCAAAGTCTTCACAACTACTAAAATATTCCCGTAAATCTATTAAAACTTCTATAGTATGACCATTTTCTATATCATGCATAAACACTAATTCTTCTTCGATGGTGTTTCCCATTAATTCCTCAATAGAAACATTTTCTACAATCATGTTAAAGGAGTTGATCATTGCTTGATCCATATATTTTAATAATTCCATCTCATCCATTATTATAAGATTAATTATAAAACATTATATAGTCAACTTTTACTGGGAATAAATTTAAAATATTTAATCACAAACTCTGACGGCTCATGGTCGGTGGGAATAATATAGGGCTCTACCCCATTATTAATCACTACATTCATAGTGGTACCTTTTAATTCATTTAAAACATTTTTATCCGTAATGGATCTCACCATTCTTCCATTATAATAAATTTCTATTTTATCTTTTTCCCATAAACACCCATATTTCATAAAATTTTGGCTAGGATCTTTAATTCCCATCCAGTGACTTTTGGCACCGACACTATAGTTAGTGGGGGATTTACCTAAATGAATATTAGTATTAACATTCCAAAACCCCAATGGATTTCTAATATCTAAACTAAAATACCCTCTTGTACGTTTAGTATAACCCTCAAACACATCAATTTCAGGTGGCCAACTATCAAATGACCACATCCAAAATGCTGGCCAGAGGTTTTTACCTCTAGGTAACTTACATTCTATCTCATAATACCCATATGAAAAATGAGTTTTACAAGAGACTAAACCGACCCCAATTTTACTTTCAATAGATAAATCAGGAAAATATTTAGAATTCTGATGGGTTTTTAATAAAAGATAACCCTCTTTAGTAATATGGACTGCACTTGGATCATACCATGAAATAGGTTTATCTGGATGTATTTGACCCCACCTTTCTTGAGTTATCCATTCATATCCTGACCATTTCATTTATTTTAAACTTTTACGATAATGGTTATTTAAATCAGTAGATGCAAATTTACAGGTAATCATCCCTACAACTATCATTAAAATCATTAAGGGAATTGTAGTCTCTCCCCATAGAGTTAGGTTGAAATTCCACAGTCCGTGGAAGGTAATAGCACATAATAAACCTATACCTGTATAAATGGTATGACGAAGTTTTTTGAATCTATGCATATAAAAACCAAATATACTCCTATTCCCATATTGTCCAGTGTCTATTTGAGATAAACCTAACCAATATCCTAAAAACATAGAAAAAATTAAATGTCCTAGGGTAGAAGTAAATGTCCTCACATACAATATATCACTACCATATCTAAATACATAATGTAAGTTTTCAAACATTGCAAACCCTAATCCGACTATTCCCATATAATACATGAGTGCTACAGGATGAGTTTTGATTTTTTTAAAAGAGAGTGTAACACCTAAAAATGCTAGATACTTACAGATTTCTTCTCTGGGTCCGACACCAAAAAAGTGTTCATAAAAAGGAGAAAATGTATTAATTTCAATAAATGCGTAAAACATATGTACGAAATTTATTGATAATATTCCCCCAAGGAAATAAAGAAACGATCTCTGTAAAGTTAATGTTTTATAGGGTGAGCTACAAAATAAAATTAAAACATAAATTAAAGGAGGTAAAAGTACCCCACATAATAAACCTATATTTAATTCTATCCACATATAAAAATAAATAGATAGAAAAACGAGTGGGGTATGAGTAGAAATGTAAAAGTTTTGTAACCCCTACACTAAAGAAACTATTAAAATAGTATTAGTTAAAAAATGTTTTTTACTATATAAGTCATAATCTTTTAAAGTTTCATCTACTAAAGATTGCATTTTATCACTATGACCAATTATTATTTCTACTTCATTACTCCCGCGTTGTAAATGATCACCAATAAATTTATCTACTTGTCGGGATACCTCGTTATGTCTTACCCCGTGTAAATCTAATTTATTTTTCATTTTTTAAATTAGTGATGAATTCCTCTACTTTCGTTAAATGGTCATTATATTTATCACCAAGTTTTTCTTTACTTTCCTCAATTGATAAAAATAAATCATTAATTATATTTTTACCTTCTTCATCAACTCTTTTACCTTTTGCTACTAAAACATCATAAGTTTCTTTTATCTGTGTTTCAGTTTGTTTTGCTAATCCTAAACCAGCGTACATAACGTCTTTTAAATTTTTCATTTTATATTGTATTTATTTTTTGTGTAAGGCATACTATTAGATTACCATATCCAACAATATCACCAAATTTATTATAATAGTTATCTAAATATTTTTTAGACACTTTAATATGTTGTAATGTAGTACAACTATTAATTATTTTATATGCTTTTTTTAATGCAACGATATTATTCATTTTTATTTATTTTATCTATTAATTTTTTTGTTCTTTCACATAATTCGTATTCTTCAGTGGCTTCATAAAAATTTAGACATTTTGTTAAGCTACCAATCCAGCTTGTTTTTTCAACCATTACTACAAAAGTAAATCCTCTAAAATTATTCACCACTTGAAATAATTCTAACCTTTCAATATCTTTTTCAAATGCAACTTCTACATTTTCTAAAATTTTAGTATGAATAGAAAATTTATATTCTAGTAAATATTTTTCTTCATCACCTTCATTGTCAATGTAAATAACCGGTATACCCATTAATTATAAATACTACTAATTAGTTCAATCTTTTTCATAATTTCAATCCTAACGTTCATGTCAGGCTCAATGAGTAACCGTTTTTGCAAGTATTTTAAATCTCTAAGTAACTTATCTTCTTCCTCTTTATACTTTATTTTATTTCTTTTTTTTATTATTTTTTTTAAAAAATGTCTCATAATTCCAATAAATATAAGGGTAGTTGGTATTAAAATCAAATATATCATTGTTGTTTTTTTTCATTATAAATATGAAAAATTTATGAAGACATTACAAATTCTATATATTGTTCATACTTTTTTTGTACTATGTATGCTGCGATTTGTTTACAATCTTCTTTAGGTAAAAACAAATTATCCTCTAATATTAGGGTTATTGTGGATGAAAGATAATGTCTCTCTGAAGATGTACTTACTTTATAACATGTATGTGTAGATTTAGTCGGATCAGTTATTTTAACTATGGATGGTGTACCCATGTGACATTTAGTGTAAGAAATGTGTCTAGTTAGAAATTTTTTTCCTTTTTCTATGAAGTGTTTAATATGTTTCTCAGTTAACATATTATAAAAGTACGAAAAAATTATTTATTATCCAAATTAATTTCATTAATTAATTCAAATAATTTATCATCATCTAATGCAAAAGTATTTTTTAACTGTTTTAATTCCGAACTATTAAAATGATAATTATTTTTATATTGGCTAAAACATATCAGTAACTTATTAAGGGAGTCACTGAGATCATAAAATATCTTAACATCATAAGTATTCTCTAATATTTCAATAGATTTTTCTTTATTGTCTTTAAAAATTTGTTCAAACAATAAAATTATATTGGTACGAATAATTTGATTTTTTACTTCATTTAACGCATTATTTAAATCTTCCCTTAGAGATACTACTTGACTCCCCTCTTCCACTAACTCTCTATAAAAAGTTTTTTTAGTATCTTCCGTTAAGGTATTATTTTTTTCAATATAATGTTGTATTGCATTTTTAATTGCATCATTCATATTATAAATTTAAACATTATTTTTATTATTATCAATAGTTGACTATTAAAAAAAAATATAATATATTTAAGATAGACTAAAGGTTTTAAGGGTTTGTGGATATTTATATAAGAGTAAGTTATATTTTTATGGGTGATAATATTGACAAATTAATAATAAAACTAAAGAAAGAATTAACCAAAGAATACGGAAATAACTTCAAAAAATTTTATTTAGTTAATAATGAAGATAAAAAAGAGTGGGAAGGATTAATCTCCACCACTAATGAGGGGGAAAGAAATGTACAATATTATACCGTAGAAAAAAAAGAAGTCATAAAAGACGAGAAACTCCTTCACTAAGTTAATAAAAAAAAATGAGAAAAGATAAATTGGTCGGCAAAAAAGTCGTCCTAAAAAATGTCTTCTGTATGGAGACTATTAATGGGGTGTTAGTAGAAGAATATAAAGATGTTACAGGAATATTAGAAAAGATAGGTCCAAATAACTTTTTTGGGTGGGATCTTTCCGCCACTGTAAATGGACAAACTTATCAGATTATCACGTTATCACAGATAATGCCTATTTATAAATAAGATGAAAACAATATTATTTAAAAAAAATGGTGATATATTCTTATTAGATAGAGTAACTAATGAAGAAACCCCCGTTAATACACTCCAACATTACCTGGATTGTCCAGTAAAATTAGAAAAAGGGATAACTTTTAATACCTTTTTTTCCCATCTTTTAAAAGAAAAAGATTTTCTTAATGTAGTATTTAAAGAAACTATGGGCAATGCGAATTTAGATGGATTTATAGAAGAATGGGAAAAAAAGGGCAAACCAATCTCAGACAAAAAGGGTATTCAATACTTGAAAGCATATAAAATTTTTGATTATATAGAAAGTGGGTCCGGAGAAGATTTTGTAGATATTAGGGTGGATTTTGATGGGATAGGAACGGAAGAACAATTATATAATTTGGAGTTTATTCCCTTAAATGAATTAAAAGAAATACCAATAATAGTGGACGAAAAAATGTCTATTTATAGAACAGTGGCAAATCTTAAAGGTGAAGAATTATTCTTTACAGGTAATTCTTTTATTCTTTTATTTGAATTATTGGGTACTATTTTATATGTTATAACCATTCATCGATCACCAAAGGGTAGAGAATCGGCAAAAAATAAATTCATTCAAATATTAGGGGAAACTAATATTGTAGACTTACTGGAACAACAAAAAGAAGAGGCAGTAGAAATTCAAAATTACGAAGAAGCTGCCCAACTCAAGAAAATTTTAGATAGGTTACAAAATGGTTTTACTAATGAGTAATATCTGTAATAGTATAAGAGATAAGTTTATTAGTATCTATATATTTAAGTTTCATTAACTGATGGAAATTAAATTCTATATCTTCTTTCTCATATCCATTTAATTTCATTGTACCTATTATGTCTACAACATTACCCCAACGTTTATAAGAGTCCTTTATATATTCCCCATAATAAGAATTTAGTTCATAATCATAGGTTATAGTATATGTTTTCAATGTTGATAATAATTTTTTTCTCTTTACTTGATTTTGTTCTTTAAAGTTTATGGGTAACATATCTAGAGGTCTTCTTCTATTATTTCTTCAATTATAATCTTTTCTATTTTAACATTAAACATTTTAACTACATAAATTAAATGAAAAGTACATATAATAAGTACTTGTACCATTTCAAAAAGTAATAGATCAAAGAAAAATATGGGATATAAAAACAAGGATAATTTACCAAATCCCCCTACTCTTTTATCATTCCACATTGCGTAAGTCGATAAACAAAAGAAAAAAATTGCGGAACCATAATGAATGATGGGAAAACGATACATATCGAATACAGAAAGTAATATCAAAAAAATTGCTGGCAATCTCCATTCATTATTACTATGTATATATAACCCCACTGAAAGTGTAGAAAAAATAAGGGTAAATAAGTGAGGTATATCATTATAATATTTACTATAACTTCCTCTACACCCAAATACTAATGGTAAGGCGAAAATAGATAGTATCCCCAATATTATTAGTATTAAACGAGTGCACAAATTAAATTTACTTGGCACATTTTTCATTAAATTATAAGGTTTGTATTAAATAAATATATAGAAAAATAAATAAAAAAATAAGAGTACTGGTCAACCACTCGCATCCCACCGATTTGTTGTTGTTCATAACGTTAGTTCAAACGATTAAAAAGGGTTTTGGCCTCCTGACTGTCTAGAATTTACAGGATCATATTATGTACCTTTCCGCTACTTCCTTTTGTTACAAGTATATTTTTCTTCTATAATAACAAAACCTTTTTAATCTCCTACCCTTATTATGGTACAACTCACTCGCCATAGCCTTGTCCGTTGTGTACTCTTATAATTTAATCTGAAATCTATCTTTCATTGCTTGTACCTTATCTACTGGTACATTATGTTGGTTTACTCCTTGATGACGATTTTCCGTTATGAGTGTAAATATAGTGTAACCATATTGTTGTGCAAGATATCTATATTTTTCCATTTCCCATTCTTGTGTAAAAGTGTTTGACACCACAATTCTCTCACAATTTTCTTGCATAAGTTCTTTTACTGTATTCTGACACCACTCATGTGCATCTTTAATTTTGTAAGGTTCAAACTTATACTCACCTGTGGTTGGGTTAATAAAATACATATCTGCTTCCACCTGTGTACCACCAAACATTTCACCTAATGTACTTTTACCACTTCCCGGTAAACCTCTAACAATAATTAAATCTTTCATAAAACAAATATAATAATAATATTTTAAAAATCCAAATAAATATCTTAATGTTTAGTAGTTGGCATCAACCACATTTTATCTTTAAACATAATTTCTATTAGACTAGAATCTTTTTTATCAATAACTGATAATAGTCGTAATGTCTTAACTGTATCATGTTTCATCATCTTCCTCACTTCACCTTGTATACGCTCTTGGGAAACTACCTCACTTAACTTATCAATTAATCCGGGTGTGAATATAGCGTTCCACACAGTAGGGTGTATATCAAACCCTTTGGTGATGGAGAACCTTAACGCTCTAATCATACGAAGTGGATCGTCCATAAAAGTTTTAATTGGTTCTAAAGGTGTAATCAAAACCTTCTGTGATAAATGAGTTTGCCCATCAAATAAATCTATAATGTTACCATCTAAATCTTTAGCCAAAGCATTTAAAGTAAAATCTCTTCTGGTTAAATCGTCCTCTAACGTACCCAATTCTAAAATTGGTTGTCTAGTACCATCTATATAACCTACTTCCTTACGAGCCATTACAAAGTCTGCAACCAACCCTTCATTCACATGTCCTTTAGGGAACTTAGCTCTTACAGTAAAACAATCCTTAGTTTCTAAGAATATTTTAAATCCCTCAGTTTTTAAGTGAGATAACATTTCATCCCATCCTTCATCTACTGTTTGATCAGTGTTTTCTAAAACAAATGTGAAGTCGATATCATT
>MDSV01131238.1_pt1 | contig 20841 bp, 19 predicted proteins | sample 810851 | NCBI WGS metagenome assembly MDSV01 (sample SAMN05326640, study PRJNA326480) | marine metagenome | isolation source: seawater | place: Atlantic Ocean: North East | collected 2012 | reverse complement strand
TAATACTCTGTCGACTCCATATATATTTGAGTTTTGTTTTTTATTTGCAATCTGAAATGCGACGTAACCATAGCCACAGCCAACATCCAGTACTTTTGAATTATCCTCAATATTATCTATAAAATACTGGTGGTAATTTGTTAACCTATGTTTTGGATGATGTTTGCCTTCATATCTTATAGCTGATTGACTAATAAATTGTTCTAAATACTCTTCTATTGTAAAAAGAAATTCTAAAGATGATTTAGGGTTTCCTCTACTTTCTACGGCAAAGATTACTCTAAAAAGAAATTTTCTTAGCTTAGAAGGTATTAAGCGCCAAACGAAATTGATTAAATTTAAAACAAATATAATTATTTTTTTTTTCATTTTACAATTTTCAACTGACACAAATACCAAAAAAGTTTTTTAGCATAAAAGTTTTTAATTTTAAAAATACAAAATAATAAAATTATAATATCAATTATTCTTTTTTTTTTATTAATCTCAAAATTTTTGAAAATTTGATAAGTTTTCACGCCATGTCCTGAAAATGCAATTGTAATACCAAGATAGTACATGTAAATAAAATTATTGAAAGACTCAAAATCAAATAAATTTTTATTATTACTATTTTTCAAAGTTAATAACCAAGATAAATATTTTTTGTAATTTCCAAAATTTTTATCAAATTCAAATTTTTCATTGAAAGTAGTTAACTTATAGTGGAAATTTGTTTTTTTTTTTGAATTATTTAAACCTAATTTTTTTATCCACTTTTTTTGTATTTTTTTAATATCACTTTCTCTAGTTTTATCTTTATCGTCAAAGCCATGCTGATCAGAGTGGATTCTATATTTAATTAAATTTTCTTTTAGATTGGTACCTTTATATTTATCAAAAAATCTTGACCACAATTCATAATCTTCTGACTTAAAATATTTTCTATATCCTTTTAAATAATTAAAAGTTTTTTTCCTGATCATAATTGAAGGGTGTATAAATGGATTTTTAAAGATAATATTTGATCTGCAATATTCGCTTGAATTACATGTAAGTTTATTAAAAAAACTTATTTTTCCAATGTATTTTGCCCTTGAACCTACAAGGTCATATTGTTTTTTTATGTTTAAAAAATTTACCTGTTTAATTAATCTGTCATTATGAGATATATCATCCGCATCCATTCTAGCGATATAATCGCCCTTTGAAATTTTTATTCCAAAATTCAAACAAGAAACTATGCCTTTTTTTTTAAAAGAAAAAAATTTTATTCTTTCATCTGAAAGATAGTTTTTAATAATTTTTTTACTATTATCTAAAGATCCATCATCAATTATTATAAATTCAAAATTTTTATAGGATTGATTTAAAATACTTTCAATTGATTGACTTAAAAAATTTTCTGCATTGTAAACCGGCATTATAACAGAAACTAATTTTGATTTATTTTTTTTCATTATTTAATATCTCTATAAAAATTTTTCTGTGTATTTTTACATAGTCTTTAAAATTAAATTCTTTATTTTTTTTTTTCAAATTTATACTTAATTTTTTTTTTAACTTGATAACTTTTAAAATTTTTTTTAATAAATCTTTGTGATTTACAGCAACTTGATTATTCCAATCTTCTTTTACCTTTATTCCTAGCCCTGAATTTCCAACTAGTTCTGGAGTGCCTCCAGATTTTGAAAATATGTGAATTATACCCAATTTCATTCTCTCGATTACAGCGTTAGGACAAGGGTCTTTATATTTAAGATGTAAAGCATAACTTATATCTTGAAAATTTTTGTGTATATTATTTTGGGAATACTTTCCTCTTATTTCAATTAAATCTTTAGCGATTAAATCATTTATTTTTTTATTAATTTGATTGTACCAATTTGATTTTTTTGCATTTTTTGTAAAGAAGCCTGCCATTATTAATTTAATATTTCTCTTTTTATAATTAATATGTTTAGATAACTCTAAAAAGGCTTTTAAAGCTGGTTGTAAAATATGTTGAGAATTTTGATCAAAAACACCTGACAATAAAAAATAATTTTTTTCTTTTTTTTTAAATTTGGTAATTTTGATGGGGACACAATTATGAAGTATTTTATTTTTTTTTGCGTAATAAGAATTTAATTGTATAGACGTATCTTTGCAAAATTTTGATTGGTAAATAACAATTTTTGATTTTTTATGTACTTTAATCAAATCATTATTCTTTTTTTTCCAGTTTTTTCCATACCAACCACGATAAAACCATCCGTTTTGATTAAAAATTATAGGTATTTTATATTTTTCTGAAAAAATTATTGCATCATATAATTCCTGAGATGTCCAATAGGATTGGGCATAAATTATATTTGGATTTAAAAAGTTATTTCCAAAGATTTTCGATAATCTTCTAACTCTTATATACGGACCCCCTGTTTTGTAAATATTTATGCCAAAATAAGGTCTAATTTTTGAATTATTTAAACTTAGAAATCGTAATGGATAAAATATTTTTGGTATGAATAAAAAAAATTTAACTTTATTTGAAATAAATTTTGTAAACATTTTATAATCTAAAAAACAATTTTATATTTTTGAACAAGTTTCTTTTATTTATTCTTTTCTCTAAGATTTTTGATTTATCTAAAAGTAAATTGTTAAATAAAATGTCGTAATTTTCACTTGTTTTCTCAATATCATGAGGATAATTATTGATTTTTGTTTTATAAAATTCATAATTTTTTATGATTTGATTTAAAGCATTTTCAAAAGTCTCAAATTCAAATTGAACTCCATAACCTTTACAATATTCATCAAGACATCCACTTTTCCTGTAAAGAATTGGCAATCCACACAAAGCACCCTCATTTTGGTGATTACTGCCTGGTTCATTAATAGATCCAGTAACATATATATGGTGATTTGAGATTTCATCTGCTAAAATTTCTTTATAGAGTGGATCAATAACTTTAACATTTTTAAATTTAAAGTTTTTTGGTAGTCGACCTATATATGTAAATTGAATTTTTTTTTTCCAAGAATCTATCTCCAGCAATTGATCAATTTTTTTATAAATATCAAAACCTTTCATATAATTATTAGACCAATGATGAGATATAAGTTTAAAAGGAGGTATTGGATTTTTTTTTTTCTTTGGAAAAAAAATATTTCTATTTGACCCGTTTAATATTACTGTCGATGAGCCTTTCTCCCATAAGTCTAGTTGCTTAAGCCAACTTCCAACAAATACTGTATGGTCGGCTAGATAATTACAAGTTTTAAGAAGTTTATTCATAAAATTTGTTTTTTTACGTTCGTCACACTCATTAATTCTATGGACGACGATTGCATTTGGATTTTTGAACTTTAAATAACGATATATTTTGCCAATTGAAAAATTTGAGGCTGGATGTCTAAAGCGTGGATCAAGAATTAAAATTATGTCTATATCATTATCTTTTAAATCGTTTTTTATTATGTAGTTCTTTCTTAATAGAAATTCAGTAAGACCTTCTAGAAATATGTTTCCTCCTCCAAAAGGCTTATGCTGAACTCTTATATTAATTGCAATTTTCAATTTAATTTTATAACTTTTTACTATTTTTTAAGTACCAATTTATAGTTTGTATTAAAGATTTATAAAAATCATTCTTAGGTCTCCATTTTAGCTGTTTTTTTGCAAAAGATGAGTCAATTGCATATCTAAAATCATGTCCAGGTCTGTCTTTAGTGAATTTAATTAAATTTTGATAATTGTATTTTCTATCAATTTTTTTTTCAAAAAATCTACAAATAAATCTGATAATTTCGATATTCTTTTTTTCATTACCTCCTCCTATTAAATAAGTTTTGCCAGTCATTCCTTTTTTTAAAATTTTAATAATTGCTTCAACATGATCATTAACAAAAATCCAATCTCTAATTTGTAAACCACGCTTATACACAGGAATATTTTTTTTATTTATACAATTAATTATTGTTTTAGGTATTAACTTCTCATAATTTTGATATGGTCCATAATTATTTGAACAATTAATTATAATTGATTTTGTTTTAAAGGTTCTTGCCCATGAGCGAATTAAGTGATCACCGGCAGCTTTAGAAGCAGAATAAGGAGAACTAGGGTTATAATTTGATTTCAAATTAAATTTTTTAGGTTTGAGTATATCCCCAAATACTTCATCTGTAGAAATTTGTATAAATTTGATTTTTTTATTATTTTGAATTATTTTTAAAATATTGTGTAATCCAAATATATTTGTTTTTATAAAACTATCAGAATTTTTTATTGAATTATCTACATGAGTTTCTGCAGCAAAATTTAATATATAATGAGGTTTAAACTTATTAATTTCATATTTAAGTTTATTATAATTACAGATATCTAGTTTCTTAAATTTGTAATTTTTTTTGTTTTGAATATTTCTTCTATTACTTACTATAGATAATTTATCTAAGTTTAAAATTTTATAATAATCTTTTGCAATATTAATAAAATTCGTGCCAATGAAACCACATCCTCCTATTACTATTATTCTTTTTAACATAAAGTTTTTTTTCCACAAAATTATACCAAGATATTTTGCAACTATCTATTTAAAGATTTTATTATTTAAAGATCATAATTTGGCAAGATTTTTCCTAAAATATTTTTTTTGTTCATGACAAATAAATTAACATTTTTGGTTTTTGACCATTTTGATAAATTTGTTAAATATTTAATAGTTCTTATCTTCATGCTGTGAGGGTCATTAACTTTAATATTTCTTTTATTATTCCAAAGAGCAGTTTGATTTTTGTCTAAATAGAAATATCTATTATCATCAAGATCTATGCCTGCAAGAATAATATTTTTCCAACCAAGCTTAATAGCAAATGAAACTGCCATAGATAATGACCCGCAATATCCGTTTAGAAATAAACTATTTCCTGTGAAATTATCTGAATTATTAAATATTTCTGAACTTTTATAAAATGAGACTTTAGATTTAAATGGTAACATGCAATTATCTAAAATAAAATTAGAGCATTTTCCTGAAATTCCAGTTTGAAGTAAAAAAATACTTTTTTTTAAACTCTTTAACTTTTGAACTCCATCTATATAATTTACAACCTCTTTAACATTTTCTAGTTGAGAGTTACCAATTATATCTCCCCAAGCTCCAATTTCTTTAATATGAATAATATTAATTTCAATTTTTTTTTTGTGGGCATGCTCTGCAAAATGTCCTAACGAAATAGAATTGAATTTTTCAAGTTTCTTAAATTCGTTTTTATTAATTTTATTTATTGATGATCCTGTTCCGTAGATAACGACTGTATTTGATTTTTTTATAAATTTTCTAATTTTACTTAAATTTATAATATCATAGAACTTTCTGTTTTTTTTTGAACCTATGTATAATAAAAAGTTTCTGATCGTTAAGATATAAAATAAATAGTTTTTTATACTTGCAATTATTGAAATGATTTTTTTTAAAAAAGAAATCATTAACTATCTTATTTCTTAATTATTAAATATTTATTTAGAAGTAAACAATCAAGTTTACTATTTACAAATACATTATATGCATCTTTTGTAGATCTTACTATGGGAAAACCATGTAAGTTAAAGCTTGTGTTAATTAATGCACCTCTTCCAGTAGATTTTGAGAAAGAATCTAATAAATTATAGAAAATTGGGTTATCTTTTTTTTTTAAAATTTGAGGTCTTGCCGATTTATCAGCAGGGTGGCATGCAGCTCTCATTTCTTTGAATCCAACTTCTGTGGTATCAAAACCAATTGTCATATAAGGAGAACTTAGTTTTTTTATATTATTTAAATATTTATTAGCATACTTATCCAATATAACAGGCGCAAAAGGCATCCAAAAATCTCTATTTTTTATGGCTGCATTTATTCTCTCTTTAACATCAACATTTGTTGGATCTGCAATAATTGACCTATTGCAAAGAGCTCTGTGACCAAATTCCATTTTACCTACACATCTTCCAATAATTTTACCAGATTTCAGCATTGAAGTAATTAGAGAATTTAATGGATTTTTTATTATTTTAAACTTCGACTTATTTATCTTTGCAATTATTTTTTCTTCATCCCTTAAATTATTCTCATATCCTAAATATAGATTTTTTATAGGCTTATAATTCTCTGATATTTTTTTTATTTTTGATTTTCTTAAATAAAGAATTAATCCTGCACTTAAAGCTAAAGATTCATCGCTTCCAGAGCCTCCAACAAAAATGTTTGATATTTGTTTTAATTTTGCAATTTCACCCATTGCCTTCATATTCATTGAAACTCCTCCAGAAACTACTATGTCAGTTATCTTAAATTTTTTAACAGAGTTTGATATCCATTTACACAATAACTCCTCTACCCATTTTTGAAGTCCCCCAGCAATATTGTCAAACCTTTCCCCTTCCAACATTTCTTTAAATGTAAAATAACTATCTTTTGGTTTGTTAATCCATTTAAAATTTATCCCCCTTAATCCAAGAGTTTTTTTAAATTTATTATATGAGTTAATAATATATTTATCTTTTGCATATGGTGCCATTCCCATAACTTTAAATTCGTGTTCATTTGGTTTCATACCAAGTAGCAATGTCATATGCCTATAAATTCTTGCTATATTACAATTATTTGTTTTATATAATCTTTTAAAATTTCCATATTTATCAAACAAACTTATTGTTGCATTTAACCCGTCTCCCCAGCCATCAATTGTAAAACATAAAACTTTTTTATTTCTAAAGTTAGAGGATAAATAAGCATAATATGAGTGACAAAGATGATGCTCAATTTTATAAATTTTATTTTTATCTATATTTAAAAATTTAGATACTATATCAACTCTATCATTACTAAATTTATCGAAACTAATATTTTTTTTGTTATACTTTTTCCAATATTTTTTGGGATACTGATTAGTATTAATTTTTTTTTTAAATATATTTTTAAGCCTCAATTTTTTATTTAAATAAATTTTTGGATACCAAAAATCATGTTGCTCTTTTATATAATCCTTAATTGAGAACGTAGAGTGTTTATTTATTAAAGTCTCATCTGCTTGTTGTAAGTAAGATGCGATTGCAACATAATCTATATCTTTACTTTTAAGATTATTATCACTCAAGCAAGCTTTGATTGAATTACTTGGAAATTGATCATCATTTTTTTTTCGAGTAAATCTTTCCTCGTTATATGCACTAATAACTATACCATCTTTTATTAATGCGGCTGAGGAATTTGCTCCCCAATAGAGTGAAATAATAAGCATTAATCTTACGTCTTATATTTTTTATAATAAAAATTCAATAACTCAAGATGTTTTGGTTCATCCAAATCAATACCCTTATAGTAAGGAAGCATATAAGGTAAACTTTTTTTAGGAAACCAGGATTTCTCTTTTAAAAAAATATCTTTTCTTACCCAGGCAAATGATCCACAATCTACAAGTATCTTGGGTCTTTCTTGAGAACTTAACCAAAATAGTTTTGAAGTTAAAGGTTTCAAAAAACCATTTTTATTGATTATTGTTGCACACCCTGGATAATAATAATATTCACTTACTCCTACTACTCCATTAACATTATTGTCCTTCAGTTTTTTAAAGCTGTTTATTATATCGGTTTGCGTCCTTAATGGTGATGTTGCCCAGAGAATACATATAAAGTCATATTTAATTTTATTTTTTTTTTCATAAAAGTTTAAAGCATGAGCAACCACATCAACTAAATCAGTGTTATTCTTACATAAAGATATTGGCCTAGCATATTCTTGGAAAATTTTATATTTTTTTAAGGACTCCTTATTTGTAGATACAACTATATCTTTGAATAAATTTGATTTTTTTGCAAAATCTAATGTGTGCTCAAACATCTTTTTACCAAAAAATTTTATAAAATTTTTATTTTTAACTCTGGTTGAGCCTGGTCTTGCAGGTATAACTGCTAAACAGTTAAATTTATTACTTTTTTTCATGTTAATCTGGTGAAAGCATCAGTTCTAATATTTTTATTTTTAAAACTATTGCATATTTTTTCTACACCTTTTTTTTTTACCTCCTTAAGTACAAATTCTAAATTAGATTTAAAGTCTAAGATAGATTTTTCATTATGTTTATATGATGGATAAAAACTTGTGGAGAAAAGATATCCCATTTTGAGCATTTCATCAGTTATATATGTAATTAAAGGATCGTTAAATTTTTTATATCCTAACTTTATCCCAACCATTGAGTCGACATTATTAAAAGATAGATCAATATTATATTTATTTGCCAAGTCTAAAATATGGTTCTTATAAATTTTTCCAATTTTGTTTGTATGCTCCCAAATTTTTACTTTTTTCATTTTTTTTATAGCTGCTATTCCAGCAGCAAATCCAACAGACTCTGTCCAAAAACTTGAGCTTATAAAACTATTTTGTGCCTCATCCATTATAATTGATTTGCCAACAATTGCAGATATAGCAAAGCCATTTCCTAAACATTTTCCATAAACTGCAATATCAGGTGTATAATTTAATTTGTTAAAGGATCCACCTTTGGATACCCTAAATCCTGATGTAATGTCGTCTACTATAAAAACACATTTATTCTTTTTTTTAAAACTATAAATTTCCTTTAAAAATTTTTTTTCTGGATATGAATTTCTAGCACCCTCAATAACAATTGCTGCTATATTATTTTTATATTTTTTCAATAATTTTTTTAGCTCTAGAGAATTATTATAAGTGCAAGGTATTATAGTATTCGCTAAATTTTTTGGAACTCCATTTGCTGTCAAACCTGGTAACAAATGTTTATTTAAGTTTTTTTTTGAATTTATATTTGTAGCAATATACCAATCATGCCAACCATGATAACCACTAAAAATAACAATATCTTTTTTAGTTCTCGCCCTTGCGATCCTTATTGCTACAGACATTGCTTCACCACCTCCTCTGGCAAACTTTACAGAGTCAGCAAATTTATTTAGTGTTAAGATCTCTCTTGCCAACTCAAGTTCAAGAGTTGAATTTAAAGTTGTGTTTATTGATTTTGATATTTCTTTGTTTACAAGTTTATTAACATCATTGTCTGCATATCCTAAAATAGCAGCACCAACGCCCATTTGAGTAAAATCAATATATTTTTTGTGATTTAAATCATACACATTAAATCCTTTTGCTTTTGAGTAATAGATTGGCCAATTTAGAGGTGAATATCTATTGGGTCTTTTGGAGATAAGTCCATTTCCACCAGGAATTATTTTTAGAGAGTCTTTCCAAAGTTTTTGACTAGTTTTCATATAAATTTATTTTTAAATTGAAGTATATCCACCATCTATAATTATATTTTGCCCAATAAGGTAATTATTTTTTTCAGATATCAAAAATTCTAAAGTAGTCTCAAAATCTTTTAAACTCATCATTCTTCCAGCTGGTGTTTTTTTTGAATATTTTTTTACAAATTTTTTATTCTGATAATTATATACTCCCCCAGGTGATATACAATTAATCTGAATATTTTTATCTGCGTAATAAGATCCTAAATATTTTGTTAGCATTATAACTGACGCTTTTGTTGCTGAATAAATTTCAGAATTATTTCTCTTACTAGATCCATAAATGTTCTTATCTGAACTCACCAAACCGTAAATTGACCCTATATTTATTATCTTTCCAGTCTTTCGTTTTTTCATTTTCTTTAAAGCTTCTAAGCAAAAGTATAGTGTTCCTAATAAATTGGTATTTACAACTTTTTCTATCTCTCTTTTTGTTCTTTTTTCAGTTGATGAGTAAACACCAACTCCAGCATTATTGATCAAAAGATCTATTTTTTTTAATTTTTTAAAAAGATTTCTTACTTCATTTAAATTTGAAATATCTAATTTTTTATAAATTATATTTTTTTGTTTACTTTTTTTTTTTAAATCAATACCTATTACTTGGTAGTTTTCTGAGAGTAATTTCTGAGAAAAAAAATTGCCTAATTGTCCCTCACATCCTGTAACTATGGCAGTTTTTTTATTTAACATTTTTTAAATAATCTTTGTAATTGCAATTAGGCATATTATTTATTATCTCGTTAAATTTTCTTTTACTTATAAAATTATTTTTGAATGCTATTTCTTCTAAACAGGCAATTTTTTGTCCTTGGTTATCTTCAAGAGTTTTTATAAATTGACCTGCTTTACTCAAATCGTCAGGCTGTCCCATATCCATCCAAGCCACACCACGATCTATAATTTTTAATTTAATATTTTTGTTTTTTTTGTAGAAATTTATTAGATCTAAGATTTCATATTCTCCTCTTTTTGATTTTTTTAGTTTTGCACTATACTTAGACACATTTTTATCAAACAAATACAAACCGGGTATAACGTAATTAGATACAAAATCTTTTGGCTTTTCCACAATCTTTTTAATTTTAAAATTTTTGTCAAAACTCACTACTCCATAATGTGATGGATCTTTCTTAAAATAACCATAAATACAAGGTTTATTTAAAGTGATTGCTGGAATGATATATTTTTTCACAAAGCTATCACCGTAAAAAATGTTGTCTCCGAGTATTAACATCACTTTATCATTTTTAATAAAATTTTTGGTTAATTTAAAAGCTTCCGGGATACCATTTGGCTTCTTTTGAGCGAAAAATTTTATTTTTAATCCAAGATCAGATCCGTTACCTAAAATTTTTTTGTAATAAGAAAGACTTTTATCATCTGATATTACTGCTATATCTTTTATTTTAGCTAACATTAGAATTGACAGGGGATAATAAATCATAGGTTTATCATGAACAGGTAGCAACTGTTTTGAAATATATTGAGTAATCGGATAGAGACGACTTCCAGTGCCTCCAGCAAGAATTATAGCTTTCATTATTAAATTATATATATAGTAATCTTAATATTGTAAATTAACAATAAAATTTGTAATTAATTTGACTAATATCTATTTATAAAATTAAATGTTAAACAACTTTAAAAACTGGAAAAAAGTTGACATCAATAATAATAGCAAAAGTATAAGATTATCGAACACAATTAAAAATTGGATCAATTTTATTTTATCATTTTTTAATATCAAGATTATTAAAATTTCAAAGCTTGTGGGTGAAAAGAATAGTTTTATTCACGATGATGAGATTCAAAAAATAAGAACAAATCTTTTGACTAACGAAATGAAAGTTTTTTTTTCAAAGATGAACATTAATATGACAAAACAATTTTTAAAAAAAAATATAAAAGAATTTAACAAAATTTTCAGTAAATACGAAAATAACGAGTCAGGAGGATTTGGATATAATAATGCAATTTTTCTTTATATATTCTGTAAGAAAGTAAACCCAAAAATAGTCTGGGAGTCTGGGGTATTTATGGGTTTTACAACTTTTATTTTAGAAAAAGCAACTAGTAAACAAACTAAAATATTTTCACATGATATTAATTTCAAAAATCTAAAGTACAAAAGCCCTAAAGCTATATACATCAACAAAGATATAGAGGAGAACTTTAATTTGAGTTTAACAAAGTCTAAAAATATCTTTTTTTTTGATGACCATGTTTCTCAGCTAAAAAGGTTTAACTTCGTTTTGAAAAATGATTTAAAATATTGCTTATTTGACGACGATATTTCAATATCTAATATAATTTCTGATGGATATCCAGCACTTCCAACTCTTAATATGATTAAAAATAATTTTGATTTATTTAATTTAGAAAAAAAAATTAAATGGAGCTTTGAGGGTGAAGAAAGAATTTTAGAATTAAGTAGGCTTAACAAAAATTTTAACAAATTATTTAAAAAATATTATTATCATCAAATTCCAAATTTATCTCACATAACTGGATATAAAAGATATTCTCATCTATCTTTTTTAATTAAAAAATAAAACTAAATATCTTCCCAAGTCAAAGGAAAATCCTCAAGAATAGTCTTATTAACTTTTTTATCCAAAATTTTATCAAAGTACTTTGGATTAATTCCAATTCCTGGAGATTTAATTTCAATATGATCTATTTTGATTTTTTCACCTTTTTTAATCTTTTTTCTAAAAAAAATACTTCTTCTTAGATTTTGAGCAGTATTTAATTCACAATTTTGAATACCAAAACCAATATTCTGCATTGCGTCTTCAGTATTTCTAATAGATTCAATTAGTTGTTTTAATTCTTCAAAATCAAGCGAAAAATTATGGTCTGGACCATCCATATTCTTATCTAATGTAAAATGTTTTTCAATTACTTTGGCACCCATTGCTATTGAAGATATTGCAATATCAATACCAAGTGTGTGATCTGAGTATCCAGGTATTATTTTAAACGTTCTCTTTAAATCTAATATTTTAGGTAAATTAGCATTTTTAGCATTACAAGGGTAAGAGGAAACACAGTGAAGGACAATAAGTTTTGAGTTACCACAATTTAAAACTGTATTTATGGCTTTCTCTATATCAGCTAGCTCAGACATTCCTGTTGAAAGTATTATTGGTTTATTTAACTTAGAAGTTTCTTTGATAAGTGGAATGTTTACTAGATCCATGGAGGAAATTTTATAAGCAGGGCAGCCCAAACTTTCTAGTTGGTTTAAAGACTCAAAATCAAAAGGAGTGGAAAATAGTGTAATTTTTTTATTTTGAGCATATTTAAAAATTTTCTTTAAATCTACTTTTGAAAATCTAATTTCATCAATAAAATTTGACAAACTATCTTGACTATCAATCAAATCCTCATAGTACCTTGAAGTTCTAACTTTTTTAGAAATTCTTCCCTTTTTATAAGTTTGTAACTTAATGGCTTGAGCTCCTGCTTTTTTGGCAAGGTCAATTAATTTATATACATTATCTAAATTACCATTATGATTTAAGCCAGCTTCAGCAATTACATAAGTAGGGTTATTTTGGCCTATTCTAAAATTTTCAATTTTTATCTCTTCACTAGGTTTAGTTTTTATTGATTTATTAAAGCTTTCATGTGTCTTGTCTAATAATATTTTTGCAAGATCAATGGATTTAGCAGTCAAAATTTGAGTATCAGCATATTCAAATTCTGCCAAAGAACCATGAGTATAAAGATTATTAAATTTCTCAATTTCACTTTTTACCTTACTTAGTTTTTTTTCATATCCATTTTGAACAACTGGATATACAGGTCCAGCATGCAGCAAATGTAGATTATAAATTTTTTGGCCTTTTTTTATAATATTTAAATTTATAAGATCTTGTTTACATCTGGTTAAAATTTTTTGGTCTGATAACTTATCTATTTTATCACCTTCTTTATATGAAACTTCGCAAGATAAAATCGATTTTCCTTTTGGAGAGTTATTTATTGCAAAATCATCTAATAAACTTACTCTATGAAAAAAAATATTTTGGTCATCAAAATATAAAAAAGAGTATTTTTTATGTAGGATAGTTTTTTTGGTTACAAAACATGCAATTTTTAAAGACCTGTTCCATAAATTTGATTTTATTTTTAAAAGTTTTGAAAGATTGGTTATTGGTAAAGTAGAGATAACAGTATCATAAGGATTAATTTTGATTTTTTCTTTGTTAAAAATAAGCTCGTTAATTTCAGTGCCATTTTGCTTAATTCCTTTTAATTCAGTTTCATAGTTAATATTTGTTCCTAATTTTTTTAACTCGTTTTCTATAGATTTTGATAGTGTTCCGCATCCATTGTTTAATACACCCGCCCATTTATTTTGACCTGAGTGAAAAGGCCTACTATCATCTCTAATCTCTACACGTCTAGGAGCAAATTTTGCAGATAATTTATTTGGATTAATTCCCCATAGCTTGGTTGGGTATTTGGTAAAAAAGATTTTTGCTAATGTTTTTCCGGCAATAATGTTAACGAACTCTTCATAGTTTTTGGCAGACTTTACCATATCTAGATTCCTACTTTCCAGTTCTTTAATTATTTTTGATCTTTCATTTTTTGGAAATTGTGTTGAAAGTGATTCTTTAGAGATTGGATACTCATAAAATTTACCGTTTTTGAAGTTTGCTCCAAATAATTTTGGAGAACGTACATTTTTTTTAAAAAGTTTAAACCAATAATTCTTTATATCACTATTATTGGTATGGTACAAATGAGGACCACAGTCATAATTTATCCCTTTTACCCTTTCAGTTCTCGTAAGCCCTCCTGGAAACTTTAACTTTTCAAAAATTATTACTTCTTGGTTTTTTTTTTTTAATTCTAAAGCTAAAGTAAGACCACTTATGCCAGCTCCTATGATAATAAATTTTTTTTTATTTTGTTGTTGATGCATTGAATATTTTTTCTATACCATTTAAAAGGTTGATTTTTGGACTCCACTTAAAATCTTTATGAATATCACTAGAATTTATTTTTAAATTATTTGATTCATTTAGTCTTTTTTTTTTTCTTATAAATTTTAGATCTTGAATTGCTATATCTTAATAATAGTTTTACAACATTTAAATTAGAAAAATAATTATATTTATTAGAAAGATTATAAATTTTAAATTTTTTTTTTTGATTTAAAATAATTTTTTCAATTATTGAAATTAAATCATCAATAAAAATATAATTTCTGAAAACAGTGGAACCATATATATTTATTGATTTATTAGCTTTTAATTTTGAAATAATTTTTGGAATAAAAAAATTATCATTTTGACCAGATCCAAATATAATTGGTAATCTAATAATCGTAATATTTAAATTAAATTCTTTTGAAAAAAAACGACATATATTTTCTGACAAATTTTTAGACAGGGCATAAGGATTTGTAGGATATATTTTGGACTCTTTATTTATTTTTTTAAGATTGCTATCTTGATAAACAGTACTTAAAAATATTAAGTTTAATTTTTTTTTACGACAATTTTCTAAAATTTCTAAAAGTAAATTATTGTTCATCTTTAAAAAATTTTCTGGTTCATCCCACGATTGTGGCACGCCAGTTCTAGATGCTAAATGAATAATCGTTTCACCTCGTTTTAAGACATCTAAATTTTTTTTAATTAAAATTAAATTTTTTTTTTTAAACTCTTTAACTAAATTTTTTCCAATAAAGCCCTTTATACCTGTGATAAATACCGATTTTTTCATTAAATTTATATTAGTTTTAAAATATTTTTATATAAATGACTAATATAGACTGAAAATAAAAATTTTTCTTTTGAAAGTCTGTATCCATTCTCAGTAATTTGTGAGAAATATTCTTTATTCTTAAGCTTTTCAACACATTCTTTATAGTTTGAGAAATCTTTTCTTAAAGGAATATAATGAACATCTGGCTTTAGGTATGGACCATAATCTCCATCAACCATTATATTTACTGTCTTTGTTCCTAACGCCTCTACTACTTTTCCTGTAACACCTCTCCATTCCGTTCCTTGTTTTCTATATTTGAAAAAATTGTCATATATTTCTTTAAAACTTTTTCCTTTTGACTTGAAGGATAAGACCTCTTTTCTTAAGTCATCATCAATAAAGAAAAAATTAGATCCTGTACATACGCTTGGCATTGAAACACATTTATTTAAAAAAACAGCCCAATCTTTGTAACCAAATCTATCTTCATCTTTTATAGAAATATCGTATATATCCTCACCTATTTTTGATTCTTTTTTTAGGAAGTTATAAAGATCAACTCTATCTTGATGTCCCATATACTCTGGTTCTGGAAATGTTCTATAGCCAATCAAAATTTTTCTCTCTAAATTCATAGGATAATAAATTTCATCATCAAGTCCTCCACCAGGTAAATGTTTCACGTTTATTTTTAGTTCGTCTTGGTATAAATTTATTACCTCCTCTTTATGAGACTGTGTAATAAATAAGTTAATTCCAAGTTTTTTAGTAAAGTTCATCTTTTCGGGCATTAATTTGTATTCATTGCCTATAAAATAAACTTTAAAACATTTTTTAGACGAAATTATTTGTTGAATAAAAGTTGGAATAAGACAAGCATTAGAAAAAGCAGAGTGCAAAATTATTATTAAATCAAATTTTTCAAAAATTATTTTTTTAATACCATTATAATTTTGGAATTTAAAAATATTTAAAACTTCTCTTTTTCCCGATGCCAAATAAGCTAAATTGAAAAAACTACATTTAAATTGATTGGATTTCTTAAAAGCTTTTTCCCAACCATGTTGATATGATAAATTTTGATTTTGTAATCCATTATAATATAGAACTAGAGTTTTCATTAATTGTCTAATGTATTTGGTCTTTCATCAATGATTTATTCTACGAAAAAACTTACCTATAATATTAACAACATAAGATATTTCTTTTTGTTTAATATAAGGCCCGAATGGTAAAGATAATATTCTTTTAGAAATAAATTCAGAATTTCTCAATTTTTGCTTAGGTTTTAAATATTTTTTATAAGGTTTATGATCTGGTATTATTTTAGGATAATAAATTGTTGAAGCTATTTTATTTTTTTTTAAAAAAGTTATTAATTTTTTTCTAACTTCAGGTCTAACAAAAATATTATAAGAAGCATAGTTAGGAGATCCTTCCACTGGAAATTTAATTCTTCCTATTCTAAATTTTTTTTTCAATGATAAATTTTGCTTATCAATAAGTTCATTATAATATATGAAATTACTTTTTCTTAAACTAATCTCGGACCTGAAACTCTTTAACTTAGCTAATAAAATGGAAGCCTGAATTGTATCTAAACGCCCTCCAATACCAACAATATCATGGTGATACTTGATTTTTTGCCCATGTTCTCTAATCATTTTAGATGGGTTGTAAATATATTTTAAGTTCGTAAATATTGCTCCACCATCACCATAACATCCTAAGTTTTTTGTTGGAAAGAAACTAGTACAACTTATGTCAAGAGTATTACAGGAATTGTAGTTTTTAAATTTTGCTCCAAAACTTTGCGCTGCATCTTCAATAAAAAATATTTTTTTATTTTTATTTTTTATTTTCTTTAATTTTGTAATATTACATATACTCCCGAATAAGTTTACAAATATTACTGCCTTAGTTTTTTTTGTTATTTCTTTTTCAATTTGACTAGTATCAATATTTCCATTTTCATTACAGATATCAACGAATACAGGCAGTGCTCCAAGTCTTACAATTGCTTCAACTGGTGAAATATACGTAAAGCTAGGAACAATAACTTCATCACCAGGCTTTAAATTAATTGCCATCAAAGATATTAATAATGCATCTGTACCACTCGATACTGTAAGGCAATATTTTGAGTTAGAGATATTTTTCAATTTTTTTTCTAAAGTATCTACTTCTTTTCCCATTATAAAATTTTGATTTGCTAATACTTTTGAGATATTTTTTTTTATTATCAAATCTGATAATGAGTATTGTTTTTTTAGATCAACTAGTTTAAGCATTTTTAATTATTTTTTTTAAATATGGGTGAGCTTCATTGTTTTCTATATTTTTTAAAATTTTGGCTTTTCTAATTATATTTACTGTTTTAATTGACGGGGCTACGTCATCAATACCAAATCCTTTGTTTTGAATAATTTGTTTATAACTTTCAGTATGCAAATCGTTAAATGATTTTGAAAAATCTACTTTCTTTTTATCAACTTTAAACTCTCTTAAATTTTGAATTTTCTTATCAAATAAATCTAGATTTTTTTTCTCTATTGAAAGAAGCCATCTTACTTTTGTATTTCCAAATCTAAAATAGCCAGATGATGTTTTCTCAGTTCTATAAAATACCTTAAGTTCATCATATTTACCAAAAATAAAAATTAATAAATCAAATAAATGAATACCAATATTTGTCTCTACACCACCAGATTTTTTAGAATCTCCTTTCCAACTCACAGAATACCATTTACCTCTTGGTGAAATATACGTTATATCAATATTTCTTATTGAATCTTTTTTACTTTTTAATATTTTTGCTTTTTTGTGTAATCTCAACTGTAGGATACAATTAATTTTTTTTTTAGTCTGTTTTTCTATTAATTTTAATTGTTTAATATTTTTGTAATTGATAACTAAAGGTTTCTCACAAATTACATTAATATTATTTTTAAGACCAAGTCTAGAATGTGTGTCGTGAAAATAATTGGGAGAACAAATAGTAAGATAGTCAATTTTTTTTGAAACTTTTGAAATATGTCTCTCATATCTATCGTAATTTGTGAAAAATTTACAATCTGGGAAATTTGAGTCTAAAAAGCCGACATTATCATGCTTATCCATTCCTGAAATTAAATTGTTCTTGGTAGCTTTGATCGCTTGAACATGCCTTTTGGCTACAAAGCCAGCAATTCCTATAATTGAAAAATTTTTTTTCATATATCAAAATTATATTTTTTTTATCCACTTTGCTGGATTGCCTGCATAAACTCCTTTTTTAATAATATCTTTTGTAACTACACTCCCTGCCCCTATGACAGTACCTGACTTAATCTTAACTGGCAATATTGTGGAATTAGATCCAATTAAAACACCATCTTCAATATTTGTAGAAAACCAATTTTTTTTATTTCCACCTAACTTTCCTGACTTAAACTTATCATTTGTAAACATAACGCCATGTCCGATAAAACAATTTTTTCCAATAGTAACTAGCTCACATATAAAAGAATGGCTAGATATTCTTGTATTATCTCCAATTTTAACTCCTTTAGTAATTTCTACAAAAGGACCAACAAATACATTATCTCCAAATTTACATTCATAGAGATTTACAGGTTCAACAACATTGAAGTTTTTACCATGCTTTATTTTTCTAATACAACTTTTTTGGGTTTTCATTTTAATATAAAAACTAACTTTGTAATTTAATTCTTTCACAAACTAGCTCTATACCATCTTCTACGTTAATTTTTGGTTTATACTTTAGTAATTTAGTTTGTTTAGATAAAGAAGGGTTTTTAGATAAAGTCATTCTCGCAGGTAAATTTTTTATTTTAATTTTACTTAAAGGTTTTTTTAAATATCTACATATATACTTTGCAAGATTTAAAGTTGATATATTCTTTGGATTTCCAATATTTATAATTTCAAATTTATTTAATCTAGATGATCTCTCAATAATTTCAACTGCATCCGAAATATGAAGCCAACCTCTTGAGCTATTTTTATGAACTTCAATTGATTTATTTTTATAAAGGTTCGAGGCAAATCTTATCATAGCTGATCTATGATCACCAATAACTTCTTCCTCATCATAAATCATGAAAGGTCTTAATATTACAGCTCTTAGTCCAAAATTTTTAACCTCATATTCAACAATTTTTTCTCCTAATAACTTTGACAAACCATAAAAATTATTTGGATTAGGAGATTTGTTATCCTCTGCCATTCTTGAATTTGTTGGTCCATAGATTTCAGATGTAGAAAAAAAAACTAGTTTAGATTTAAATTTTTTACATAGTTGTACAACATTGTTCAAACCACCCAAATTTGTATTAATAGTTAAACTTTTAGCCTGTTCGCATGTAACTCTGCTGACCATAGCTGATAACAAAAATACACAATCAGGTTTTTTTTTAAATGCATCGATTAAATCTAAAGGATTATTTATATCAGCCATAAAATAATTTTTTGACCAACCAGGAACAATATCACTTTCCAAAACAGAATAGTTTTTTTGAATCAGTTTAATTATTAATTTTTTACCAACATTTCCTTTAGAACCAATTACTAATACTTTTTTTTTTTTCATAAAATTTTTTTTGAAATAGTTCTAACAATTTTTTTTGAAATTGCACCCTTCCCAAAAAAACTATTTTTGTTATCTTTGAATTTATTGCCTAATTGATATTGTATCGCCTGTTTAATGATTTTAGTTGATCTATGTGCAAGAATATTATTTTTGAATTTTAGAGTTTCAATCTATTCAGTGCTTGGCCTTAGTGTTACACATGGTATTTTTAAAAAATAGGCCTCTTTTTGAACTCCACCAGAATCTGTGATTATAATTTTTGAATTTAATTGAAGATATATACATTTTAAAAAGCTTAGCGGTGGGGTCAATATAACATTTTTAGGTATTTTAAGATTAAACTTTTTTATATTTTTTTTGGTTCTGGGATGTAACGCAAAAAGGAAGGGATATTTGAAATTTTTTATTGAATCAAATAATTTAATTAAAAATTTTTTGTTATCAGAATTAAAGTCTCTATGAATAGTTAAAAAAATAAAATTATTTTTTTTTATATTAAATTGTTTAAATAAAAAATTATATTTTTTTAATTTTGAGCTTATTTTTCTAATTGCCTCGAAATTAGTATCACCTAGAACGAATACATTTTTTTTTATATTTTCACTTATTAAGTTATTCTTAGCTGTATTTGTTGGGCAAATTAAAATTTGAGAAATATTATCTATAATAATTCTATTTGTTTCCTCTGGCATACTTTTATCGTAACTTCTTAGTCCAGACTCTATATGAACAACTGGAATATTACTTCTATTTGCAACTAAAGCACCAGCCAGTGAGCTACTAGTATCACCATAGACAATAATAACATCTGGTCGATCCTTTAAAATTATTTTATTTATTGACAAAATCATCTCAGGTATTTGGTCAATAGTTAAAAGTTTGTTTTTTAATTTAACTAAATAATTTGGTTTTTTTATTTTCAATTCATTAAAAAAAACATCTGATAAATCTTTATCGTAATGCTGACCTGTGTGAATAATTTTATGATTAAATTTTTTTTGCATTTCAAGAATTATTGGAAATGCCTTAATAAAATTTGGCCTTGTTCCTACTATTGAAAAAACTTTCATAAAATTTTTTTTAAAGATCCTTTTTTGTAAATTTCAAAAATTTTTAATCAAAGTGAATTATATACCTTTTTAAGACCCTCTAAAATGCTAGTACTTTTTTTAAAATTGGTGAATTTTTTTATCTGGCTATTATCAGCCAAACTTTTAAC
>MDSV01029423.1_pt1 | contig 20846 bp, 32 predicted proteins | sample 810851 | NCBI WGS metagenome assembly MDSV01 (sample SAMN05326640, study PRJNA326480) | marine metagenome | isolation source: seawater | place: Atlantic Ocean: North East | collected 2012 | reverse complement strand
TTTCAGCATCTGCTTTACTATTATGTTTTGTGTATCTTTTCTTAGGATCAGATGCACTGACTGTTATCCAGACTTTTTCGGCTTCTTTTAAATGATCTTCTTTGTGATCGCATTTAGGATCACCACATGCAGGGCATGGTACGTCTTTGTCTTCGTTCTTGACACAGTTAGGTACACGTTTACCAAACATAGTCTTCATACCTTTCTTCTTATATCCTTTCCAGCAACGTGTTCCTTCTTCCATTTCAGTAATACCTAAGGCAGGCCATGCAATCTTTTCGCCGCCAGCCTTCATTCTTTTATCGTATTTTGAATGATCAACATAATTCTTAATAATTTTAATATCTTCTGGCTTATATCCTTCATCTTTAATAAGTCTTTCTATTGTATCTTTTACGAAAAGAAAGTCTTTAGTCTTCAACGCCAATGCCATGTCCCCATGTCTCCTGTGCCCAGGCAAATTTAGTTTTCTATAAACAGTATAAACATCATCATTGTTAATTTGCTTGTAAAGTTTTTCAGCATCAGGACTTGGATCTCTAGGATCTAATACATCGTTTTCATTTGTGGGTGGTAACTGTTTTGCTTTCTCACCACGTTTCTGATATATTTTAATAATGTAGTCCAGTATTTTATTATCCATGGAACTAGAGAACACTTTATTCATATAGGTGTCTATCAGTAACTCATATATTTTACTGTCAAATGGTTTATTGATTATGACTCCATAGTCTTTTAGGCCTATTTGCTTTAGCATTTTGTTTACTTTAGTCATAGGAGTTTTTGCAGGATCAGTTGCTTTCGCAAAATCTACTATATCTGCTTCTATGAGTTCTCTAATAAACATTATTACTTCTTAGTTACCCCAATTCTTAGCACCTTTCTTTCTGCATTGTACCAATGCACCACTGGCGTAAGCACTAGGCCATACTTTGTATCTGCTTTTGACTTTATGATAACAAGCATCTTTCTTTTCTGCTAATCTATCAAATTCTTCTTCGGTAATAAATTCGCCAACTGATTCTTCTAATGATTCGTAATGTAGAGGATCACCTGTTATTGGCTTCATTATTCCTCTAATAATATCTTGTTGGTGTTGTTTTAAGTCTGCTAAACTAGGAAACCTTCCTGTTTCCTTTCCTTTCATTACACTTATGTAAACATCTTTGCCTTCTTCTGTAGTCTTATATGCTTTAAGCCCAAATGAATTATAAGGATTTTTCTTCTCGGCTTCAAATGCCATGTTGTCCATATAGTTTGTTGCCATCTCATAAGCATCAGCAGGCCTCATCGCTACGTTCTTTAAATATAATTCGTATGCTTTTTGTACTACATCACCTTTAAGATCTCTGATCTTAATTGTTTTCTTAAGTTCTTGTACAAATTCTGTTTTATTTAAAGATTCATTTAATGATTCTTTTAACTTTGCTATCTTATCTTTTAAATCTTTTATGTCTGCTTCTATATCATATACTTTAAATCTCATGCCTTTGTCCTCTGCACCAGGCGTTAGTTCTGGATGAAACTTCATCTCAACTATCTCAGCATCTTTCTTAACTGACTTACCGTCTACAATTATTTCTACAGGGAAAGGTACATGTTTCTCATACCAGTATGCCATTTCATAGCCACCGTCGTCTAAAAGTTTTACCAACATTCCTCTGTCGTAATCTTTTTCTTCTGCTTTGAGGACTTGCATTTCGCCCCTTGGTAAATGTAATGCAATATTCCTGTTACCAGATGTTACTTCTTCTTCGTTAACATTCTCAACGATTTCAAATTCATCAGTACTTGTACCAGTATAACGTGATGCTGTTCCGCCATGTTGAGCTCTTGCTTTCTCTAAAGCACTCTTATCATGCATAGCAGTAACTCTATAGGTTTTACCTGTCCGCTTATGCTTTACGGTATAGTGTCTAAATGATTCTGTGATGTTTCTTAGTTTCATGTTACTATTTATCTAGTAAGTTAATAAATTCGTCCGCTAATGCCTGTTGATATAAAGGACCGTTATGTTTTCCATCTCTAGCATTACGATTATCTATTCCTCTACAACTTTTAAAATCCAATGTGTGCAGTTCTATGTTTAAATTATCACATATAACTTTTAATGTATGTTTGTTTCTTAAAGAATTAACTTCAAAATTAAACTCTTCATCCATTGATGCGTAATGAATTTTGTTTTGTTCTTCTGTAAAGTTTCTTTCTTTTAAAGTAGTAGGACTAATTGTAATGATTTTATTTTTAGTTGCTATTTCCCATCTTACGAGCGGTGGCCACAACACAAATACCTTTGTGGGTTTTATCTCATGTAACCAGCCTGTTGCTAATCTTGTAACTGTGTCTGCTGAACCATGGCCTATGCCTAAATTATATACTGTTACTCCTGTATGAGTTTCTAATAGATTACTCCACCTAAGTTCTTCTGGCATTCCCATACCTAATGTATTTGAACAACCTAATGCTACATAGCATTCTTCTTTGTTGTCCTCCCAGGACTTTGTTCTAAAACCATATTCATTAAATGTATAACTTACATCCAATTCTGTATTGACTATAGTTTCATTTCCATGTAACTTGGGTACTGTTCTGTTTTTATATCCTTTGTATTTGCTAAATTTGTAGAGCCTATCCATGTAATTTGCATGTCGCTGTCCGTCTTTCACAATTCTGCCCTACACTTATACCGTCGCTCGAGCAATAAAGGTTTACCCTTTAGTGCGAGTTCCTCGTTTAGCCCAAGCCTAAACGAACTAGTGTTTGAGTTTAGCATGGATTTCTTATTTGTCAACCGTATCATATCTATATTTATTATGTGTCTTACATATAGATATAAGTTTAGAGTTGACTTAGTGATGTCAAGAGTGTATAATAAATATATGCGTAGAGGAGTTTTGCCTAATCTAAATTCTGAAGAAAGAAAGTTCTGGGAAAAGAATGCAGAGTATTCAGTAGTAGTAACAAAATCAGAACTAGCAAAACTACAAAAGATACATAGAGATGATGTTACAACTAAAGGCACTATGCTTTGGCTTTGGGAATACTGTGGAATACAACCTAATGAGTTTTTAGTTAAAAGAATAGATAGTTATTCATATGAACCCACAATAGAAATTCGTTTTGGCGGTCCTGAAATTATGAGCATATATAGATTAGCAATATGAAAGACAATAACCCAAGTTTAATATTATATCCTGAAAGTGTTATTAGACGTAAGCCTTCTCATATAGATTGGTGCGAGTCTACAGATGACTTATGGAAACAAATAGAACCCAGAAAAGAAAATTGTTATGTAGGCACAATGACTTTAAAGGAAATATTTTTATTTTGTTCTGAAAGAGGGGAGGCAAGTAAGCCTTTTTTAAAATGGTGGAACAGAAAAACAATTAAAAGACATATAGAATCTTTTTTCAGACAAACAAACAATATAGATTTTGCTGACATACTTGATGCTCTTAATAGTAAGAGGTTTATGAAGTTGGCTTCTATAGTAAAAATACTACAAGACCTACCTATAAGAAATCAAATATCTATTATTGTAACTGATGAAGTAGTAGAATTACATCCAGGCGGAACAAGACTTACATTAAAAGATTATTATACAGACCCTGTGCCTGTATTTGTATATTCCAAAGTTCCTCTAGATATATTAACAAAGGCTAATAGGGAAAATATAAAAATATTAAATAAGAAAAGTTCAGTTCAACATTTTGATGATGTAATTACAATTACTCCTCCCACAGAAACTTATGGACCATCAGAATATTCTAACTATAATAGTAAGCAGTATAGAAAGACTGAGGATAAAGTTATTGTAGATAATGTGATATATTTCTTAAAGCAAGACGGAGAATGGATTATAAATCCAAATTTACATAATGATATTAGATAAAATTACAGGACTCACTAATAGTATTGCCATAGTAGGTGACAGTTGGGCATTTGGAGAATGGTATCCAATAGAAGGACATATAGGTTCTTATGTAGGTACTGTTCCTGTTGTGTCGCACCCTAGTCCGCAAACATACTTACACGAGCATTTTAAAAATTTAAAAATATATCACATGGCACAAGTAGGCGGTGAGAATAATGCTAATGCTGATGTTCTTAAAAATCATAAACAGTACTTTAATTTAGGTATAGTATATTGGACCTGTCCTAGTAGGGCATTATTAAACAAGTGGGAAAATACTAACAAGGATTGTTCTCAATTGACATTAGAAGATTACAGATGTAAAGTAGAAGAGTATTCTAAATCTGCATTAGAAGATTATAACGATTGCGACATGCCTTTGTTATTTGTAGGCGGACAAGTTAGTTTGCCTGATCTTAGTAATTATGATAACTGTCATGCTATAGTTGATCGTATGACTAACTTAGTTGAAGAGCCTTTTTGGTGCGAACATGAAAAAGTAAATAAGACAGGTACTGTACATAATAAAATAGATTGGGAAGGTATATTTAGATTAGCAGAGTTAGGACATGATATAAATTTTTCAGAAGAATTTCTAAAAGATGTACATAAAATTAGACTAGAAGAGTTTCCTGAATACAGACTTAATCCCTATTACTTTCCAGATCAAGGACACGGTGGTAGATATTTACATAAGATTGCAACTGATAAACTAATTAAATTTATAGAAACAAACAATATGATAAATACTATTGTTAATTAAACACTATGGAGTTATAAATGGCAAATAGAACATATCCAAATGCAGGCGACGTCTCAACGTGGTATGCAGGTAAGAGTAATGCAATTAGTAGTGCAAGTGATGTTTCAGTTGGAACACACGTAGGACCAGCGACTGCTGGTGGTGTAGATCCACAAACTAGTTTTGCTGATTATGTTCCTATTCATAGAATAGACAATCCTAGTGACGGCATTAACGATGCGGCTGATTATGTTGTTTACTTTCAAAAACTAGATGACGCAGGTGAAAATCTAGAAGTTTACAAAGCAACAAACTCAGACTTCTCAACAATGACTAAACTAACTTCTGGTGCAGAGTTTGATTTAGTTGATCCAATGAAAAACGCCACATTTACTAACGAAGAGTAGTTGACTTTCCAAACACTTTAGTATATAATAGCAGTATGCTAAAAGATCTTAATGACCATTTAGAGTCTGTACAAGTATTAGATGTAGAATATTTCTATGATCACTTGTTAGATTTATCGAACAATCGTAAACCAAAAACAAATGAGGACTTTAGAAAGTCTGAAAACTTTGTGGACGGTTGCCAAAGTTCCTTATGGTTATGGAGTGATAAGTCTAAAGGTACATGGCAATTTGATATTAATAGTGATGCACACATGGTGCAAGGACTAGGACAAATTGTTATTGATACTTTTAGTGGCATGACTAGTAGCGAAGTGTTGGATACTAAATTTATAAACTTCCAGCCCTTGGCAAGATTACTAACTACTCAGAGACAAAGAGGTCTCCAGAGTGTTATTAATCATATACACAAAAGAGTTAAATAACAGCAACGGAGAAGTAAATGAATTTTGTACCATATGTTATAGAGAAAACATCTAACGGCGAACGTAGTTATGATATCTACAGTAGGCTATTAAAAGAAAGAATTGTATTCTTAAACGGAGAAGTAAACGACGCAGTATCTAATAGTATCTGTGCCCAACTATTATTCTTAGAAGCAGAAGACCCTGATGCTGATATTAATTTTTATATTAATAGTCCAGGCGGAACAGTTACAAGTGGTATGGCAATGTATGACACAATGCAATATATTAAACCAGATGTCTCTACTATTGTAATGGGACAAGCGGCCAGCATGGGAAGTTTCCTTGCTAACGCAGGTGCTCCTGGTAAACGTTTTATGTTACCTGGTGCTAGGCATATGATACATCAACCATTAGGTGGTGCAAGTGGACAAGCAAGTGATATTCAAATCCGTGCTAATGAAATAATTAGAATCAAGAAAGAACTTACAGAAGCATACGTTAAACATAATACCAAAGGTAAAACTTATGAAGAGTTTGAATCAGCAATGGATAGAGATAACTTCATGACTGCCCAAGAGGCCTTGGACTTTGGATTAGTTGATGAGATTATTGCAAGTAGAGACTAATGCAACTCTTTCCTGGCCTATTAGACATAGATCTTATTCCTGATATATTACAGTTATATAAACAAAGTACTAATCAGGTTACCATTAATGGAAAAACTACTGAGCGATTTAATGTATCTCATAATAGAGGGTTGCTCTTACTATCTAAATATAATGATGATGAGTTTAAATTTATATGGGATAGTATAAAGGACAAACTTCCAGAAGGAACAACAGTAGCATCTAATAGAATCTTAAAATATAGAACAGGCGGACATTTTAGAAGGCATGTTGACGGTAAGAAGAAAGGCACTCCTGATCAAAATGTAAGTCTTATCATACAGTTAAGTGACCCTTCTCAACATTATGTTGGTGGTGAGATGACTGTTAATGATGAATTCATAGATTTACAAATGGGAGATGCAGTAGCATATTGGTACGGCGAACCACATGAAGTTAAAATGATTTACTCAGGTGGAAGATATGTTGTTAATCTTAGATTAAACATACCTGATTAGTTTTAATACTAACATCTAAGAGTATAAATACTCGTATGGACGAGTTAAAAAAATTTAAACCTCAAACATATACACCACCCAAGATAAAGGTTGATAAAGACGGCCTAGACGAGGATGGGGTCTTGCATGACAAGTGTGGCACAGATGATTGTTGCAACAAGTGTGAGACAGAAGAAGATTGGGATATGCTCCCAGACGTAGAAGATTTAGAAAAGATAGTAGACAGAGAACTTAACAAATTAAAAGACAATGGCTGAATTTAGTTTTATAGAAATAACATACGATCCTTTTGTAAGTGAAAAGGAAACCATACACAACACATTACAAAGAATAGGATTTACACATAGAAGTCAACATGCTATGGACTTTGTAGGCTTTTGGGCATTAAGAAAATGTATTTTAATGTTAAGGGAAGACAATATAGATAGTAAACCTAAAGTTACAGGTTTAGGATTTATAGGTGATGTAGACGACATTACAAACTTAAATGCAGTACTAGACCCTTCAAGTGATTTCTTTAAAGTAGAAAATCCTAATGGATTGGATACTTATATAATACAGGAAAATCAAATAGGAAGAAGTTTAGAAATGTGTTATAATACTATAGATGCAACAACTCCCTCGCCTAAACACTTACAACATATATCAGGGATAAAAATTATTCACAACTCTCCTGAAATGATAGATCACTACGAAACTATAGGATTTACAGTAGAGAGCGATACAGAAAAATACACAACACTCTTAAGTCCTAGCAAAAGATTTTCTATACTATGTGCAAAACATAAATCAGAAAAAGTAACAATTATAAGCGACACACAAGATGTCTTTCAAGCAACTGCATATTTTGTAGCAAACGATTTTGACTTGCCTGAGTTTGAACTTTTAGAAGAAGACTCAGACTTTGGTGCAAAATTAAATTGGAAGATTAATACATACAACTGTAAAGCATGGGGAAACGAAAACAGTTATACAATAGAAAACTTGTTAGAGTTTGCAAATGCAGATTTAATTTTTAGACAAAGAAAAAATTATTTAAAAATTAAGGAACATACAGTTGACAGTTATTATGAATCAATCTAAAACTAAATTTGATCTATGGATGGATTGGCGTCCTAACAGACTAAAATTAAAAGATAAATTTGACATTAGAACAGATCTTATATGTGATATGATGGGTATGTCAGATAATGACTTTCAAGTAAAAGGAAGAGAAATAAGATTTAATAAAAGATCTGACATGGCTTTCTTTAGGATGAATATAGATGAGTGATTATTATTTTAAAATAGATGCCATGAGCAACGATCAGATATTAACTGAGATGGAAACGTTGCGTAAAAAACAATTCACAGTAAAATCAGAAACACCTATTTGGTACCAAATACAAGACATGATAGACTTTTGCACACAGGAATATCAAGCAAGAGTAATGAGAGAAAGATTAAAAAACGATAAGTCTTCTGATGTAATGGATATAGGTGAAATAGATTCTGTAGACTACACTCCTGATTATTCAGAAAGAGATACATTTGTTGAAATGGTTTCTTTTTATAGTGGAGACAAAATATCTAAGCAACAGGAAAAAATTAAAAAGGCAACGGAACGAATGACACAATCAATTGCGCCACAACCTGTACCAGTTAAGCCAACAGAGCCTATAAATAATCCTAGTAAGATAGATATAGCAATACCAAAGTTTGGAGCAAAAAATGAACGAACTGATAGTAACTAAAACGATTCCAGTAAGATGTACAGTAATTGATACTGACATGCAACAGATAAGATCACATACATACGAAATTAAGTATGGATTAAAAACAGAAGCACAAGAGGGAGAAGATTATCATACTGCATACGTTCATCAGAACATGAGTTTCCAAATTGCTAATGCTTTCCTTTGGGACCAATTACATCAAAGTATTATATATGATATGGACGGAAAGGCTTTAGCAGAAAATAGTTTTTGTGAATTTGATAATAACTTTATGTTTCTTCCTAGCCTTAGTGAAGCAACTTTGATATCAGCATTACATTGTAAACTTAATTCTATTATACATGAGAATAGTATAGTAGATGTAATATCATTAAAAGATACTGTTGACGATTTAGATTATAACTTTGTGAATACAGACTTTGAATATCCTATGCTTATGGATATGAAAGATTGGTTAGGTGAATTAAGTTTTTGGGAAAAGCCTTGGTGGTTTAGAAGAGACTTTAGTACATTCGATAACTTTGCAGTTAGTAAAGAAGAACTAGATACATGGAGAGAAACCAAATACGAAGAGTCAACAGTAAGAATGCAAAAGGCTATAACTGATATAGAAGAGTCTGTACGTGATCAAATGTCTAATACTCCAGCAGAGGATAAAGGACAATTAATAGAAGTAGACTTTACTAAGAAAACTCCTAAGCCAAGACTTGTTCCTAAGAATCCAGACAAGTGAAAATAAATGTTTGTGATGTTCCTAACGATACTACCGTTTGGAATTACATTTTAAAAAATTCTAATACTGCAGAAGCATGGGAAGACATTTCTCAATCCTACGATATGCCTGATATATTCAGAATGAAACATAATTGGAACTGTAATGAATTATCAAACGATATAGAAGAAGCAAAACAAATATATGGTGATCATGGTTGGGTATATAAAAACCAAACAGAAGATCTTAAAAGTCCTTATACAGGATTTAGTTTAGTTTATAATCCAAATCATATAGACAACTTGCCTGAGCACCAAGGAACGTTTGGTACTCCTAATTTAGACTCCGGTAAATTTACCACACATAATTATAAACCTGTACAAACTAAAAATAGTTATTGGGACTCACATGGTATGGTTGTAAGAACAAAGGCAAGTAAGTTTAAGTCTATAGGAAGATTATTAGATAATAGTAAAAGAACTTTAATGAAATCAAGAGTTGCTACTTGTCATGGTAATGCAAGTACAATGTTAGATGAAAACAGAAACTATCATAGTGATGCACCTAATCACTTTGCAATTAGAATTAATATACCTATTAAGACTTCTGTAACATATTTTTTTAAAATGGAAAATAGAAGTGAGCCAATGTTCTTAGATACAGGGTGGGCATATACATTTAATAATGAAATACCACATAAAGTATATACTGCTAGGCCTAGTAGTAATGCAAGAACACACCTAGTATTAGCATTCTCTCCTTGGTGGGATTATAATTTAGAAGAAGATACTTGGACTACTAATGAATTCTTTGGTAAGAAACATCCTATGCAAATGGTTATGGATGGAGATGTTTTATCAGGATTAAGCAATTTAGATATTGACATTTGATTAATATTGTTATATAATGTAACTATGGAAAATTATCTAGCAGATGAGCATACTGGCATTGAATTACTTTATCGAGGTAAGGATATTACTGATGTTCCTTTTAAAGATATAGAACAGTTCAATAAGGTTGCAACTGAATTAGAACTTAACACTATATCAGATGTTTCCAGTATAAGTAAAGACTTTAACATACCTTTACATTATAAAGAATTAGATGTTAGAGAATATGTCAATAAACTTGAGCACGGTGGTCCCGACCAGACAGGGAGAGTAGAAATGGAGTTAGACATGTTTGAGGAACGTGGTTTGTTTCCTATACTGCAACTGCTTATCTATATTATAGACACTATGCGTAAGCATAATTTAGTATGGGGAGTAGGCAGAGGTAGCTCAGTTTCCAGTTATGTACTCTATATTTTAGGTGTACATAAGGTAGATAGTTATAAATATAACTTAGATATAAAGGAATTTTTAAAATAATGGTACAACGTAGAACTAACAACGGACAAATTATAGACCTAGACCAGTTGTTTTCACAACAGGGAGATACACCTGCGGTAGGCAACACAGGTACTGATGCTGAAGGAAATGTTAGAGACCCTAATACAGGAGAGATAATTGAGAAGTCTGAGGACAGAGTAAGAGCATATTATCAAGATAATCCTAGAAGCAGTACAGAACAAGTAAGTCTTAAAGGTCCAGTACCAGATGCAGGAGGCAACTTAAAGCCTGATCCTGTACAAGAGCCTAAAACAGCCAAGACGGCAAAAGAAAACGTACGAACATCTAAACAACAAACACAGAAGCAACCAGAACCAAAGGCACCAAAAGGTGAGAGTTTTGATGAGCAAGAGCCATTAGGCTTCAAAGAAGTTCAACTCCCAAACGGTGACATCGATATGGTTCCATATTACACAGAGGAAGATGCACCAAATGACAAGACTAAAGGCGTATAGCGATAACATACTAGCAATTAACGGCGACTTTGGAGACAAGACTACTAGTTCCGGAATCATTGTAAAATCATCAATAGGAAAAGAAGAAGGCGTGGTACCAAGATGGTTCCAAGTATTTGATGTGGGTCCTGAAATAGACTGGTTAAAAGAAGGCCAATGGGTATATGTAGAATATGGACGTTGGACAGAAGGCTTTACTGCTCCTGATGATAGATTAGAGGAAGGACAAAAGATTTGGAAACTAGATCCTAATGGTTGTTTAGCAGTAGCAGATGAAATACCAGAAGATGAATTAAATTTAAAATCAGCAAACGGTATAGAGTTTGCGAGAAAACAAACATTATAACATTATGCCATATATAGAACGAACAGGACCTAAAGCAATTAAAGAACAATTATGGCAATGGTATGGTGTAATGACAGATCCACGTATAGATGGATTCAACGGATTTGCATGTAAGCAAAAAATATACGAAATTAAAATGGAATGCGAACGTTTACTTCAACAGGAAGATTGTCCTACTTATAGTGGCGAAGAAGAATGGCTACAAGAGAAACGAGATGAAAGAGCAGTAGCAAGACTTTCAGGCAAAGAGGGTGTTCCTTTTGTCCCTTAAAATTGGAATAGTTGGTCATGGATTTGTAGGCTCAGCAGTAGCCAACGGATTCGATATAGACACAGAACAGTTTATAGTTGACCCTAATCAAAACAATAATACATTACAACAATTAGTAGATGACTTTGATCCTTCTATAACCTTTGTATGTGTTCCAACACCTCAACAAGATTCGCATTATGATGTAGATGTTGGTATTGCAAGAGATACATTAGAAAAACTTTCTACATTAAAATACAAAGGCATAGTAGTAATTAAGAGTACAATTACCCCTCATCATTTAACTAAGTTTAAGAAAGACTTTAAACTAAAGATTGTTTACAATCCAGAGTTTTTAACAGAAGCAAATAGTTTTGAGGACTTTATCAATCCAAATATGCAGGTACTTGGCGGCAAGTGGAGAGACTGTGATACTGTAGAGAAAGCCTATGTAAGACATAGTTCAGTTAAAACTGTTCCTACATTTAAAGTAGATTTAATTACAGCAAGTCTTATCAAATATTCTATTAACAGTTGGTTAGCAACAAAAGTAATATGGTTTAACCAATTAAGAGAACTATATGATGAAAGCGGTGCCAGAGCATCTTGGAAACAATTTACTGATATGTTAAATGAAGATCCTCGTATAGGAGATAGTCATATGCAAGTACCAGGCCCTGATGGTGAAAAAGGATTTGGCGGCCATTGTTTTCCTAAAGATACTAAAGCATTATTGTATTATAGTAAATTAAAATCTAAAAAATTAAGAGCATTAGAGCATATTATAAAATACAATACTGAATATAGAGATGATTAATTGTATTTTTCATAAATGCTTTTCAGAAGAAAATATTACCGAGGACAAATACAAAGGTAATAATTTTGATCACACATTATTAGCATTACAATATATTCAACAATATGAATGTCCTGTAGATCCTGAATACAAAATACCTATAAACTTTACTGTAAATATTTGCGATAGTTATAGTGATGTAGATATAAAAGAAGATAAACTTAATATTATATATATTCCTTTAAACGTAGCATTACTTAAAATGCTAGATGAAACAGAACCTGAATACTTAGAAAGCCTGTATAGATATAATGATAAAAAGAATGTTCAGTTAGTATTCGACTACAATAATGAAAGCCTATTACCAGGAAGATTCGGAAGTGAAAGTGATGTTGAGTGTCTTCGAAAAATAGAGTACAGACACTTCCATTGTTCAACATTAGGTTGGGACCACACAGACAAATTTGTAGATCCTATAGGATTTAAAAGTGTTACAGGAAGTTTAGCATATCATACGTTTTGGTTTTTACGAACATTGAGAACACATGAAAGTGATTATCTAAAAGACCCTAATACAATCTTTACATATAAAGGTAAAAGCGGACCTATAAGATATTTTTGTCCTAATAACGAATTCAGAGCATCACGTGCCAAAATGATTGTACACTTATACGAACGAGGCATGTTAAGAGATACAGAGTGGAACATGAACAGTTTTAATGACTGGAATAGAAAGTCTTCAGAAGAACGAGCAGTAATGTTACGAGAGGAAGATACAAGAAAGTATCTGGATTATTTTGGGTCTACGCCTAAATATAATAGTTACCCGTGGAACTATTCATTTAACTTTACTAAACAGAATACATTAGTACAAAAGAATACATTAAATTTTTCACAGACCCCACATACTAGTTTCCCACAGGACCTGGTACATAAAAGTTATATCTATATAGCCAATGAAACATTTTCTATAATGGACCCAACTAATCCTTATGAGGTTACATACAATGACTTTACAGAAAAAACATGTAAAGGATTTGTATTTGGTATGCCTATGTTTATAAATGGATTACCATTTGTACATAAAACAAATCAAAAATTAGGGTTCGATATGTTTAAAGAATACTGGAAAGGAGCATTTGACTTTCAAACAAATATTGATAGGCGAATGACAGGTCTTGTAGATACGTTGGAGAACTTTCCTGAATCTGCAACACAAGATATAATAGATAGATTAAGACATAATAAAAATTTATTTGTAAGTAAGAAACATTTATGGCATATACAGTCAGATCTTTTTACAAAACTACTTGACACAGAACTTAATTAATGTATAATAAGAACATGCTTAAAGATAAAAAGACAAAAGCCGAATTTACAAAATCAGCAAGGGTCATTAGTGATTACGCCAATGATTTAATTTTTGAACAGCCAAGAGAAAATTTATTAAAACAAGAATTTGTTTCTTATGAATATACTACACATGGCCTAAAAAGAACAACAATTAATAGAAAGTTTACAAAGGACGGAAGTTATAACGATACCTCTACGGTAGAGATTATAGGTTAATGTTCGTTAATTGTAGTGAGTGTGGTAAGACCATAGCGACAAGCGACGTAAAATATCATACACCAGCAGTTAATGGACAAATACATAATGCATTTTGCGATGCATATTGTAGTCACGAATGGTATAGTAAAAAACGAAATGTCGATAAGGATCAAACAAATGACTGATGAACAAATGATGGATATATTAAATCGTATGGACGACTTGTTTGGTGACTTTATTGCAGAAGATTTAGACCCTGTAATGATAGCAAGTGTTGTATTTGCTGTAGCAATCAAACAACTAAAAATACATTTGACAGATGAAAATTTTGTTGCTATAATAGATGAAATTAGAAGTACAGATATTAATGAGTTAATTGTAGATGTGCAAGAAGAAGTTAAAAAGAAGAGGACAATACATTGAAGGAATATAATAAAATTAAAAAGGCACAGTCTGAACAACTAGGTTCTATAGACAGCCTACATCCAATGAAACAAATTGCTATCATGTCAGTAATACAATTACTTATGTTAGCAGGAATGGCCGTAGGTATGCTTTTTATAGGACTTAACATATGAAAGAACTTTGGACTGAGAAATATCGGCCTTCAAGCATAGGTACCTATGTGTTTCGAGATGAAGGCCAACGCCAGCAGGTAAGTGGCTGGGTACAAGAAGGGGCACTTCCACACTTGCTATTCAGTGGTGCCCCCGGAACTGGTAAGACTACACTAGCAAAAGTTTTATTAGCAGAACTAGAAGTTAATGATATGGACATACTGGAAATTAATGCTAGTAATGAAAACAATGTAGAAACTATAAGAAATAAAATTACAAACTTTAGTAGCACTATGCCTTTTGGTGATTTAAAATATGTATTGCTAGATGAGGCAGACTATATTACTCCTAATGGGCAGGCGGCTTTGCGTGGTGTTATGGAAATGTATCACACTAGTTGTAGGTTTATATTAACATGTAATTACCCACAACGTATTATTCCTGCATTACATAGTAGATGTCAAGGCTTCCATATTGAAAAATTAGACATTACAGAGTTTACAGCAAGACTGGCACAAATTTGTATTGACGAGGGTGTAGAAGTAGACTTAGAAACACTAGATACTTATGTACAAGCAAGTTATCCTGACTTGCGTAAAAGTATTAACTTGGTGCAACAGAATGTTGTAGACAAGGTCTTACAACGTCCTCAGGATGGTGACAGCGGTACAAGTGACTGGATGTTAAATGCTATAGAACTTTTTAAAGCAGGCCAATATAAAGAGGCAAGGACTTTAATCTGTAGCCAAGCAAGGCCAGAAGAGTACGAGGACGTCTATAAGTTTATGTATCGTAACTTATCTCTTTGGGGAGATACTGTTATGAAACAAGATCAAGCAATCGTTATTATTCGTAATGGCCTAGTCAAAAGTGTCTCATGTGCTGACCCAGAAATAAATCTTGCGGCCACACTTATCGAACTAGAGATGAATAACTCTTAAGATTCGTTATAAAGTCTTAATACTTCTGTTACTACCGGATGTCTTTCTATATCCGTATTTTCAAATTGTACTACTTTAATTCTATTAGAACCTAATTTAGTTAAACGTTCCGTAAAACATTTTAAGCCGTTACTTTCATAACCTCTTTCATGTTGTGCTAAGTCTCCCGTCACAATCAATTTACTATTGTCACCTATTCTTGTTAGTAACATTTTCATTTGATTGTCCGTTGCATTTTGCATTTCATCTGCAATTATATAAGAGTTCTTAAACGTTCGTCCTCTCATATAGGCTAACGGCGCCACTTCTATTTTATTGTCGTTTAACATAAAATCAATTTGATCAGGTGAATAGTATTCCTCAAATACATCCATAATAGGACGAGTCCATGGAGCCATTTTTTCTTGTAATGTGCCAGGCAAAAAGCCATGTTGCTCATCTACTGATACTGCTGGTCTTGTTATCACAAACTTATCTATCTTATTATTTTTAAGTAATTTGATTCCTGCTAATGTTGATATGAATGTCTTGCCCGTCCCTGCTGGTCCTGTGGCAAACACTATGTTGATGTTTTTGTCCTCTATTAAACCAAGTAAATCATCTTGGTGGAAGTTGCGAGGTACAATATTAACTTCCTTTTGTCTTTGACGTTGTAATGCGCCACCCTGTATTAATTTCAAATAATCTCCTCCTTTTTGTTTCCTGTACTTGTTTGCATTCTGTTTCCTAGCCTTTCTCGACATGTCGTCCTCCTATAAGCCATAAAAAAACCGTGACAGGGAGAATGCCCTACACGGTTGAACAATGTGTTAGTGTTCCAACTTTTTATATGGTTGTTTATCATATTACATATATTACTTACAACAAAACTCATGGTGATTATAATATGTGTTATCATTTAGATAAATAGTTGTATGACTATAGAACTAAAAGTATTAAATGACAAGATTGTAGAAGTATCTAACGATAACACTCTTCTAGATATGCTTATGGAGTTTGAAAAAACTTTAGACGAGTTAAATGTTTTTGCCTTTAAGAATTGGAGAAAGGGAGAAATACTAGAAGGACCAGAAGTAAATAGACACAGAGCAACTGTTAAATTAATGTACATGGGCGAGGATATGCCTGATCCTGATGCAGTAAAAAGATTACTTGCAAGAGATATGCTGGTTAAGTATAAGAAAGATACACTTATAAGACCAGTAAAGGTTAAGACATATGATGATGTTGAAGTTGATATGAAACCAGATGGTGGAACAAGATATAAAGCAAAAACAACTTCTAGTCCAGTATGGGTAGTCGAAATTGATATACCTAGAAAGTATATAGATAAATTATACGAAAAGAAACCACATCACAACGAGCAAGAAGATATAACTGATCCTGACACAGTTGATACACAGGCACAGTTAGATGTTGCTGATGTTAAAAGTAATAACTTCGGAGCAATATAATGCCATTAGCAGAAGGCGATCTTAAAAATACTGTACTTAAAAGATTAAGTATAGATGAGTACGAACCTAAGACAGGCGACTCGCAAGACGTCATGGTACTTGGATTCCATATTAACGATAGCAAACCTGGAAAAGATTTATATAAATTTTTAAATACAAGTGTTGTAGAAGTTAGAGATGTAGAAGTTTCTCCTAACCCAAATACAGATAATTTTTATATGGTATTTGTAGAAATGGATAGAAACGAAAATGCTCTTAACAATGTAAAAGAATTAGTTGAAGAAGTAGAAAGATTAACAGGCAAACTTAAATGGGAAGTTAGTACAGTATTTAATGAAGAAAATATTCCTTTAGAGGATGATAACTTATTAAATTTTGTACAGTTAGATAATACTAATTATTTAAGTTCAGAAGAATTTATGGCTAAACAACAAGAAGCCAAAGAACAAGAAGAACAAACAAGATTAGAAGAAGAAGCCAAAGATAATAGTAATAAGATTTTAGAATTCCTTAAAGATAGTAATATACTAGAAGCAGGAATAAATGATAATAAATTACATATTAGAGGCTCTAGAGACATAGCAACATTAGATGTTGTTAATTTTGGACACGGTCCTGATGTAATGACAGAACTTGGTATATCCGAATCTGCAATACAATTAGAACATGATAAAATTGCATTTGCAAAACTAAATGCTATGCTTGGAGAAATGAAAGCATTGCCTATAGATGAGTATGTTGTAATTTATAATCCAAAACATAAGGACATATTAGTAACTAAGACAGGTTAGACACAGATGAACCAATTTTTTATAGGTATAATTTTATTGTTAAGCATTGGTGGATATTTTCTCTATCAAGAAAACGTAACATTAAAAGCCAACAACATAGCACTTGAAGGTGCAGTCGAAGAACAAAAGGCCGCAATGGAGGCTTTACAAGAAAACTTTGAGCGTCAAGGCAAAGCCTTGCAACAGCAACAAAGAAAAAATGCAGAAATAGAAAGAGAGAAAGCAGAGTATTTAAAAATATTCGCTAAACACAATCTAAATAGTTTGGCAGAAGCAAAGCCTGGACTAATAGAAAACAGATTTAACAAGGCTTCAGAAGCCGTATTTGAGGGATTAGAAGATGACACACAGCAAATTTTTGAGCTTGACACTCCTGTTATTCCTGACTAGTGGGTGTTCAATGATGGGCACAAGGCCTGTCGAAATAGTTTCTAAACCTTTAGAAATAGATATAATGCAACCTGCATTACCACGTCCATTAGAACTTACCGCACCTAGTTGGTATGTTGTATCAGAAGCAGTAATTACAAATCCATGTAAAAAATCATTATCGTTTGAACCTAAGAAGTTTAATGATGATGGTGTAGAACTTTTAAAGAGACCTAAAACTTGTGAGTTATCAGAAAGAGATAATCCAGACTGGCCAGAAGGTTATACATATTTAGATAGATTCCTAGATGAGATGAGAAAACAAAATAATGGCTCTATTGTTTTTGTTGCAACCTCAATAGGTGACTATGAAGTTATGGCAGAGGATATGCAGGAAATTAAACGTTACATTAAACAAATGGGAGAAGTCATTGTTTATTATAGAGAAGTAACATTGCCTAACGGAGAAAAAGGCGTAGGCGCAGAATTTAAAATAGAAGACAATAAAGCCTTCACAAAACTTGCACCTGTAGTTTTCGGAAAAGAAGACGAGTAATCTAAAAACAAATTTTAAGGGAGTTTCGACTCCCTTTTTGTTGACTTCTGATTATTCCGGTGTTATAATTAATTTATGGATCACTACGAAACACTTGGCATTTCTCGAGATGCCTCGGAGCAGGAAATAAAGAAAGCATTTCGCAAACTTGCGAGTAAGCATCATCCTGACAAAGGTGGTGATCAAGAACAGTTTAAAAGGATACAAGGAGCATATGAAGTTCTAAGTGATCCAGACAAAAGGGCTCAATATGATAACCCTAATCCTTTTAATCAGTTCGAAGGCTTTGGAGGAAGTAGCAATCCGTTTGAGGGTATATTTGGCGACATATTTGGAACCAGAAGACAACCTGTAAAGAATCCAGATGGAGTAGTGGATGTCACTATAACATTACTACAAGCATATACCGGAACGAATATGATTGTTAGTACAGGTTATACCCAATTAGATATATCTATACCGCAAGGTACTGATGAGGGTGATAGACTTAGGGTACCTGGAAAGGGACCTGTGAGAATAAGAGAACTTCCTCCTGGCGATTTATTTGTTAGGATACATGTTGATCCTCCTATAAATTGGGGTCGTAAAGGGCCAGACTTGTTCATGAGGCAGAATATAAATGTCTTTGATGCTATAACAGGTTGTAATGTTACTATAATGCATTTAGATGGTACAAAGTATCAATTAAGTGTACCGCCTGGAACAGAGCATGGAACTAAGTTGAGAATGAATGGATTAGGTATGTTTGTACCTAATAGAGGTGTGCAGGGAAACTTAAACGTTATAATAGAATTAGACGTGCCCAGAGTAACTGCTACAGAAGACATAGAACTTTTAAATAACATTAAACAAAAATATGATGAATAGTAAACCAGTAGACGACATTTTTAATAGAGCAATAGATTTTGCCAGAGACTCTGATCACGAGTATGTTACTTGTGAACATGTGTTATTACATCTTTTAGAAGACGAATATATTAATAAAATTATAAAAGAGTTAAGTATAGAAATAGGAAACATTAAAGAGGACCTAACACAATATTTGGCAGATAACGAATGGTCAGGATTATCTAATAGTAAAGTAGCAAAAGGTCAACCTAAAAAGACCATGGCTATAGAAAGAATTATTCAACGTGCTGTGGCACAGGTTATATTTTCAGGTAGAGATGAGATTGAACCTATAGATTTATTTGTTAGTATTTTAAGTGAGGACAATTCTCCAGCACAATACTATTTAAATTTAAACGGTCTAGATAAAAATGTTTTTGTAGACTTCTTAGAAAATAAAGATCAAAATAAAAAGTCTTTAGAAATTGTAAAAGAATATACAGTTAATCTTAATCAAGAGGCTATGAATAAGAAAATAGATCCTCTTATAGGTAGAGTAGATGAAGTAAGTGATTTAGTACACATACTTGCTAGACGTAAGAAAAATAATTGTGTAATGGTGGGTGAGCCTGGTACAGGTAAGACTGCTATTGCAGAAGGACTTGCAAAAAGAATTGTAGATGGAGAGGTTCCAGATGCAATTAAAAATAAAATTGTCTATAGTTTAAATGTAGGGGACTTACTAGCAGGTACTAGATATAGAGGAGACTTTGAAGAAAGATTTAAAAATGTTATTGAAACATTAGAAGAAAGTCCTCATGCAATTTTATTTATAGATGAAATACATATGATAATGGGGGCCGGCTCAGCAGGTAGCAGTAGTGTTGATATTGCAAACTTAATTAAACCTGCATTGGGTAGAGGTTCTTTATTAACTGTGGGTGCAACAACTCCAGATGAATTTGCAAATAGTTTTGAAAAAGATAGAGCACTTATGCGTAGGTTTGCTAGATTAGATATACAAGAAACAGATATTGAAAGCACAAAGGAAATTGTAAGAGGATTGAACGACTACTATGAGGACTTCCATAAAGTTAGTTACGATAAAGATTTGTTAGATAAAGCAGTTGACCTATGTGCAAAATATATTAAGAACAAATATTTTCCTGATAAGGCATTAGATGTTGTTGACGCCGCAGGTGCCACAGTAAAACTTAGAGGAGATGATACTGTCAAACTTGAGGACATTATAAATGTAGTTGCTAAGATATCAAACATATCAACAGATGTAATTGATGTAGAAAGTACAGACGGATATAAAACATTAGACAGTAGGATTAAAACTAAAGTATTTGGACAAGATGATGCTATAGATAAAATTGTAGAAGCAATAGTGTTAAGCAAATCAGGATTAAGAGAAAAGAACAAACCAATAGGAACATTCTTATTTGTAGGTCCTACAGGTACAGGTAAAACAGAAACAGCAAGAGCATTGTCCTCTGAATTAGATTGTAAACTAATTAAGTTTGATATGTCAGAGTA
>MDSV01006554.1_pt1 | contig 20851 bp, 21 predicted proteins | sample 810851 | NCBI WGS metagenome assembly MDSV01 (sample SAMN05326640, study PRJNA326480) | marine metagenome | isolation source: seawater | place: Atlantic Ocean: North East | collected 2012 | reverse complement strand
GCGGCAACGCGTGTAGCTGACCAGTACTAATAGCTCAATTGGCTTGATTTATGCACTGAAAAAAATTTTTAAAAAAATTAAATAAAATTGATAATCATTTAAAAAAGCCTGTATTTATGCAGGCTTTTTTTTTGCATTTGAAAAAAAAATACCAGATCTGGTAGTTTTTTGAATTTAAAGCATATTATATCATTTTATTTCTTTACTGTTCAATTATTGAACAATATATTGTTCATTTATTGAACAATGAAAAAAATTAAAATACAAGATAATTTTGAAGTTCTAAGAAAAATATACAAAAATCCTGATAAGTCTCAAAGAAAAATGGCCGAGGAACTTGGCTTTAGTTTGGGTAAACTTAATTACTGCTTAAAATCACTTAAAGCTAAGGGGCTTGTAAAAATTAATAATTTTGCAAAACGAAAAAATAAAATTAATTATATTCAATACATACTTACTCCTAAAGGAATTGCAATACGAACTAAATTAACAATAGATTTTATGAAAAGAAAAATTAAAGAATATGAAGATTTAAAAAAAGAAATTGTACAAAATAAAGACTAAAAATGTGGATAGTAGCTAAATTAAACAACAATTTTAAAATATTTACAAAAAATTTTTTGAATAAAAACAATGATGTAAAGTTTTATAATCCTTTAATTATAATAAAGAAGAAAAAATTCAATAAAATAGTAGATTATGAGTCTCAACTTTTAAACAAATATATATTTTGTTATCATCAGAAATTCGCTGATAAAGAATACATTTCTAAATTTAAGTTTATACCTGGTTTGGATTTTTTTCTCCCAGGATATGAAATCGCGCAGGACGAAATTAATAATTTTATAGACAATTGTAAAAAATCTGAAAATGAAAAGGGTTATTTAAAAAACTCTTTCTTAAGAAATTATGATTTTAGAAAGGGAAAATTTCTTAATGGACCATTTGCCAATATGTTTTTTGAGATTATAGAAAAACAAAAAAATAAAATTAAGATTAAAGTTTCAAATAAAGTTGCATTTGTAGAAGACAGTAAAGAATATTTCTATCAACCTATTTGATAAGAAAATGTATATAAAATTTTGCTACAAACCAAAATTTGTAAAGTGCGGAGCTTTGAAAAAATGAAAAAAAATTTTATCGCTATCATTTTAGCAAGAGGAGGATCAAAAGGTATAAAAATGAAAAATTTAACCAAGATCAATGGTAAACCATTAATATATTGGTCAATAAAAAGTTGTTTAAATTCTAAAAAAATTCACTCAACTTGGGTTAGCTCAGACAATATTAGAATTCTAAATTATTCAAAAAAAATTGGCGCTAAAATTATTTTACGACCAAAAAAATATGCAAAAGATAACACTTCATCAGAAAAATCGTGGCTACATGCAGTGAATTTTTTAAAGGATAAAATAAATTTTGAAAATATAGTCGGTCTTCAGCCCACTTCTCCAAAACGAGATCATGACGATTTAGATAATGCAATAAAAATATATAAAAAAGACAACCTTGATAGCCTTTTTTCTTCAACGGAAATTCTGGATAGATTTGTTTGGAAAAAAAAGGGGAGTAAATTAATTCCTAACTATAATTACTTAAAAAGACCCAGAAGACAAGATTTGCCCACCACCTATTTAGAAAATGGCTCATTTTATATTTTTAATAAAAATAAGTTTTTGAAAGTCAAAAACAGATTATTTGGAAAAATTGGGGTTTATCAAATGAAAAAGACCAATAGCTTTCAGATAGATGATAAAATTGATATTAACATATTGAACTTATTATTTAAGGATAAAAGCAAATGAATGAATATAAAGATAAATTTATAAAATTAAATAAATTAAAAATTTTTAATATAGATGCTCATAAACTGAGAGGAAAAAATTTTTTTAAAAATATTTTTAATTATAGAAAAAAAATATACAAAAATGAGAGACACAGAATAAAAAATAAAAAACAATTTCAATGTAATTTATGTTCTGCAAGCAAAGGTGATATTTTTTTATCATGGAAAGAAAAATATAAATTAATTCAATGTAAATCTTGTAGCACTGTTTCAGCAAATTTATTTCATAAAGATGAATCAAAGTTTATTAAGTCTGTTTATAATAATAAAAATTACACCAAGAAAACCTTTTTAGATATTTACAAAAATTATGATTATAGAAAAAAAAATTTTGGTTTAGAAAGATTTAATTATTGCATTAAAAGATTAAATTTAGGAAGAAAAAGTAAAGTTTTGGATCTTGGCTGTGGAATGGGGTATTTTGTAAGTTTTCTAAAATCAAAAAAAGTTAATGTCAAAGGATTGGAACCATCAAAAAATATTGCAGAATTTTGTAAAAAAGAACTTAAGTTAAATGTGTCTTCAAATAAACTTAGGGAAGAAATTAATAATAATTATAATTTAATTACACTTTTTGATGTGCTTGAACATCTGAAAAATCCCATAAACTATCTAAAAGTAATTAGAGAAAAATTAAAACCAGGCGGATATTGTGTAATGTACACTCCAAATATTCACTCTTTCGCTTATGCATTAATGGGGTCCAAACAAAATGGAATATTGCCTTTTGAGCATTTAAGTTTTTTTGATAAAAAATCAATTAATCATTTAGCAAAAAAATCCAAATTTAAAGTATATAGTGTGGAAACATTCGGTTGGGACTTAATGGATTATATGCTATTGAAGGAATACGAAGATAAATTTAGATATTCTAAAAAATTAAAAGAACTATGTGATTTATTACAGCCAGTACTAGACAAACAAGGTTTAAGCAATCATTACCGAATAACATTTAAAAAATAATGCATAACTCAAAAATTTTTATCATAGCTGAAATCGGCATAAATCATAATGGTGATCTAGACTTAGCAAAAAAAATGATTCTTGAAGCAAAAAAATGTGGAGTAGACGCTGTAAAATTTCAGAAACGAGATATAGATTTAGTTTATTCTAAAGATGATTTAGATAAAAAAAGAGAGAGTCCATGGGGAGATACTCAAAGAGATCAAAAATTTGGTTTAGAATTTTCAATGCAAGATTATGAAGAGATCGATAAATATTGTAAAAAAAACGATATTATTTGGTTTGCATCAGCATGGGATACTAACAGCTTAAAGTTTTTACAAAGTTTTGATTTAAAATTTAATAAAATCGCATCAGCAATGATAGTCGATAAAACTTTTTTATCTGAAGTTGCAAAAGAAAAAAAACATACATTTATAAGCACAGGAATGTGTGACTTAAAAAACATCGAAGAGGCTGTTGAAATTTTCAAAAAAAATGACTGTTCATTTGAGTTAATGCATTGCGTATCAGCTTATCCATTTAATGACGAAAACGCAGATCTGGGACTTATTAACTACTTAAAAGAAAAATTTAAATGCGATGTGGGTTATAGCGGTCATGAAAAAGGAGGATACGCTATTTCTTTTGCAGCTTCCGCTTTAGGAATTACTTCTTTAGAAAGACATTTTACACTTGATAGAACAATGTATGGAAGCGATCAAGCAGCTTCAATCACACCAAAAGCTTTGAAAGATCTAGTAGCAGGAGTAAGGACTATAGAAAAAGCAGTAGCACATAAAGAAAACAAAACTATGTTGGAAATTGAAAAACCGGTAGCAGAAAAATTAAGAAAACATTTAAAATGAAAGATTTTGATCTAGAAATTCAAAAATCAATTCAATCTAAGTTAAAATTGTTAGACTTTAAAAGTGAAGTTAATAAAGCAATTAAGTTAATTTATAACACATTAAAAAAAAAGAATAAGATATTAATTTGTGGTAACGGAGGATCAGCAGCTGACGCGCAACATTTGGCAGCAGAATTTTTAATAAGATTGAGACCAGAAGTTAATAGAGCTCCCTATCCTGTAATAACTTTAGCTCAGGATACATCAACTTTAACTGCATGTGGAAACGATATTGGATTTGAAAATATATTCTCAAGAAACCTTGAGGCTTTACATAAAAAAGGTGATTTATTAATAGCGTTATCAACGTCTGGAAATTCAAAAAACATTATTAAAGTGTTAAAAACTGCAAAAAAACTTGGTTTAAAAAGCATTTCTCTATTAGGGAACAAAGGAGGACTAGCCAAAGGCCTTTCTAGTTTTGATTTTATTGTTCCCGAAAAAAATACAGCCAGAATTCAAGAGTGTCATATTTTTTTAGGTCACTTTATTTTTAAAAGTGTAGAAAATCTTTTATTAAGAATTAAAAATTAAATTTAAGTGAAAAAAAATTTGTTAGTTATCGGAGACAATAAATTCTCCATAAATAAAAATCACATTTTATATTTTTTTAATGAATTTTCATATGATTTATATAAAGGAAAATATAATTCACAAAAAATTCTTAAATTTATTAATAGTTATAAAGACGATGCAAAATATAAAAAAACTGACGAGAGATTTTTAAAAAAAAGAATTTTAAGGTATAGAAAAGAACTAACTATTAAACTAAATAAGATTCATAAATTATCATATGATAAGAATTATTGGGGTATTATTTTAGATAAGTATCTTTTTATTATTTTACAAGAAATTTTATGTGATAAAAAAACTATTGAAAAATTTTTAAAGAAAAAAAAAAATTTCACAGTTCATAAAGAGTTAATAAAAATAGATAAAATAAATTCACTTAATGATTTTTTAAGATTTGAAAGTAAAGAAAATTTTTCTAAGCTAATTAAATCTAAAATTATCAGTTTTATTAAACCAGAAACTTCCAATAAATTTAAATATAAGATAATTAAATTAAACAATAAAAAGAATAATTTAATAAACTTTATATTTAAAAAGATTATTAGCTTAATAATCAAATTTTTTAATCCAATATTACTAGTAAACGTTTATTTTGGAAAATATAAATCTTTAAGAATAATCTTAAAAAGCTTTGGTAAAATTTTAATAGTTAATGAGAGATTAATGTTTGATGTGAATTTCAAAGAATATAAATACGATAAAAATCTTAGAAAAAAAATTCAAGTATCGCCAAAAGATGACTTTGATAAAATTTTTAATGAAATCAATAGAATTTTATTTCCTGGATCATTTCTTGAAAATTTTAATCAAAACTTAAGAAAAATAAAATATTATCAACAACATTTAAAAAATCTTGGAACAGGCATGTGTCTTAATAATAATGATCAGTATAAATTGTTAGCAGCTGAAATGCAGAATGAAAAAGGTAAATTAATTTCGTTTCAACATGGAGGAAATTTTGAAAAATTTAATTATAGTATTCAAGATGAAATGGAAAAAGATTACTGCTGGAAGAGATTTTTGTGGCATCAAAAAGGGGGCATTGGAGATACATATTTATCAAAATTTAAACAAATTGAACATAATTCGAAAAAAAACAATATTTTGTTATTGCCGACTATGAATAAATTTAATGATTGTTCTTTAACAGTGTTTAATAGATCATTGAAAAAAAAATATAATCCTTTTTCAAATTTAAATTATCTTTTTTACAAAAGTTTGAGTTCCGATAAAAAACAAAAAACAGTCATTAAACTTTTTCCTTCAAAAACTAGCTTTCGTGTCGAAAAAATATGGAGAAAAAAATTTGGTAAAAATTTAAGAATTCATTCAGAATTAAATAAAAAATCATATGATTTTTACAAAAAATCGCGAATAATAGTTTTAGATGATATTTCAACACCAATTTACGAGACTATGTATCTTAATATTCCAAGTATTTTAATACTAGAGGATTTACATGAATTTAAAAAAGAATTTCAAAATAAGATTAAGAAATTATCAAAACTGAATTTTTATTTTAAAAGCCCGATTTCTGCAGCTTCTTTTATAAACAAAAATATTAATAATATTGACGAGTGGTGGAGTAATATTTCAAAGGATAAAGATTTTTTAAAATTTAAAAGAGAACTCTTCACTAAACAAAAAAAAAATCAAGATAATCAAATAATTAACATCTTATTAAAAAATTAAATGAAAAAAATTTTTCACATTTTAGATTATAAACATAGATTAAAATTTCTTTTTTTAATAAGTCTAATGGTTGTTGCTTCATTGTTAGAAATGTTAGGAATCAGTATTATTATTCCTACTTTAATGAGCTTGAGTGATGAAAATTTTTTTGAAAAATATTCTTTTTTAGCCCCAATAAACTCTTATTTAGGATTTCCAAGTAATGAAAAACTTGTTTTAATTTCTGCTCTTTTTTTGGGTTTTGTATATTTATTAAAAAACGTTTATATGCTGCTTTTTTATTGGATAGAGTCTCGCTTTTTATCAAGTGTAATTGAAAAAGTTTCACAGAATTTATTAAAAACTTATTTGAATCAACCATTTAAGTTTCATTTGGAAACTAATTCATCTATTTTAGTCACGAGATTTAGATCAGATTTACCCTCTTTTAGATCTTCATTAATTGCTTTTTCCACTATTTTTACAGAAGGATTTATACTTTTAGGAATAACAATTTTTTTAGCAATATTTAATACAGGTGTGTTCTTTATAGTGTTTTCTTTTGTATTTTTAATTTCATTAATATTTTATTTATTTTTTAAAAAAACCTTTAAAAAATTAGGTTTTGAGAGGCAAGTTAATGAAACAAATCGATCAAAATCAATTCAAGAAAGTTTTGGAGCTATAAAAGAAATAAAAATTTCAAACATAGAAGGGATGTTTGTTAATTCATATAATATTTTATCTAACAAATTGATGAAAAATTTTGCAAGTATTAATTTTCTACAGTATTTACCAAGAATATTTTTTGAATTAATTGCAGTAGCAATTTTAATTGGAATAATTTTTTTTAGCACATATGATGCCAATTTATCATCCTCAATTCTTCCTGTAGTGGGAGTTTTTGTCGGTGCTGCTTTCAAATTTTTACCAGCAGCAAATAGAATAATTTCATCTTTTAACAGAATTAAATACAGTATGAGGTCCATTGATTTACTAAAAAAAGACCTAGATTTAAAAAAGGAAATAAAAGATTTAAATCAAATAACAGACTTTGCAAAAATTAATTTAAAGAATGTAAATTTTGATTATGCAAAAAAAGAAATTATTAAAGATTGTAATTTGACAATTAACAAAGGAGATAAAGTTTTTGTTTATGGTGATACTGGATCAGGAAAATCCACATTAATTGATTTGTTATTAGGATTAAAAGAAATATCAAAGGGAGAAATATATTTTGATGAAACCGATTTTTCAAACAAAAATTTTAGTTTAAGTAAAATTGTTGGTTATGTGCCTCAATCAGTATTTTTATTTGATAACAGTATTAAAAATAATATAACTCTTTTTGATTTAAATCATGATAATAGAAAGCTTAATTACTGCTTAAATATAGCAAAATTAAGCAAATTCATTAATAATTTAGATGAAAAACTTGAAACATTTGTAGGTCAAAATGGAATAAAAATTTCAGGTGGACAAAAACAAAGACTGGGAATAGCAAGGGAAATTTACAAGGATCCAAAAATATTTATTTTTGATGAAGCTACAAACGCCTTAGATGAGGAGACAGAAGATGATCTTATTAAAAACTTTTTAAAAATAATTGAAAAAAAAACATTCATTATGATCTCTCATAATCTTAAATTATCTAGATATTTCAATAAAAAATTAAAGTTAGTAGACGGGAAACTAAATGAGTCAAAATAATATTTCTCAAAAACCATTAATTATAATTCCAGCTAGGTCAGGCTCAAAAAGACTTAAAGATAAGAACATTTTACCTATAAACGGTGTTCCTATGTTAGCCTATGTAGCTAAAGTAGTAAAAAAATCAAAATTTGCGCCATTAATATATGTTTCTTCTGAATCTTTAAAAATTAAAAAAATATGTGAAAAATATAAAATTAATTTTATCAAGAGGCCAAAAAAACTTTCTAAAGACGACGTAGAAAAACAATTAGTCATTGTTCATGCAGTAAAACTATTAGTAAAAAAACTAAAAATTCGTCCAAAAATTATTATTTCCCTCCAACCAAATTCTCCAGAAATAAAAGTTAAAGATTTAGATAAAGCAATAATTTTTTTTTCCAAATGCTTTACAAAAAAAAAAAATAAGGAATTAATTACAGTAGGGAAAGATTATATGCAAAATGCAGCATTTAGAATAATGACTTATTCAGCTGTATTTCAAAAATCGTTAAGTACGAACATATGTATTTTTAAAACTAATTACACAGATATTCATACAAAAAAAGAATATATTAAAGTTCTCAAAAAAATATGAAGAAAAGTATCAGTTGCGCGATCTTTATATCAGATGTTGGCTTTGGCCATATGGTTAGACAAAGACAAATAATTTTTGAATTAAAAAAGAAAATAAGAAATATAGATATTACAATTTTTCATCAAAAAAATTTAAATGTTATTAGAAAAACTTTTAATAAAAGAGTTAATTATATAAACAATTTTAATAATATTAAATTAAATAAAACGTCAAAAGGATTTTTAGATAAAAAAAAAGCAATTCACGATTTAAAAAAATGGCCAAAAAAAACCGAAGTTTTTTTGAATAGGAATGAAAAGAAATTAAAAAAATTTGATTTTTTTATATCGGACTTGGTTCCTGAGATTTCTTATTATGCTAAAAAGATAAACAAACCATGCTTTTCAATTTGTCATTACACTTGGGATTGGTTTTTCAACAGACTAGTAAATCATAAAAAAGTAGTTGCTATAAATCTGATGAAAAAATACACAAAAATGTCAACTAAAATCTACTTTCCTCCTTTAACTAATCATGAAATTTTAAAAGATTATAAAAATAAAAAAGAAGTTAGCTTTATAACCAATAAATTAAAATTAAAAAAAAATAATTTACAAAAAAAATTTAAAATTTTAATAATGAATAATGGAACAGAAACTTTGACACATCTAATCAATAATATAATAATTATGTTGTCAAAAATGAAACAATATAAGTTTTTTATCTCGACTGGAAAATTAAGTCTTGAAAAAAGGAGGCAGATAAATAAGATTAAAAATATTTTTTTAATTGATAGTTCACTCAAACAGATGTATTCATTTATTAATAAGGTTGATTTAGTATTAGCAAGAGGCGGATATAATACTATTTCAGAATGTCTAATATTAAAAAAACCATCGATTTTATCTTACGAAAATAAAAATCCTGAAATTTTTGAAAACCTAAAAATAATGAGAGAAAAAAAATATTCTGGTACTATGAATTACAAAGATTGGAGTTATAAAAATTTTAGAAAAAAATTAGAAAATTTTTTAAAAAAAGATTTCTTTCAAACAAAAAAAATTTTATCAAGAAAGAAGTTCAAAAATAATGGTGCTAAAGAAATAGTAAATGATATTAAAAAGGAGTTGAAAAAATTTTATGACAAAAATTATTGCTGAATTGTGCCAAAATCATAAGGGAGATTTAAAGATTCTAAAAGAGATGGTTCATGCTGCTGCGGAGTCAGGTGCAGAATATTGTAAAATTCAATCAATAAAATCCTCTGAATTAACTCATCGAAAAAAATTTGATGAAGGAAAATTTGAAAATGGAAAAACGATAGTCACAAAACGACCTTATGCAGATGAATTAAAGAGACTTAAACCTCTTGATCTGACAGAGGACGCACATTTTAAATTTTTAGAGTATTGTACCGAATATAAAATAAAACCCACAACAACAATTTTTACACGATCGAGATTAGAATTTATTGAAAAAATGAATTTAGATTTGATTAAGATTGCTAGTTTTGATTGCGCTTCACATAAGATGATCGAAGAAGTTTCGAAAACAAAAATTAAGCATATAGTAGTTTCTACTGGGACGGCACATGATTCAGAGATAGAAAGAACTGCTGAGATTTTAAAAAATTCTGGTAAAAAATTTACCTTATTGCATTGTGTTTCAATTTATCCAACACCATTACAGTTTGCAAATCTTAACAGAATTAATTTTCTAAAAAATTTTTCAGACTCCGTCGGTTTTAGTGATCACTCAAGAACTGAGGAAGATGGAATTAAATTATCTGTTGCGTCTTTATTATTTGATATTGATTTTATAGAAAGACACTTTACGATAATTGATAAATCATCAACAAAAGATGGAGTAGTTTCTTTAAATCCAAAAGAATTAAAAAATTTAGTTGATCTTGCAAAAAGTGATAAAAAGACAATAAAAGAATATTTGGATGAAAATTTTAAAGATCAGGAGATTTCACTTGGAAAAGAAAAAAGAGAACTCTCTCATGAAGAACTACTTAATAGAGACTATTACAGAGGTAGATTTGCCAGCATAAATGCAAAAGGGGAATATGTTTATAACTGGGAAAATAGAGATTTTAACTAAAATTTAATGCAACCAAGTTTAAATTTTTACAATAAATGTCCTAATTGTAAGTCCTCCAAAAAAAAAATTACAAAAGAAGGGTATAAAAACAGATACTCAGAGCAGTTAAGCAATTTTTTTAATGAAGATGAAAAAGAATTCAACTTAAAATTCAAAAATTATAAGTGTCAAAATTGTAATTTAATTTACAAATCACAATGGTTTAAAAAGAAAGAGCTTAATTTAATATTTAATAATTTAATACCTATTCACCCTAAAGGATGGGATAAGCTAAGTAAAAAATTTACAAAAAAAAATTTTATTGCTCTAATTAAAAAAATGAACATTCTTATAAAAAATAAAAATAATAATAATTTTAATAAAACAAAAAGAGAAATATTGTCTTTTATTGACTCAATTAAGGATAATAAAAAAGTAAAAAAATTAAGAAATAGCTTAATAAAAAACTTAAATAATCAAGACTCAAGCAAAATTTTAAAAATTTCAAGAGTATTATCTAAAAAAATTGTAGAACCCTCTGAATTTTCAAGATTTAGAGGATTTGAATCTAAAAATTTAATTAAGCATATTGAGTCCAAAATTGGTACTATTGAAACTTATTCGGAAATAGGATGTCCGCTATGGGGCAATTTAGAATTTCTCTCAAAAAAAAAAATAGAATGTTCATACATAAGAGGAAATAAATATGAGTTTTGGGGTAAAAATTGTATGAAAAATAATATTAATTGTAAAAAAAAATTGAATTCAAAAATTAAAAGAATTGGCGATATAAAAAGATGTGCATTTAGCACAAAAAAAGATTTTATCGGTATTTTTTTATATCTAGATCATGTTGTTTCACCAATTAATTTTTTTAGAAGTATATTTGCAAATTTCAGAGCATGCGGAGTAATATTAGAAAATTCTAGGTCCGGTGTCCCTATTCAGCATTTCTCGGGTTGGTCTAAGAAAACTTTTCAATTTGTATCAAAAAAATTTAATAAGAAATTGGATAACTCTTTTAAAGAAATTGAAAAATCAGATAAATCTCTTTTTCTACTTTATTAAAAATGATTAAATTTTCTAAAACTTACTCAAATATTTTTGAAATTAAGGAAGATTATATTAAAAAAAATAATCAAGAACTGCGGGAAATAATTAAAATAAACAAGTTTTATAGCAAGCAAAAAGTTAGAAATAAATGTAAAATATGTAATACGAAATTAGGACTTCCTATTTTCCGGTCATTTGGAATACCCTATATATTTTGTAAAAATTGTAATCATCTTAATGGGCGATATCAAGATAATAAAAAATTTCACAAATTTTTATATTCAGGTGGAACAAAAAAACTTAATTTTGGAAAAATTTATCTTAAGAACTATGCAAAGATCGTAAAAAATATACATAATCCAAAAGCAAATTTTTTAAAAGATGTTGTCAAAAAAAAATTAAATGTTCTTGACTTTGGTTCGGGCGCAGGACATTTCGTCAAAGCATGTAGTAATAAAAAAATTAATGCATGGGGTGTAGAAGAAAACTATCTTTTGCACACATTTGCTAAAAAACAAATTAAAGACAAAGCACTTTTAGCTAAAGATTACAAACTTGAGGACTTGATAAAAAAGTTCAATATAAATTGTATTTCTTTAATATTTGTTTTGGAGCATTTGCCTGATCCCCATTATATATTTAAATTATTTAAAAAAACAAACCTTAAATATCTTTATATTTCTGTTCCATTGGCTTCTCCCTTAATTTTTTTTGAGAATGTTTTTAAAAATGTTTACCCAAGACACTTGGGTGGTGCCCACACTCATTTGTTTACTAATGAGTCGTTAAATTATTTAAAAAAAAAGTACAAATTAAAGTTAATTGGTGAATGGTGGTTTGGCACCGAATTTGCAGATCTGTATAGAAGTTTAATTGTTAATTACAGTTTTAAAAATAAAAAGGAATATTTAAATAAAGTGAATAAATTTTTTTTAGGAAATATAGATAAATTTCAGTCAGTATTTGATAAGCAAAAAATGTCTTCTGAAGTGCATTTAATTTTCAAAAAATAGTTCAAATTAAATGATTAGTACAATAATCGATATATTAAATTCTATAGTTGTATCTGCTTTTAAGATTAATAATTGGAAACGTCCTCCTAAAAAAAAAATAATTATTTATGATAGAGCGAGAACAAAAATAATTGAAAAATATTTAGATAAAAAGAATTATTTAATTTTTGATAATAGATTTAAAAATAATTATACAATTAATTTCAATATTATTTTTAAAATGCTAATAAATTTAAATTTTTCTCTTAAAAATTATAAAACCATATTTATTGATACTGTCTCGCCTAATTTTATTATTTCTATGATTGATTATAATTATGGTTTTTATAGAATGAAAAAGCAACATCCCAAAATAATTTTTATATTAATCCAATTTGCCTGGAGGAGAGACATAACTGACTATATTATTCCAGAGAAAGAAAAAAATACTCCAACAAAAATTTTGAACGAGCTAGATTATTTTTTAGTTTTTAATGAAGCACTGAAAAAAAAACTAAGAGGAATAATTAAAGCTAAATATTTAGACTTTGGTTCTTTCACAAGTAATAGTTTTAAAATTAAGAAAATAAAAAACAAAAAATATAAATATTTGCTGATTGGTCAAAATACAGAATTGGATTTAAGCAAAAAAATGACAGAAGGATTAAAATGGAAAGATTATTTAAGCAAAGATTATGAATTTGCTAAAAATTTAGCACTATATATAAAGAGCAAAGGACACAAACTATATATCTTAGGAAAATCTTATAATCACAGCCAGGCAGTAAATTTTTATAACGAGTTAATTGGTAAAAAAAACTTTATTTATTTACCTAGAAAAGGATATTCTTACAATTACCTTGATGAAAGCGAACATGTCTTTGGAACAACCTCAACAATGCTTTACGAAGCTGCATCTAGAGGAAATAAAGTTGGAATTTTTTCGATTAAAAGTAAAATGAAAAAGTTTACTAATACAAAGTTCGGTTGGCCAGTAAGGGTTCAAAATAGAGGCCAGTTTTGGACAAATAATGGTTCCTATAAAGAAATAGATAGAATTTTTAATTATCTTACTAATATAAGTAATGATGAGTGGCAAAAGATTGTTAGATCAAAGTTTAATAAGATATTAAAGTATGACATGGATAACTCAAAATTTAAAAAATTTTCTAAAAAAATTAATTTACCGATAAAAAAATAATTATGTCTGATCTAAATACGATTAAGTCAAAAATAAAAAATAAAGATGTACAAATTTTGGATTGTACTTTAAGGGACGGAGGATACTATAATAATTGGAACTTTTCAGAGTCCTCAATACAAACATATATTACTGATATCAGCACAACTGGAATAAAATATCTAGAATTAGGATTTAGATTTAATGAAACTAAAGAAATAAAAGGTTTAACAGCATACACAAACAAAAATTTACTAAATAATTTGAAAATACCAGATAATTTAAAAATAGGAGTAATGATTAATGCAAGTGATCTGATCCATAATAACTCAATGAAAATTGAAAATTTGAAAAAACTTATAAACAAAAAAAATTATAACAAAATTAATTTTGTAAGAATTGCATGCCACCATGATGAAATTATTTTATTAGAAAATTGTTTTAAATATTTGAGAAATTTGAATTTAAAAATTTTTATAAATATAATGCAAATTTCTGAATTAAAATTCAACTTATTTAAAAAAGTTTTATTATTTTTAAAAAGAAATAAAATTGAAGTAATATATTTAGCAGATAGTTTAGGCTGTTTAACACCTAAAGATTTAAATAAAATAATTTCCTTTTTAAGAACTAATTGGAATGGGGAAATAGGATTGCACGCACATAATAATTTAAACTTAGCTTTGAAAAATTCTTTAATTGGTATCGAAAGCAATTTTAAATGGATAGATTGCACTGTAACAGGAATGGGAAGAGGTCCAGGAAACTTAAAGACTGAAGATATTTTAAAATATGTAGATGGATATAAAATTTCTAATAAGTTTTTAAAAAGTAAAAGATATTTTGAAAAATTAAAGAAACATTATAACTGGGGCTCAAATAAATTTTATGAGTTCGCTGCGAAGAAAAAAATACACCCTACATATGTACAAAAAATTTTATCTGATAAAAGATATTCTAAGATTGAGTACGATAAAATCCTTAACACTCTATCTAAGCTGGATACAAAAAAATTTAATCCTTATAAATTGGTAAATTCTACAAATTTTTTATCAAATAGAGTAGAAGGAAAATGGTCACCAGAAGTAATTTTAAAAGATAAAGATGTATTAATTTTAGGACCTGGAAAAAGTATTAAATTAAATAAAAAAAGAATAATTAAATTAATTTTAGAAAAAAAATTATTTGTTATTTCTTTAAATACCTTTTCGCACCTAAGTGAAAAATTTTTAAATCTAAGAGCTATTTGTCATCCAATGAGAATTACATCAGATAAAGCAAAATTAAATCACTTAAACACTAAAGCTGCAATTCCAGTTTCATCTCTTCCAAATAAAATTAAAAACTTTTTAAAATTTAGAAAAGAGAATATTTATGATTATGGACTTTCAATTGGGTCACCATCCCAACTTAAAGTTAAAAAAAAATATTGTATTTTACCAAGTCCATTGGCTATTGGTTATGCAATAAGTTTAGCTATTGCAGGTAAATCTAAATCTATAAGGTTTGCAGGTTTTGATGGTTATCAAAAATCAGATCCAGATAATGATAATACTGAAGAGCTTTTAAATTTGTTTCAAAAAAAATACTTTAAAACTAAATTCTCAAGTTTAACAAAGACGAAATTAAATCAGATGGTGTTTAAAAAAAGTGGTTAAAAAATTTAAAATAGTAATTCCAGCAAGATTTAATTCTTCAAGACTTCGAGGAAAGCCTTTAAAGAAGATTTTAGGCAAGGAAATGATTGTAAGGGTGGCAGAGATTTGCAAAAAAGTTGTAAACAAAAAAGATATTATAATCGCAACAGATCATGTAAAAATAAAAAAAGTTTGTGAAAAAAACAATTTCAAGACAATCATGACTAGTAAAAAATGCAAAACTGGCACTGATCGTGTTTTTCAAGCTGTTAAAAATATTAAAAACAGTTTTTTTATAAATGTTCAAGGAGATGAACCGTTGATTGATCCTTCAGATATAAAAAAAATTATTAATGCGAAGAAAAAATATAAAAACTATGTAATTTGTGGTTATTGTAATGTGAGTTATAACGATGCTAAAAGCACTAATATACCTAAAATTGTTATTAATAAATTTTCGGATTTGATTTATATTTCAAGAGCTCTTGTTCCAAGTCAAAAAAATAAAAAAGGAATTAAAAATTTTAATTATTTTAAACAAGTTTGTATATATGCGTTCAATTTGTTAGAACTTAAAAAATTTTATAGTATGCAAGGAAAAAGTTCTGTTGAAAATTTAGAAGATATTGAGATATTAAGATTTTTTGATCTTAAAATACCCATTAAAATGGTGAAGGTATCGAATAAAAGTATCGCTGTTGACGTGGATAAAGATCTTATTAAAGTAAAAAAAAGGCTTAAAGAAAATGAAAGATATTAAATTTTTAGATCCAAGCATAAAGAGAAAATCAAAAATTACAGATGACAGCTTCCAGCTTCTAAAAGAAAAAAAATTTCCTTTACCTTCAGAAGTTGAAATAAGTGAATCTGGAACCTGTAATAGAAAATGTAGCTTCTGTCCAAGAAGTGATCCAGATTATGAAGATATTAAAGAATTTATAAAACCAGAACTTCACAAAAAACTACTTGTAGATCTGAAAAAACACAATTACAAAGGAGTGCTCAGATACTCAGGTTTTGTTGAACCTCTTTTAGATAAAAATATTTATAATTTAATTTCAGATGCAAATAAATTTATTCCTAAGGCAAGAATAGAGATGGTCACTAATGGTGATGTTTTAAATTTAGATAGATTAAAAAAGCTTTTTAAATCAGGACTTAATACAATTCTCATAAGTGTTTACGACGGTTTAGAAGATGCTAATCGATTTGAAAAAATGTGCCAAGAAGCAAAATTAAAAAATGAAAACTTTGTTATTAGACATAGATATTACAAAGAAGATAAAGATTTTGGTTTAACCATAAGTAATAGAGCTGGAATGATGAAAAATGCTGAGCATAAAATCATGCCACTTAATAAAGAGCTTAAAGCAAAATGTTATTACCCCGCCTATACTTTTTTTATGGATTACAATGGCGATGTTTTAATGTGTCCACACGATTGGGGAAAAAAAATAATTTTAGGAAATCTGAACAATAAAACTTTTGATGAGATTTGGACATCTGATTTAGCCATAAAATTAAGAAAAAAACTTAACAAGGGTGATCGTAGATTTTCACCGTGCAACGTGTGTGATGTAAACGGTGAACTTATTGGAAAAAAACATTCAGAGGCTTGGAATTAAAATGTCAAAAAAAGTAATTATATTAGGGGCAAGTTCGGAAATAGGTTTAGAGGTGGTAAAAAAATTTTTATCAAAAGGATGGGATGTAGTTGCTCACTGTAATTCAAATGATAATGAACTATCTAAGATTAAAAAAAGATTAATAAATAATAAATTAATTATATTAAAATTTAATTTTGAAAAATCCTCTTCATTAAAAATTTTTTTTAAAAAAATAAAAAGATATCAATTCGGCTCATTTATAAATTTAGTTGGCTACATTGATAATGTAAGTTATGAAAAAACGAGTCTTGAAAGCTTGATAAAATCAATAAAAATTAATTCTTTAATACCGTTATTGATTCAAAAAAATATATTGAAAAATATGAAATCAAATAAATTTGGTAGATTATTACAAGTAAGCAGTATTGGAGTAAAATATGGCGGAGGGCAAAATACTTTTAATTACTCACTATCAAAGCATGTACTAGAATTTTTACCGTCTTACATAAAAAATTTATCAAAATATAATATTTTGAGTAATGTTTTAAGAGCCGGTGTTGTAAAAACTAAAATTCACAAAAAGATCAAAGGAAAAAATTTAAACAAAAGAATTAAATTAATTCCAATTGGAAGAGCAGCAAACAAAAATGAAATTGTGAACATGATTTTTTTTCTCTCTTCTGAAAACAATTCCTATATAACCAATGAGAAGGTAACTATCGCTGGAGGTGAATGAAACCCTCGATTTCCTTAAAAAAAAAATTTTTAATAAAAAATATTAAAAGCTTAATAGCGCCACCAAATTTTTCCGAAATTGATTGCTCAAGGTTAGCAAGTTTTTATCTATGTCCATTTGCTCCAACTAAAGGGAACGCCAAATTATTATATTATTTAGATAAATTAGAATATTTAAGAGTGTTATTTTTTTCTACATTAGTAGACTTTTTAAAAACTTTGAGAAGCGGGGAAATCAAAACAATAAAATCCGAGCATGTTAAAAAGCATAGTTCAATTGTTGTAAATTGGGCAACGAAAAATGATTTCGATGAAAAAGGAAATTTTTATGATAAACATTTTAATATATCAAGTAAGCAGTGTCCTGATATTTTATGGTATTTAATTTACAGTGATAGCGTTTTACCAAATATTATAGGTGAAAATTTGGCTATTGTTTTTACGAAAAAAAAAACTTTTTCACTGTTTCACTTTAAACAAATTATTATAGATATTTTTAAAGGAAAAAAAAAATTTAAAAATTTAATAAATGAAATTTCAGATTTTTCAATTTTGAGTTCATATGTTTATAAAGATATTGAAAATTACATAAGCGAAAAAACAAAAAAACTTGTAATGCCGTACGAAGGCCAGCCATTTCAAAATTCGATATTTCATAAAATACGATCATTAAAAAAAGATATTGAAAGTTATGGATACATTCACTCGTTTCCGATTGGATTACCATCTAATTTGTTTAAAAGATCTGGACACCCAAAAAAATTAATTATAAACGGAGTCTCACAGGAGTATTGTCTAAGCAAATATTTCGGTTGGTCGAAAAAAGAACTCAGTGTTCTACCTTCATCCAGATTAAAAAAAAATATCAAAAATAATATGAAAAATAAAATTTTTTTACCAATTAATTTTCGAAGCAGGACAATAATAGCGAAGTCTTTAAAGGACTTAATTCAATATAAAAAAGAATTTAATTTTTCAAAAATTGAATTAAGAAACCACCCAAGTTGTTCCAAATCTAATAAACATTTAAATCTTATGAAAGACATCAAAAAAATAATAAACACCCACGATCATTCTGACAGAAAAGATGTTATTAATTTTTCAGTTTTTATTGGGGCTACGGGTTCAGTAATTGAGGCTTTAGAGAGAGGTATAGAGGTTTTTCATATTAGTGAAAATCCAGTTGTAGAAACTTATGATAATGAGGTATGGAAATATTTAAAATGTACTCAAATTAGTAGAAACCTATTCAAGTATGAAAAACTTGATGATAATAAACTAATAATGTTTAGTGAGGATGAAACTATTTATAAAAAATATGTTTATTAAGTTTACAATAAATTAATAATGAGATGTTTTCTTAAGCAAAAAGGCTGTTCTTTTCCTAAAAAAAGTAAAAACATTTCTTTTTACTATGATTTTCTCGACAAAAGAGGAATGGGTAAAATGAAGTATTTAAAGTGCAAAAAGTGTGATTTAGTCTTTAGTTCTTTACTGCAAAATAACTTAAATCAAATTAATGAAAAATTAACTAATTATTACAGCAAAGAATATTTTGGCAAATTTTATAAAAAAAAAAATCTTGTCTATAAAAAAAGAAATATTCAGTATAATTTAGACAAAAAATATTTACTTAAAAACTTCGAAGATAATAAAAATAAAAAAATTTTAGATTTTGGGTGTGGAAATGGAGAATTTTTAAAGAAATTTAAATCTAAAAAGTTTGGTTATGAATTTAATAAAGACATAGATAAAAAAGGAATAATTAAATATTTAAAATATAAAGATATTTTTAAATACAAATTTGATGTTATTATAATGAGAGGTGTTATCGAACATATACCCAATTTTTCAAAAGTGCTTAAAAAATTATTTAGATGTATAAAAACAAATGGAATCTTCTACATAACTGCGACTCCTAATAGTTTATCTTTGCCATATTTAATTGCTCCAAATAAATTTAATCAAAATAATTTTGGCCACATCTATCATTTCAATCATTTGAACCTGGGTTTATTTTTCTTAAAAAATAATTTTTTAAATTTGCAGATAGTTTTTCAGTACGATGAAACGCCTTATCAAAATCATAAGTTAGATTTTAAAAACTTAAAAAGTATGAAAAAAACTTCACCTCCCCATCCGGGAAATATGATGACCTTAGTTTTTAAAAAAATGAAATAATTAAAAATTTTCATGAAATCTGACAATCCATTAGTATCGATATTGTTAAACTGCTATAACGCTGAAAAATTTATTTCAAAAGCTGTAGAAAGTGTATTGAGTCAAACCTATGTCAATTGGGAGTTAATTATTTGGGATGATGGTTCTACTGATAAAACTTTAGAAGTTGTAAAAAGATATAAAAGTGAAAAAATTTTTATTTATGAGCAGAAAGTAAATTTAGGACTAGGGAAAAGTAGAATTGCAGCAGTAAAAAAATTAAAAGGTGAACTAATATCTATTTTAGATGCGGATGACTTTTTTCATAATGATAAAATCTCAAGACAGGTAGAAATTTTTAAGAAAAATAGAAATATTTCAATTTGTAGCACATGGTCTAAGATTCTGGATAGTAATAATAAATTATATAGAATTTTTGCAAGTCAAATGAGTAATGATCAATTAAAAAATAGATTAAATTTTATAAATACAATTCCTCATCCATCAATAATGTATAGAAGAAAAGATGCAGAGGAGGTAGGTTGGTATTCTGATAAGTTAGAATATGCTCAAGATTATGATTTAACTCTAAAACTGTTGAATAAAGGTGATATACATATTATTAAAGAGCATCTAACAACTATCTTCCAACCAGATAATAACATGTCTAAATCATTTCTTTTAAAAGAAACAGTTTTAAGAGAAAATATTTTAATTAGTGAAAATATCTTGAAAACAAAAAATTTAAATAATAAAGAGCTTAGTCTTCTAAACACTATAATTGCAATTTACTCACTCAAATTAAATTTTCATTTACTAAAAAAAGGGCAGCTGAAAAGCATAATCATTTTATTTAAAATATTTCTTTTGAATCCATTCATATTTTCAAAACTAAATACTCTTGAAAAACTAGATGAAAAAAAAATTATTACAAAAGATAATAATATAATTAAAACTTAAGGGCGTGTAGTTCAGTGGTAGAACGCTTCGTTGACATCGAAGAGGTCATAAGTTCAATTCTTATCACGCCCACCAAATCTCATTAAAATTGCCAATAAAAGCCTGTTTACTTATTAAACTAAAAATACTATAACTCGGTGCCTGGTAATTATTGCGAAGGGGCCACACCCGATCCCATTCCGAACTCGGAAGTTAAGTCCTTCAGCGCCGATGGTACTTTGCCTTAAGGTATGG